>ERZ1740058.46-NODE-46-length-99583-cov-12.767553_pt1 | contig 99583 bp, 79 predicted proteins | sample MGYA00581745_ERZ1740058 | MGnify/ENA primary metagenome ERZ1740058 (study PRJEB43018, sample SAMN04849742) | marine metagenome | isolation source: floating plastic debris | place: Pacific Ocean | collected 2008-08-30 | study: EMG produced TPA metagenomics assembly...
GTTCACTCCCGACCAAATCGATCAGTTCCAGGCCCAGGGATATCTGGTACTGGATAACCTGCTGACGCCAGCGCAGGTCGCAGAGCTGACTGAACGCTTCGATCCCCTATTTGATACGCAGTTTGAAACCGGCATTTACCCTGACGAATGGTATGGTCGCCCCGGACTGAGTCAGCCCAATGCGACTCGGCAAATGACCGGTTTGTGGCGGTGCGATCGCACGGTTGCCGGTTATTCCCTATCCGGCGAAATCGCCCGCCTCAATGCCACTCTGATGGGCTGGGACGGCGGACGCTACGGGCTCGACGCCTGCTGGATCAAGCCTCCGAACGCTCCAGAAGTAACCTTCCACCGCAACAATACCTACGTCTCAGTAATCGATCCGCCGTCCATCATCACCTGCTGGATTGCCCTCAGTGACTGCACCCAGGCAGCTGGAACCCTAGAAATTGTCCTCGGTTCTCATCATTGGCCGGGCTCCGATCAGGTGCGATTCCTCCACGCACCGAAAGAAGACTATCGCGCTCCGCTACTCGGCGCCGCTAAGGAAGCCGGAGTGCAAAATCCTGAAATTATGCCGGTAGAACTGCCCCCCGGCAGCGCTATCTTTTTCCACGGCGATCTCTGGCATGGCTCGGGACGGAATCATAGTGCGACGCAAACCCGCCGCAGTTTCGCCGTTAGCACCCTACCCCGACAGGCCCAATTTCAGCCCCTCGGTGTCGGTACCGGCTATATCTTCAACCGCTATCGCCGCCTGGGCAGCCTAGAAATGCACGAAAGCTACTATCCAATCCTTTGGAGCAAGAATGGCGATCGCACTCCCTTTTTGGCGGAGTATTGTCGCGATGCACTCATGGGATAGTCATTGGTTTTGGGTTTTTGATTTTCATTGGGCTCGCGGGCAAGATACCCGCTCTACCCACTTACCCCATCACCCCATCACCCCATCACCCCGTCACTTCCCCATTCACCCATCTACCCCAATGCCCTCTCAAACCCTACGCCTAGCAAGCTTCGACGTTGGCACCGATGACCTGCGCTGGTGGGCTCCCGAAATTTTGGAGCGCTATCCCGATGGCTTTTACACGATGCACTGTCAGCTATTTGACGAGGTGTGTGAAAAAAGTCAGCCCAATGACTTGGGCGGGGTTGAGTTAACTCAGGTGGAGCTAATTAAGTATGAGCCTCGCAAAGATCACTATCCCACTGATGACGAACTGGCAGAACTGGACGGCATTGTGATTTCCGGTTCTGCAGCGGGGGCTTATGACCAAGAGGACTGGGTGCTGGAACTGCAGGCCGTGATTCGAGACTACCACCAGCGGCAGATTCGACTGTCGGGCTTTTCGTTTGCACCGCAGATTGTGGCCCAAGCTCTGGGAGGCAGGGTGGAGCGCAACCCTCCCGGTACGGAACTATCGGTAGTGACGATTAATCTGAGTGAGGAAGCGCAGCAGTACTTTGGCTGCGATCGCCCGTCCTACGCTATCCAAGTGCACCATAACGACGGCGTCACCCAGCTGCCCGCCGGAGCCGTATCACTAGGCACCAGTGGCGTAACGGAGTATTTGGGCTGGATGCTGGGCAGCCATATTCTGGTCTTCTCCGGCCATCCCGAATATTCTCGCGACCCCTGGATACTGGAGCGCATGATGCTAGTTGAGCGGCGCGATCGCCTCGTGCCCGCTCAACTGATCGACTACGGCCTCCAAAATCTCTGGAACCCCACAGACTACCTATGGCAAACTCAGCAGCAGTTCCGCTTTTTCTTAGGACAGTTAAGGGTTTGATCAGATTCGATGCTCTGACGTCATCTAGTTGAAGAACAAGTGTTTTGTCGCCGTTGCATCCTAACTCTATTTATTTGGTGACGGCACCGATACTGCATTGGATTCAGCCCTTGCTTCAGCAACGCCCAGTAACTAGAGACGCTCCTAGGAAGCTAGGGCAACTTCCACGGTCTCTTGCAGTTGACCACTCTGATACATCTCAATCATGATGTCAGAGCCGCCCAAGAATTCACCGTTCAGATAAACCTGCGGAATGGTAGGCCAGTTGGAATATTCTTTGATGCCCTGGCGAATTTCGTGGTCTGAGAGCACATCAAAAGTCTCGAAGGGCACGCCTAAAACGCCCAGAATTTGAACGACATTATTTGAAAAGCCGCACTGGGGCATCAACTTGTTGCCCTTCATAAACACCATAATTTTGCTGCTGTTAATCAGCGTTTCGATGCGTTCTTTACCCTCAGGAGTCATGGAAAATTACCTCGTCGTCAGTAGTTAGTTTGAACAGATGACTGGGATAACAAAAGTTGCTTTCGTTGATTAGCTTACTTTGGCCCAAGCCTCAGGCGTGTAGGTTTTGAGGGCCAAAGCATGAATGGCGGCGCTTGACATGGCTGACTGCACGGCTTGGTAAACCAACTGGTGCTGTTTTACGAGAGTCAGGCCGGCAAACTTCTCTGAAACTACAGTAACTTCCAAATGATCGCCACCGCCCGTCAAATCGTTGACGCTGACTTGGGCATCGGGCATTTCTGTCTGAATCATTGTGATCACCTGATCGGCTGTGACCATGGGCTTCCTCTTTCAAGCTCTTGCCTTAGTTTACCAATTATCTCCTTTTGGCTTAGTTAAATTGGTAAGGTGCTTCGACGAAGCCCATTTCAAAGAGCTGTTGATAGGCCTGTTCACCCAGGTCGCGGGTGGGTTGCTGACTGCGCAACACTTCCATCAGTAGCGGAATGGCCGCTTCGGGATCATCTTGGCCGCGATGGATCAGGGCGAGCTGATAGGTGGTTTCATCGCGCTTCTGGGCCGCTTCGATCGCTTTATCTCGATTGCTGCGATTTTGCCGCGTATCCACGCCAAAAAACATCTCGGCCAGCTCAGAATAGTAGAGGGAAAGCTGGTCATATAGCTGGCGGGCTTCGTCGAACTTGGCGATCGCCACTGGAAAGTTTTGGCTAGCGATCGCCGCCTCGCCTTCCGCCACCAGCTGATCGGCATAGGGCACGCTGAAATCGCTAGAAGAAACCGAGTCGATGCGACGCACCTCGGAATCGGGACTGAGTTCAGTTTCTTGGGCGATTGTTGCGGTGGCGATGCCCCCGATTAGCCCGATGGTGAGCAAACCACCGCCAAGCAAGCTGCGTAGGTAACAAACGGGAAAGGAAAAGTTAACAGCCATAGGGGAACCTAGGAGCGAATATTGACGAAATCCGAAAATACCGGTGTATCTTACCATTTCAGTTGAAACTTGAGTTCAAAAAACACTGAGTACCGCCATGCTGATTAGCGTTGGCTACAGTTGAGGCAGTGTAAGCTGTCACTTGGTCAGCGATCGCGCTAGCACCATACATCTGTCCAGTACTGCCTTGGTCATGTCATTGGCCGTGCCAAACCCCTGGGAAACGAGCACGATTACGACGACTCTAGGTTCTGGGGCCAGCGACTGAAATTTTGCTGCAGATATCAGCACGCTAGACAGCGACGGTTCCAGCACTGGAAAATTGTCTACTGAGACCCGTTTTCCCTGCTGGTAAAGACAGTTTCTCCTCAAGTGGGGAAACCGTCAGAGCAAAGTTTGGTTGGGCTCAGGCGATCGTGAGTAACTAGCGGCTTGTTTGACGCGCATCAATCAACAAAAGTTCCACAGGTACAGCCATGACAAATCAGGGCGGACGGGAGAGGCAGCAGCTTATTCTGCAGCGCGGCGGTGAGGAAATGCTGTTGACGGTGGTGGGCGATCGGTTTACCACTCGATTGACCCAGCCAGAAGCGCTGGTCGCTGTGCGATCGCTGTTGAGCCCCATTGCAGCGAGGCCGGTGGCGCGGGGCGAACTGGTGGAATGGCAGGTTGCTCCTGCAGAGTTGGAGACCAAACTAAGGGCTGCCCGACAGCATGCCGCCGTTCAGTTTGCTAGTCGGGTCTATCAGCCGGTCGCCAGCCCCCGCACCTGGATCTATCTTACTGACCAGATCACGGTGCAGTTTGCGCCGATGGAGCAGGGGCCGCGACGCCAGCAGTTGACCGAGCAGTATGGGTTGGCTGAGCTGCGAGATTTAGAAGGCCTACCTAATACATTTATTTATCAGGTGACGCGGCAGGCCAGCGAAAATCCCGTCAAAATTGCCAATCGCTTAATCGCTGACGCTGGTGTTCTGACGGCTGAACCTAACGTCGTTGTCGAGCTGGCCCCGCTGTATCGTCCCCGAGACGATCGCTTTGGTCAGCAGTGGCACTTGACCACCGTGGTGGGCAGCAATGTGAAACCCGACGCCCACATTTCCGCCGAAGCGGCCTGGGATTTAACTCGGGGCACGCGATCAGTCGTCGTAGCCGTAGTGGATGACGGATTTGACCTGACTCATCCTGACCTCCAGGGAATGGGCAAAGTGGTTGCACCGCAAGACTTAAAAGCCCGTGATGCCGTGCCCCTGCCCGACGCCACGACTGACAATCACGGCACCTCCTGTGCTGGACTCGCGATTGGTGAAGAAAACGCCAGCGGCATTGTCGGGGTAGCCCCGCGCTGCGCCTTTATGCCCATCCGCATGACCGGTTTTTTAGATGACGAATCAATTGAAGGCATTTTTCAATGGGCCACGCGCCAAGGGGCGGCAGTAATTTCCTGTAGCTGGGCGTCTGCAGCAATCAAATATCCCTTGACGCTGCGGCAGCGCCACGCCATTACCCAGGCAGCCACCCAAGGTCGTGAAGGGAAAGGGTGCGTCATCGTATTTTCCGCTGGCAATTCCAATCGTCCCGTTAATGGCACGGTGAACGAACGGGGCTGGCCCCGCAATGCCGTCAGCGGCGTCACAGAATGGCTGAGTGGGTTTGCCGTACATCCCGATGCGATCACCGTTTCGGCCTGCACCAGTCTCAATACCAAGTCCATCTACAGCAGTTGGGGGCGCGATGTGGCCGTTACCGCCCCTAGCAATAATGGGCATCCAACGGCTTCGCTGCCGGCGACGGGGCAAATTAAAACCGGGCCGGTAATTTCTGTGGCCATGCCCGGTCGCGGCATGGTGACGAGCGATCGCACCGGCACGGCAGGATACAGTCGCGACGCCTACACCAATACCTTTGGCGGCACCTCAAGTTCTTGTCCTGAGGTGGCCGGCGTGGCCGCGCTGATGCTGTCAGCCAATCCCACCTTAACAGCGCGGGAGGTGAAGCAAATTTTGCAGCAGACCGCCGACAAGATCATCGACAATGGCGCTGATCCGCAACTCGGTACCCGCTATGGCGCTTACGACAACCAAGGACATTCCCAGTGGTTTGGCTACGGTCGGGTAAATGCTAGCCGCGCCGTTAAGGAAGCCAGACGCCGCCTCTGGCAGGGCCGCCGCCATACCCGTCAGGTAGAGCTCAAGAGTGAGGCGCCAATCGCTATTCCCGATAACCAAGAGAATGGGGTGGTGCGATCGCTGCAGTTTCGTGAAGCTGGCACGGTGCAAGACTTAGCGATTTACGTGAAGCTGGCCCATGATTATTTGGGCGACGTGATGCTGCATCTGCAACTGCCCACCGGCCAGGAACTGCTGCTGCAGGGCCGCACCCTAGGTGTTCGTCAAACGTTGGAAACGCAATATGACTTAACCAATACGCCAATTTTGCTGCGGGCCATCGGGCTCGATGCCGCCGGACGCTGGGGACTGCGGGTGAGCGATCGCGCTCCCGGTCATGTCGGGCAGCTGCTGAGCTGGCGTCTCACCCTAGCGCTGCAATAGCAGCAGTCCCCGAGTGGAGCAAAATCCAGCCGCGCTCCCGACCATAACTGAACAATCCTGATTTCAAAGAGCTAGTCGGCGATCGCCTGAACCATAGGCCTGTGTTACCATCAGGGGAATATTCTTCAAACAACCACCGATGAGTAAGGTTCTAGTGCTGAATGCCTCTTACGAACCGCTCAACATCACGAGCTGGCGGCGAGCGATAGTGCTAGTCATTAAGGGTAAGGCGGAACAAGTTGAACACAATGGCCGATTTATCTATCCGGATATTCCTCTGCCTACTGTCATTCGGCTGAGAAACTATGTTCGGGTGCCCTATAAAGAGATTCCCTTGACCCGACGCAATATTCTGCAACGGGACAATCACACTTGTCAATATTGCGGCTACTCGGGCGAAGGCTTGACGCTGGACCATGTGGTGCCACGATCGCGCGGTGGCAAAGATACGTGGGAAAACATGGTGACGGCTTGTGTACGCTGCAACGTCAAGAAGGGCAATCGCACCCCGAGAGAGGCTTCAATGCCTTTGCGCAATGCGCCCCGTCGCCCCCACAGCAGCCTTTATTTTGAGGTGACTCGCCAGGTCAGAAGCGGCACCCATGAAGAATGGAAAAAATACGTGATTGGCGTTAGCTGAATTTAGCCAGCGTCATCGGTTAGTGGTTCACCGTCGGCAGCATCAGTATTGCGGGCTGAGCCACACTCGGTAAACTCTTCGGTTTTCCTGGATAGCTGTGATTTAGCATAGGGATTGGGTCGACAGGGCCTACCTTTTGTCCGTTGGGGTGTGCTGCATGGTGGGTATTCAAGCGCTGCCGCCAGACATGATTCAACTGATGGCCGCTGGAGAAGTGATTGATTCGCCAGCGGCAGTGGTGCGCGAACTGGCCGAAAACGCTATTGACGCGGGGGCCACTCGCATCATCATTGAGGTGCGATCGCCGCCTTGGCACATCCAAATTACCGACAATGGCTGTGGACTGGCCCTGGCGGATTTACGCCAGGCGGCGACGCCCCACAGCACCAGCAAACTTACCGACAAGTCTGACTTGTGGAATATTCACAGCCTCGGCTTCCGAGGAGAGGCGCTGCACAGCCTTAGTCGACTGGCGCGGCTAACCCTGTGTAGTCGGCCCCAATCGCAGGCCAATCCAGGCTTTTGTCTCACCTGTGATCGTACGGGGCGCCCTGTTCAAGTAACGCCTGTGGCGATGGCTCCTGGTACCCGCGTATGCGTGAAGGAGCTGTTTTACCCCATGCCGACGCGGCAGCAGACGGGTTCCCCGCGATCGCAACTGCAAGCGATGCAGCAAAGTGTGCAGCACCTGGCGCTCTGCCATCCTCACTTAACCTGGCAGGCTCAGCTTAATGACCGCCCCTGGTTCACCCTCTGGCCAGGAAAATCGGCCCTCAGCATGCTGCCTCAGGTACTCCGCCGTTTGGCCGTAACCGACCTGCGAGAAAGTCGCCAAGCGGTGACTTTGCCCGATTATCCCGGACGGCTTTATCTGCTGATGGGCCTGCCGGACCGCTGTCATCGCCGGCGACCCGATGGCCTTTTTACTGCCCTTAACGGTCGCATGGTTGACCTGCCGGAGATGCGGGAACGGCTCTTAGCGGCGCTGCGGCGATCGCTGCCCCGCGATCGCTTTCCTGTCGCCTTGCTGCACCTACAGGCCACCCCCCAACATATCGATTGGCATCGCGCTCCTGACAAATCAAAGGTTTTTTTGCAGCATTTGGAGCAGTGGGAAACCGGAGTTGAGACTGCCATTCAGCAGGTTTTGCAAACAGCGCAGATTGAGCAGCCTGGGAATGGCCAGCAGCGACTGACTCAACTGCTGAAACTGGCCGAACCCAGTGGTCAATATCGCACTGCACCGGAAGATGAGCCTGAATCGGCTGCTCCCACGGCGTTAAAAGCGATCGCTCAAGTGCATGGACGCTACATTCTGGCCGAGCATCCCGCTGGCCTGTGCCTGATCGAGCAGCACATTGCCCACGAGCGCGTACTGTATGAGGAACTATGCGATCGCTGGGAAATCGTCGAACTCTCTCAACCCCTGACGTTGACCAATTTGTCTCCGGCGCAAGTCGAGCAGCTCCAGCGCCTGAAACTTACCGTGGAAACCTTTGGCCCCAATCTCTGGACCGTGCGAACCGTTCCGGCGCCCCTGCGCGATCGTCCCGACTGCGCCGATGCGCTGTATGAACTCAGCCAAGCCGGCGATTGGGATAGCGCCCTCGTAGCCACCGCCTGCCGCACCGCCATTCGCAACGGCACCCCGCTAGAGATGGCGGCTATGCAGCGCATTCTTAATGCCTGGCAGCGCACTCGTAAACCCCAAACCTGCCCCCACGGTCGTCCTATTTGCCTAACGCTAAACGAGTCGAGTCTTGCCCGCTATTTCCGTCGCAGTTGGGTAATCGGGAAAAGTCATGGGCTGGAGTTGTGAGGGAGGGTGGCAGGGTGGCAGGGTGGCAGGGTGTGAGGGTTACAGAGTGGATAGGTTGAGTAGGGTGTAGGGTGTCGTCAGCGCTGCAACGCCCCGATTGCTTTTCCGTCAGCGCAACGGCGCCCCGATTGCTTTTCCGCTTGTGTCACATAACCATGCACACATGTGATCCAAGGTTTTTGAGATATGTAACTCAAGGGTTCTTCGCCTGCAGCGCAACAGCTTTCATCATGCGTCGTCGCGATCGCTGCCCACCACCCAAATCCTCCAAGCAGACTCCACTACCCTGCCACCCTGCCACCCTTGCACCCTAGACAGGAGGCAGTTTTCAAATCATTTTGCTTGGGGTACCTTTAAGCAGGGTCAGCGCTGGGATAATCACATTCACGGATGGGACGCGGTTTGCTAAGGCGCCTGCAGCAATATAGACCAGAGAAAAGTCGTCGGCTGCATCGCGCGATCGCGATCGCATTGGTGGCGCTGTTGTGCTGCTGGCTTTGGGGCCAGAGGAGCACGGCGATCGCCCAGGATACCGCGCCTGCAGATCGGTTTACGCAACTGCACACCTATCCCGCTAAGCAGTTGCCCACTGCGGAATATTTGCCGGTTGCGGTCTGGTCGGGACGCTTAATTTTGCCGGATCAAGCGGCGGCTGAGGCTGACCCCATGGACTGGGTGTGGATGGAGGTTTACACCAGTCCTGACGCTAATTTAATCGGTCAGCGAGTGCGACTACAGTGGCTTGATACACCGGAGAATCAGACGTTTTTAGAGCTAGTCACGCGAGGTATCCAGTTCGACGATAAAGCGATCGCTAGCATCGAGCTAGGACGCATTCATCCCACGCGGTTGGATGGCTGGGCCAAGGTGGGGCCGCTGCAATCTTTAGCCGGAACTCGACCAACGGACGACATGATTGTGGCGCTGCCGGAGAAAGGGCTGCAGGTTGATGTGGCTAATTCAGCGATCGCGATTAATGCGATTCCGGTTCAAATTCCAGAGCGATTTTACGGTTTGGTCAAGGTGCTGGGGCCAGATGAGACTCAGTCGCCAGCGACCCACTGCCCCGGTGCTCAACCCTGCCCTAGCGACTATCAGCGAGTACAGCACTTTAATCCGATAACTCAGACGTTTGATGGCACGCTTGAGACAGTGTACTGGCCTCAAGCGGCCCCCAAGGAAGGGGGCGTTTATCCATCAACGCCGCGAGGGCTGCCCGACTCCTCAGCCGGTGAGGCTGGCTGGTACATCTATGGAGCGCGACAGCAGGATGGGATGTTTACGGTGCGGGCGATCGCCCCCCGTCGGCTGTTCGAACTCACGCCTCAAACAGTCATCACCAGTCCAGGGCCAGCGCTGAACTACATAAATTTTGGCAACTGGCGCGACACGCCTGATCGCAAGGGTACGATTCAGTCAGTATTAGTTTCTCCAGAGCCGACTGCCGATGTCGCTAATTGGCAAGTGGGCGATCAGCTGCTGGTCATCCATTTGTTTGGCGGCATTGGCGGCGACCAGGCGGAACCCCGCTCTGTGCCCGGTACGGTGACTGGGCACTATGCCTATGGCATTGGCGAAGTCGTGCTCGAGCCGCTGACCCAAACGCCTCGGCTGCAAATCATCTATAACCAAGTCTATTCCCATAATCCCCAGGGCATTGTGGCGGGGCGATCGCTGTGGGCCGAATATGCTGGCAATCTGCAGCGGGGCTGGCTGGGCACGCGCCCAATTTCCGATGTGCTAGTAAAAATTCCTGCCCTCAGCCAGGTCTATCAGTTTGGCGAAGTAACCCTAAATCCCTTTGCGGAATTTCAGCGCGAACTGGTGGTGATGATGGCCCGCTATCGCACTGGAGACGGTACCGGGGCGGCGATCGTGACTCCGGCTCAGTCTTGTGTTCAAGATTCCAGTCAAGCGCTGTATGAAACCATTCAAAGCATTCGTAATCAGCTAGATACGAATCCAGAAGTCTCTGAATGGCTGACCAGTCACCCCAACGATCCTCAAACTCAGCTTTTTCAAGAACTGATTTCCCTGGGCCAGAGCCTACAGCGTGAACTGGTGCCGCTAGGCATTGCCCGAGCTGACTGGCACGAAAATACCGATGTGCTGGAGGGCATTGAGTCCGGCGATCGCCCCCTGACAAGTTCTTCCAACCCCGTCAACAACCTACTAAGTTGGCGCACCGTTATCCCCCGCGTAGCTTATGACAGCGTTGCTACCATTTTGCTGGAGCATCGCGCTGAACTGTGGTTTTTACGCACGAATCAGGTTGGGGGCCAAGATCCCACTATCCTGCCGCTGCCCGCCACCGAGCTGTTTGGCGAATATGTCGTAATTCCCACGGTTTTTTCTCGAGTGTTGGAGTCGCTGCGCTGGCCCCGCTGGTACGGCTGGGGCATCATTATTTTGGGCATTTTGGCTGTCGTCATCGGCGAATTTTTGAGCCGCTCCGATAGTAGCCAACGGACACATTCTGCGATTTTGCCTTCAAACCAGTCTTTGTCCATCAAATTAGCTATAAAAGCCTGCCTGACTCCGGCCTTGCTGCAAGAGCTTACTTTTCGCGTCCTGCTGCTTCCTCACCCAACGGAGGCGGTACGTCCGGTCACGGGCATGATTTGGGCGATCACTAGCTTAGGGCTGTTTGTGCTCTATCGCATCTGGCGATCGCGATCGCCATCCCAGGCATTTTCTCCCAGCTATACCTTTCAAATATGTAAAGCTCTGGGCTTTGGCCTCGTGGCGATGGTGGTCTATTTCAGTACGGGTTCTCTTTGGGCAGCAGCCACCTACCACTGGGGCCTTTGGCTCTGGGAAAGACTGCCGGCTAATAGCCCGCCCAAGGCACTCTTGGTAAAATAGTGAACCGCCGTTAAATTAATTGTCGGAATGCGAGACTCCTTACTGTCCCATTGCGCCTAAGTTGTAAGCGTCTTTTGACTAGGGTCGAGAGAGGCTGGCCGGAAAAATTGGTCTTTTTCCCCTTCGGAAGACAATTCACGAGCGACTTCGCCCAATATGTTTGTGAGACGGCTATTTGAAATCAGAACTAAACTTGCGATCGCGATCGCCAAGGTCGCTGGGAAGTGTTTTTCCAGCGACCTTACGCTTATGGCCAATGCCAAACATGGCAGTTGCTACCAAACTTACTCCGCAACTCCGACCAATGGCTCTTTGGAAGCACTATCACCGTTGACAGAGACAGCACTTTCAGACTCATCAACCTGCGTTTTGATACGGGCAATGGAGAATACCAAGAGACCAAACAAGGGCTTAGCAAGCAAATCGGCAATGGTGTAACCCACCTGCACGCCGACGGTAGCAGTAGTTCCCTGAATGCCGATTTCCGGCAACAGATAGGCGATCGGATAAACGCCCCAGGAAGCCAGTAGCAAGAAGCGCATGCCGTTGATTAAGGTTTTGACTTGTTCAGGCTGGCGAGAGACTGCTTGGCTCAGTTCCGTCCACAATACAAACAGAATGTAGAGAAATGGAACGGTACTAACAGCCCCCCAAATGGCTCGCGTCGTAATATCTCCAGCCACCTCACCAACATAGCCCGTGACAATCATGGCAACGGCAGCCGCCGCCAACTTGATAAACAGCGGACGAGCGACCTCCTTCGACAAAGCTAAAACGGCGACCGCCTCAATTAATAGCAGGGGTACAGTTAATAGCCAATCTACATACCGATAGGCATCGTCAAAAGGAAGGCCAGTGGTAACATAGGAAGCCCCTTCAAGCATGTAGGCTGCGTCCCAGCTATTAAAGATGCGGAAATAGTGATAGCCAGCGATACTGACGACGACGCCAGAAATAATGACGGCAGTACGATACTTTCGATCGATCTGAGACTTGGCGTTAAAAAAGAAAAGTGCCGATGCGAACATTGCGGCAATGGTTAGTGAAAACGCCTGATAAACAAGATCAAATTGATTTGGGGTTAATTCTGTTGGCAGTGAGCCAACCGTGATATATTCCATATTCCTAATTGAAAAACTTCAAAACGTAGAGCAATCTAATTGTCCTAAAGACTGCTCTTTCAAACTGGTACGATTTACCTGAACCAAAATCAAAACGCTACAGCGCTGCCGAAAAATCGGCGGCTCAAGAGCCAACAACCCTTCTAGCCACTATCAGCGCTTTCAGGAGACCTTAGCCATAGCTGATTGCGCGTCTCAGTTTCAAAATATAGAATTCAAATAGTCTGCTGTTCAGACAAAAGGTCGATATTAAGCTCTGTCGAGGGGTATATCATTGTTTCTCTTAGAGCTTACCTGTCACATTTTTAAGAACTGCTTTGGCAAGAAATTTTGGCAATTTAGTGCTTTTTAATACTTAAAATAGGCGATCGCTGAGGCTAAATAAAAAATAGAAAAAACCTGTGGTGGGTAAGGCTTTATGGAACTTTTCGAGCCTCTTTCAGCCTATAACTTCTGGCTTAGCGGCTCATTTATTCAGGCTTTAGAACCAGCGTTAGTTGATTACCCATGGGCCGTCATGGAACGATAACGGCATTGATTTATCAAGCCACCAGCCAGAAACTTGTGATTGTAATCAAAAAAATATTCGTAAGTTGAAAAATTAGCGCTGAAACGCAAAATGACACCATGGCCAAGGCCAGGTGTCATTAAATTGACGATCAGTCTAAAGTAATTAGCCAGCCGCAAAATTGCGATCGCGATAGTTAAAGATACTTTTCTAAGGTGTTGGCCAAGGTGGTTTTGGGCACAGCTCCCACAACCATGTCAACCCGTTGACCATCCTTAAAAATCATCAATGTTGGAATGCTGCGGATGCCATACTGGCTAGCCACGCTGGGATTTTCATCGGTATTGAGCTTGACGACTTTTACCTGTCCGTCGTACTGCTCAGAAATCTCATCAACTACTGGAGCAACCATTCGGCAAGGCCCACACCAGGGCGCCCAGAAATCAACGAGAACAGGGATTTCGCTTTCGAGCACATCTTGCTTGAATGAAGAGTCGGTTACTTGTACGGCTGTCATGCCTTAGATGTCCTTACCTTTCCTAATCATCAAAATACTACCATAGCCAATGTCACGTTCATTCTGTATATGGCTTTGCATTCAGACATACTTTCAGAATCCAGGCGGCTCTCGGCATGAGACTGGCAGCCGTCGAAGCAACTACTTTGAAATCTGAGAGTCGTCTTCGATGGCACAACTGCCTGCCCCCAGAAGACTACAGATAGGGCTGCAGTTCTTGAATGAGCTGTTCAGCGGTGCGCGCGCCTTCAAGACGATGCGTCGGCTGCCCTTGCTTGAACAACACTAGAGTTGGCAAGGCACGAATTTGGTGTTGCGAGGCCAACTGCGGATAGCGCTCAGTGTCAATTTTGACGACTTTTAGCCGACTGTTGAGTTGGGCATTCACTTGCTGAAGCACGGGAGCCATCTTTTGACAGTGGCCGCACCAGCTAGCGTAAAAATCTACCAGCACTGGGCGATCGCTCTGAGCGAGCAAGTCAGCAAAGCTAGCGAACTGTTGTTTGGTCGCCACGATAAATTTCCTATGCAACAGCTTTATGGTAATCAGCCATGGAGCTTTGTGACTGAGGAGATCGAATGATTCTTGGAGAGAATAATTCGATGGCGTAAGATAGCTTGTTGGATTGGGATTGCAAGGGCAGGAGACGAGCACGATGACAGGGGAACTCACCGATAAAGTAGCCGTGGTAACCGGCGGCTCTCGCGGCATTGGCCGAGCGGCGGCGCTGGCTTTAGGGAGTGTCGGAGCGCAGGTGGTAGTCAACTATGCGAAATCGAGCACGGCAGCGGATGAGGTCGTGGCTCAAATTAGCGATCGCGGCGGCAGTGCGATCGCGGTTCAGGCGGATGTTGCCGATGTTAATCAAGCGGAAACGCTAATCAAAGCCGCGACGGAAAAGTGGGGTCGGGTGGATGTGCTGGTTAACAATGCCGGCATTACCCGTGACACACTGCTGCTGCGCATGAAACCAGAAGACTGGCAGGCCGTGATTAATTTGAATCTTTCCGGCGTCTTTTTCTGTACGCGGGCGGTCAGCAAACTTATGCTCAAACAGCGATCAGGCCGGATTATCAATATTGCCTCGGTTGCTGGACTGATGGGCAATCCAGGCCAGGCCAACTACAGCGCCGCTAAAGCCGGCGTCATCGGCTTTACCAAAACCGTCGCTAAGGAACTGGCGTCGCGAGGCATCACCGTCAATGCAGTTGCCCCGGGTTTTATCAGAACCGACATGACCGAAGATTTGCCCAATCCCGAGGAAATTTTGAAATACATTCCCCTCGGACGCTATGGCGAAGCCGTAGAAGTCGCCGGCCTAATTCGCTTTTTGGCGGCTGATCCCGCTGCTGCTTACATCACTGGGCAGGTCTTGACCATCGACGGTGGCATGGTGATGTAGCTGAACATCGGTCGGTTTAGCGGTCAACGAGGCGGCATAAGCGATCGCCAATTCCTAAGTCGGTGAATTTTTGAGATTGGCCTTTCTGAGGGCCGCTGAGGGGCGTTTGGCGGCGATCGCGGCAGTTATATCGAGTTGGCGGCTGCGGTTCCCCATCCACTGTGGCCTGCACTCGATAGCGCCAGTAATACTTAGCGCTGCGTTTGACCTGGTTAAGGCAGATTTCATGACCGTTATGGCGATAGCAGCTATTTGCTTGAGCCGGCGGCATAAAACTGATGAAACTGAGGGCGATCGCCGCAACGACCCATAGCAGACGCATCTTCATTCGAGGCAGGGTATGGTTGGTTTGTCAAGGCTGTTCGTAGTTTGCCAGAAAATACCTGTTTGTGCTTTTCCGCTGCGATTCCCCGACGTCAATAAATCAATAAATCAATAAATCAGCTTAAACCACGTCAACCTCGATAGTTGCCGCCGCGCCAAAATCTCTGGATTTTTTTCCACATTGTTATTGATTGGTCAATTTGACGCATAAATTTGGCTTAACTTTTTTTGGACTGTTGAAAATCCCTGTTCTGATTACAGTTCTTACTCCGCTATTTTTCTACACTGAAAAAGAAAGCCATTTGCTTCAGCTCGTAATTTATGAAACTTACTCTTAAAATCTGGCGTCAGGTCAGTGCCGCACAGTCTGGAAAGTTTGCCACATATCAGGTTGATGACGCTCATCCTGATATGTCATTTTTAGAGCTGCTGGATGTGCTGAACGAGCAGCTTATGGCCAGGGGGGATTGGCCAGTGGAGTTTGACCATGACTGTCGAGAAGGAATTTGTGGCTCTTGTGGGGTCATGATCAACGGTCAGGCCCACGGCCCCCAAGCGCAAACTGCCGCCTGTCAGCTTTACTTACGCCACTTTCAGGATGGCGACACGTTGACGGTTGAGCCTTGGCGAGCCCAGGCTTTTCCGGTGATCAAAGATTTGGTTGTCGATCGCTCCGCGCTTGATCGCATTATGGCGGCTGGCGGCTATGTGTCGGTCAAAACGGGCTCAGCTCCAGAGGCCAACACGACTCCCGTGCCTAAGGCGACGGCTGACCTGGCCTTTGACTACGCCACCTGCATTGGCTGTGGCGGCTGTGTTGCCGCTTGTCCAAATGCCTCCGCTTCGCTGTTTACCGCTGCAAAAGTGGCTCATCTATCGCTGTTGCCCCAGGGCCAAATTGAACGCCAGCAGCGGGTTCAAGCCATGACGCAGCAGATGGCCACCGAGAACTTTGGCGATTGCTCAAATCACGGAGAATGCCAGGCAGTTTGTCCAAAAGGGATTTCAATTGACGCGATCGCTCGGATGCGACGAGAGTACATTAAGTCCTTGCTTTAAAGACACTAGCTGCTGTGTTGGGCGTTGCAGAATAAACGTGTTCAAGGATATCGGCGGGCGATCGTGATACTCCCACCGGCCTCGATCTGCGGCGTCTTAAGAAACGTGAGTATATTGCTAAGGAAACTGCTTGAAAATAGCGTATTTAGTCGTTGGGGTTTGGCACTGCCAAATTCTTACAGCCACTTTATGCTCCAGGTGAGTACCTAAAGCGCAGATCCTTAACGATTCACATCATGCCCGCATACAATGACGCTCTGCGCAGATGAAGCAATCCCGATAAGCAGGCACTGAGATGCCCTTGTTCCCGAACAATTGCCCCTGGAAACTAATTTCCGTGGTCAGGAACTCAGCATCTTCAGCAATCGTCAACTTTAGCAATCGTCAAACCATAAAGTCAGTGATTATACTGGACTTGCATGATTGCGTGGCGGCTACGTAGATGGCCACATAATCTTTCTATTTGCTGTTAAAAGTCGCACCCTCTCGTACGATTTCGGGTGATTTTATGTAGCATTTCCGAAGATCGTCCCTGATCTTACTGTGAGGAGCATGAACAATTCATTAAAGCAGCCAGGGTTGCCCAGTTTGCGAGTCTGCTTTACCAACCACCTAGGGGACTCTTCACTGCTGATTTGCACATTGGGAAAGCACTGAAACTATGACTAGCGCCAACATGTCCAAGGTTTCGTCCGACCATCGGATGTCAGCTTTAGATGCTGAAAATACTGAGTCGGACAGTCTCTTTCGCGCTTATGTGGAAGCTGCTTCTGACATTGTCTACACTCTAGACTTGACAGGGAAATTTACTTTCGTCAATTCCTATGGTCTGAAGCTGATCGGAGCCGATCGCTATGAAGATGTCGTCGGTCATTTTTACCTCGACATCGTGGCTCCGGAATACAAAAAGTCTACTTTTGCTGTATTTGCGCAACTGTTGAAGACTGGGGAACTGCGTGATTATGAGTTTGCCGTTTTAACTAAAAGTGGCAATCTTGTCTTTCTGGAAGTTAATGGCCGGCTACTGTATCGGTCTGGCAGGCTGGTGGGAGCCTTGGGAATTGGGCGGGATATCACCGAGCGTAAGCGTACGGAAGCGCAGCTTAAGATGCTTTCTAAGGCGCTTGATTCTGCCTACGACAGCGCCATTATCACTGATTTAGCCGGCAATATCGAATATGCCAATTTGGCTACGCAAAGACTATTTGGCTGGCCCGCTTCCCGGCTAACCGGCGTCAATCTATCAACGTTTTTTCCTAAACAGGAGCAGGTCGATTGGCTACTGGAGCAGGCACAAGGCGCCGGCTGGAGCGGTCAAATTGTCTGTCAACGCTATGATGGCAACACTTTCAGCGCTTTCATTTCGGTCAGTCCTGTTTATGGTGAAGGCGATGCTAGCGATCAAGCGGCGTCCGTTTCAATTATCCTGCGCGACATTACTCAACAAGAACAGATTGAGGCTGAGTTAGCGGCCAAAAATCTGGAACTGGCTCGGGCCAATCGGCTGAAGTCAGAGTTTTTGGCCAATATGTCCCACGAGCTGCGCACTCCGATGACGTCGATTCTGGGCTTCTCCAAGCTGCTCAGCCAGTTTGTTTACGGGGAACTCAACGAGCGTCAACAGCTTTATGTGGATCAAATCCATCAGAGCGGCGAACACCTGCTGAGCTTAATCAACGAAGTCCTTGACTTGTCTAAGGTTGAAGCGGGGCAGATGGATTTGAAGGCGGCCAAAATCCATCTGGGAACGCTGTGTCGAGATGTCATCAAAATGGTTGAAACGCAGGCGGTGATGAAGGAAATCACCGTTCACTATGAGGTGCCAGAAGACTTGCCAACCCTAATTGCTGACGAAATTCGCGTGCGCCAAATGCTGCTGAATTTGCTGTCCAATGCGATTAAATTTACGCCTAAGGGGCAAGCAATCGGCATTCGAGTCCAGCGATCGGGTGAAGACTATCTGGATTTGACCGTTTGGGACCAAGGCATTGGCATCGCCGAGCCGGAGTTGGCGTCTCTGTTCCAACCCTTTCAACAGCTCGAAAGTCCTTTGGCAAAACAGTACGAGGGGACGGGCTTAGGGTTGGCACTGACCCAGAAGCTGACGCGCCTGCACGGCGGTGACGTTACCGTGTCTTCTAAGGTTGATCAGGGCAGCGAGTTTACGTTACATTTGCCCGTCAACTGCCAGACGGCCACGCTCCGGGATGAGGAACATGCGGTGCAGGAAGCGACCCTGTCAGAGTTAACGATCGCCACCCTGTCCCCCCCCTCTACTCAGAGAACCATTTTGGTGGTGGAAGACAATCCCATCAACGCCATGCTGCTGGAGCACATGCTGACCCACTGGGGCTACGACGTTCACCACTGTAGCAACGGCCAGGATGCGCTCGATTGGTTAGCCAACCATCACCCCGCCTTGATTCTGATGGATTTGCAACTGCCGGGGCTCGATGGTTTGGAGCTGACCCAGCAAATTCGACAGCAGCCGGACTGGCAGCAGATTCCCATTGTCGCTACGACGGCTTTGGCCCGACCCCAGGACCGCGATCGCGCTTTGGCGGCCGGCATGCAAGACCATCTCAGCAAACCCCTTAACCAGGCTCAGCTAGTAGCCATTCTGGCAAAGTATACTTGCGGTCAGGAACCCAGTAATATTTGAGCCTGTTTCCCAAAGCCCCATGCGCGATCGCCATCGGAGTCGGCTGCTAGCAGAAATCAATCGCTACTATCCTATTATTGCTGACCAGGATGCTCTGGCCATAGTGCCCCAGCGACTATGGCGTAGTTCGGGAGAATTTTGCTCAGCTCTGGATTTTTCTCCGGCGTTTGTGGCGGCTGTTTGTCGCCACGGCTATCTGCCGATGGCAGAGATGATCGGTGATTTGCCCCTATTGCTGATCAAGTCCCACCGCGATCGCTGCGTGGTGGACTGGGATAATTTACGACTGTCCCGCAAGCTGAGGCGATACGCGCGGGATGTGACTTTTTCTGTGAACCGTGATTTTGCCAGTTGTTTAAGCCGCATCGTAGCCCATCATGCCCCCACCACTTGGCTTATCCAACCGCTTTGTCAGGCTTTCCTGAGTCTGCACCACCAACCGCTGCGGTCAGTGGCCTTTCACGCTATCGAGCTATATGCTCAAGACGAGTTGGTGGCCGGAGAAATCGGCTATTCCACCGGCAGAATTTACACTAGCGTTGCGGCCTTTCACACCAGAAACGGCGCTGGCTCCGTCCAGTTGGCGCTGTTGGGCCAAGTTTTGTCGGCTAGCAAATTTGCCTTTTGGGACTTGGGGATGCCGCTGTCCTACAAAATTCAGTTGGGCGCCCACGTTGAAAATCGCCAACATTTTCTGCGACGCTGGCAGCAGCAGGCTGAGCAGCCGACTCCCGCCTGGCTGACTAAACAACTGAGCACTGCCGCTTGTCTCAACTTGTTGCAGGGCCAGTCGCCTCATTAGCAATCGGCACGGCTGTCCCCAGCTATCGGATCACTGGCTGCGTGGTAAACGGCGCGATCGCTGCTGCTAGCTGCCGCAGCATGGTGGCAGTGTGGTCAAAGCTGACACAGGCATCGGTAATGCTCTGACCGTATTGGAGCTGTGACAAATCTTCTGGAATCGGCTGTTTGCCTTCCACTAAATGGCTCTCAATCATGGCGCCGAGAATGTGTCGCCCGCCGGCTTCAACCTGACGCGCAATACTATCCAACACATCAAGCTGTCGGCGATGATCTTTTTGTGAGTTGGCGTGGCTGCAATCCACCATCATGCGCGGATTCAGACCCAGTTCAGCTAGCTCTTGGGCAGCCTGCTGCACATGGATTTCGTCGTAGTTGGGGCCATGCTTGCCGCCCCGTAAGACGAGATGTCCATCGGGATTGCCGGTGGTGGCCACAATGCTGGCCAAACCGTGATGATTGATGCCCAAAAAGTGGTGGGAGCCGCTAGCCGCCAACATCGCGTTCATCGCCGCCAGCAAACTGCCGTCGGTACTGTTTTTAAAGCCGATGGGCATCGAAAGACCAGAGGCCATTTCTCGATGGGTCTGACTTTCAGTGGTACGAGCCCCAATCGCTGTCCAGGTAATCAAGTCGGCAATATATTGTGGCGTAATCGGATCTAGAAGTTCCGTCGCTGCTGGCAGCCCCATATGCGCTAAATCCAACAGCAGCTTGCGGGCGATGCGCAGCCCGGTGTTGATGTCGTAACTGCCATCCAAGTGAGGATCATTAATCAAGCCCTTCCAGCCAATGCTAGTGCGCGGTTTCTCAAAGTAAACCCGCATGACAATTTCCAAGGAGTCGGCGAGCTCCTCTCGCAGCGCCACTAGCTTGTGTCCATAATCCAGGGCCGCATCCACATCGTGCACTGAGCATGGTCCCACGATCACTAACAATCGCCGATCTTCGTTGTAGAGAATGTTGCGAACGCGATCGCGGGTCGAGGTAACCAGCGCCGCCGCCGTTTCCGTTAGCGGCAGCTCATGGTGAATGAGGGCGGGACTCGCGAGGGGGCGGGTGGCGACAACATGTAAATCTTGAGTCTTGTGCATGAATTTGAGTTGATTTAACTGCCGAAGTTCTGAGGATATGTCATCTATCATGGCGCCAAAAATCGCCTGGGAAATCGCCTGGAATTAGGGCTATCGCATCCGCCTTGATGCTGTTGGTCAAAAGCTGAGAATTTTGCAGCAGCAGCCATGAGTAAGGCTAATGATGACAGCCCCCAGTATCCCTCAACATGGGAATTGTTTTCGGAATCAGACGTAAAGACTTTTTTACTCGTAACGGTATCTAATTTAGCAAAAACCGCAGTGCACCTTTAATTAAAGCAATTACGGCGGAATTCTTAAGATCTGCAGCGATCGCCATTCTGTCCTAATCCCGCCCTAACTGCATAATTGATTCCACGCCAGCACCACAAAATTCTGAAAACTCCACGGATTTTCAGTGAATCATTCTGAAAAGGGTTTGCTAAAGTGTCAGAGCTAAATCTCCCCGATCATCGGTCAGAGGTCACGGCTGAGTGTGGCAGTTGGCTGATCATGCAGCTTAACTAACAGGTCCTGACGGGGTTAGTTGAGGTCGCTCAACAGCGCTTCTGGGAGTGCCAGCGGAGCAGCGACACTCTACTTCTCATACCTTCGTGTTGAGGCGTCAACTAAGACAGCGGCAATTACCATGTTTGCTAAAAAACCTCCTCTTTTGGTCACCATTGGTGCGACCGGTCTCCTCATCGGCGTCGGGGCCTTAACCTATGTCGGCATGCGCTGGCGCACTTTACAAGCGCGGGGCCTGCCAGCGGGGGTCAGAGCGGTGCCGCAGTCGGCAGTGGCGGCTGTCACCGTCTCGACCAGTACGGAACAATGGCAGCAGTTACGCCAGTTTGGCACCCCAGAAACCCAGAATTCCTTTGATGGACAGTTGGCGGAGTGGCGCGATCGCTGGCTCCGCCAGTACGACATTTCTTTCAGCGAAGACATTGCGCCGTGGGTGGGGCCAGAGGTCACCATTGCTTGGGTACCTGAGCCGGAATCCCTGACCGATACTGAGCCGAATGCGGTTACGCTAGGCAGCCAAGGACGCTTGCTAGTGCTGCCCATTGCCGATCCGGAAGCAGCTCAGATTTCCGCCCAGTCTTTACCTTTAGCCGAGGACAGCGCCAATGCCTTGGAATATCGCGGCGTCATGCTGAATGAATTTGCGCCAGCCGCTGGCAGCGAGCCGACCTCAGTTTTTGTCGGGCTGTTGGGCACCCAGTTGATTCTCGTTGCTGAAGATGAAACGGTGGCTCAGCAGGCGATTGACGCTTATAAAGGGGGCAAAAATCTGGCTGATGTGACGGACTATCGGCGATCGTTCGAGCACATCGGCACGACCCAGGCTTTTGGCAAGCTGTATGTAAATGTGCCCGCTGCCACCCAGCTACTGGCCCAGACATCGCAGCCAACATTGCCCACTGCTCTACTCGAAAGCTTCCAAGAAAGTCGGGGATTGGCCGCTACGATCGCCCTGGAAACCCAGGGCATTCAAATCAAAAGCACGAGCTGGTTTGGGGATGACAGCGATCGCACCTATGTGGACACCAATGTCCCGGCTCAACTGCCCGAATATTTGCCGCGGGATACGTTGATGTTGGCCTCGGGCGGCAACTTTCAGCAGTTTTGGCAGGACTTGAGCGAACGCCGTAATTGGGGTGCTCTGACGGCTTTGAAACCCGATAATTTATCCTTGGCGCTGCAGGGCAGTACGGGACTGACGCTTGAAGAAGACCTGCTGCCGTGGATGCAGGGAGAGTTTGCGGTGGCTTTGGTCCCCCCACAAGTGACCGACACTCCCGATAGCGAAATTGTGCTGCCTAATCCCAGTCTAGTGACGCTGGTGCAGGCGAGCGATCGGGCTCAGGCTGAGCAAGTGTTTGCCCGCCTAGATCAGGTAGTTGAAAATCGCTATCGCTTCACCATCAGCAATGAACCCGAGGGCAATATTGAGCTGGTGCGCTGGACATCCCCGTTTCAATCCACCATGCTGTCGCGGGGCTGGCTAAATAGTAGCGTGGCCTTCTTAACCGTGGGCTCCGGAACCGAGGCGGCAATTGTGCCCCAGCCGCGTCGCTCTTTAGCCAATTCGCCGCTGTTTCAGCTCACCACCGGTGATGCTCCTTATCCTAATAACGGCTACTTTTTTATTAACCTGAAAGCGCTAAGTCAAACAGAAGACAATCTTTTTGTGCCGCCCCTACCGGTCGAAAATCAGGGCGTTTTGAAAGCGATTGAGGCGTTGGGCATTACGTCCACTGTCTTGGATGAGCAGCGCCTGCGCTACGACCTGTATCTGGTGCTCAATCGCGGCAATCGCCCGGGTCCCTTACCCAGCAGTCCGCCTGTAGAGACAGAATAGGAGCAAGTGGTTAGGGGTTCCTGAGGACCCCAAAGGGCCATACGTAAGTCCTAGAAAATTTTTCTTCCGTGGGCCGATTGCTCTAATGGTGTTTCATTATCTGGATATTGCCACTCTAAAATTTGGTTTTGTCACAATGTCTGTCAAAGCCAAGTTTTCCCAAGTCAGAAATTTCTAATTTTGCTAATGACCTCAAATAGCTCTGCTCATCAGCGCGATCGCATCATCATCATTGGCGCTGGATTTGGTGGTTTTCAAGCTGCTCAATCGCTCGCTGGTGCGGCTGCCAATGTTTTACTGATTGATCAGCACAACTACCACACGTTTGTGCCGCTGCTGTACCAAGTCGCAACGGCTCAGTTAGAGCCCAGCTTGGTGGCTTATCCCATCCGCATGAAACTGCGCGGCATGGCCAATGTGCGCTTCTTGCAGGCCACCGTGCAGCGCATTGACTTTCAGCAAAAGCTCGTGGACGTGGGCGAAGATTTGCTGCCCTACGACTATTTAGTGGTGGCCACCGGCGCTCAGACCAGCTATCACGGCGTTCCCGGCGCGGCTGACCACAGCTTTCATCTTCATGATTTGCCCAGCGCGATCGCCCTGCGCCAGCAGCTTCTCCAATGTTTTGAGCAAGCCGCTACCACCGCTGACGACCATAAGCGACGGCGGTTGATGACGTTTATCATCGTGGGCGGCGGAGCCACTGGCGTTGAGCTGGCGGGAGCCTTAGCAGAGTGGCTGCGGGGCTCGATATACCGCGATTTTCCTGAGCTGCGGGGCTGGGGGAGAGTGGTACTGATCCAGTCGGGCTCCAGTCTGTTGCCGGAATTCTCGCAGCGCTTGGGCAACTACACCCATCGTCAGCTCGAACGGTTAGGCATTACTGTGCGGCTCAATACCAAAATGAGCGGACTGTCAGAGACCCAGGCAACCCTCTCTGATGGTGAGGTGATTGAGACTGCTACCGTCGTCTGGGCTGCCGGCATTGAAGCTAATCAGCCGCCAGCTGTGCCATCAATCAGCACTGGCAACAAGGGCAAATTGCTGGTCAGAGAAACTTTGCAGTTGGTTGACCAGAATCACGTCTACGCGGTGGGCGATGTCGCGACTTTGGCCGCAGCTCCGCGATCGCTGGCTGGCGTAGCCCCCGAGGCCCTGCAGCAGGGTGTAGCTGTGGCTCGCAATTTACGCCGTCAGCTCCAGGGGCAAACTCCCCAGCCGTTTCACTACTTAAATAAGGGACGGCTGGCCATTATTGGCGGCTATGGGGGAGTCGGTCGCATTTTGGGAATTAGCTTTGGTGGCTTTATGGCCTGGCTGATGTGGCTGCTGGTTCACGTCACCTATCTGCCGGGATACCGCAGTCGTTTATTCGTCGTGCTGACCTGGGTGCAAAACTATGTCATGGGCGATCGCGCGCTGCGGCAGCTATTTGTTAGCCGAAAAGATTGACGCAAAGGCGACAGAAAGCGGTTACAGCGCTTACGAAGTTTATCCTCCCAAAGGGCATCTCTTACTTTTGACCGACATAAGCAGTACGGGTCATTTCTACAATGGCTTCAGGTTTCGCAGTCAAAATCGCCTGCTCAAATTGTCTGCTTGCCCCTCTTAAATCGGTAAAAAGCTAGAGTGGAGGCTGTCTAAACTTTGAAGCGCAGACGAGACTCAATATCGGATTTTATGCGTCGGCTTCAATTTAGATAAGGGCCTTGCCGATTGTCCAGGGGAGCCGGGCTTAGTCTCTCAGCAATATTGATTAGATTAGGTAAACGATTGTTTTGGTCAGGTCGTCTCAACGTAGTTAATTCATTGTCTTTTTCATCAAATATCTGAGGTATCTTCCATGAAATACGTGCCCCTGATTGCCCGGATTGCCTTGGCGCTGGTCTTTTTGACTTCTGGGATCAAACATTTAGTTGGATTTTCTGGCTTTGCTGACATGATCGGTCAAACCCTGCCTTTGGCTCCTCTACTGGCTTTGGGAACAGTTGTGTTTCAACTGTTGGGCGCCTTGTCACTGATTATTGGCTACAAAGCCAACATTGGTGCGACGCTGCTGATTTTATTTTTGATTCCGGCCACGCTGGTTTTTCACAATCCCATTGTTGATGCGAGTGAACTCACCGCCTTTCTCAAGAATCTGGGTCTGATTGGCGGACTGCTGCTGGTGGTTTACGCCGGTGCCGGTGCCGTTAGCGTTGATGGCAAGCAACGTCGGTCTGAATCTTACTCCGAGGTGTCATAGACCTGCTAAGACTGACTAAGGCTTCAAGCCCCAGGAGGTTGGCTGTACAGCGCCAACTGCTGGGGCTTACTTATGGTTCACTGGGGGCAGATGCATAGGAGTGGGACGCATGACTGAGGCTTTGCTGAAGAACTACATCGCTGGCGCTTGGCAGCTTTCCAGCGCTAGCGATCGCCTACCGGTGCACAATCCGGCAACGGCTGCCGTGCTGGCTCAGGTGCCGCTCTCACCGAGCGATGAAGTGGCTCAGGCGACCGCAGCCGCCGTCAAGGCCTTTCCCGCCTGGCGGCGGCTGCCGGCAGTTGAGCGAGTCCAGTATCTCTTTAAGCTGAAAGGCCTGCTGGAGCACCATGCTGATGAAATTGCTCGCATCATCACTCAGGAGTGCGGCAAAACCCTCAAAGAGTCCCGGGGAGAACTGCAGCGGGCCATTGAAAATGTGGAAGTGGCCTGCGGCATTCCCACCGCCATGCAGGGAGCCTTTTCGGAAGATATTGCTCGCGGCATTGATGAGTTTATGGTGCGGCAGCCGCTGGGGGTGGCTGCCGCGATCGCCCCGTTTAATTTTCCCGCCATGATCCCCTTTTGGTTTATGCCCTACGCGATCGCTTGTGGCAACACCTATCTGGTGAAACCGTCAGAGAAAGTGCCCTTAACCATGCAGCGCATTTTTGAGCTGATTGATCAAGTGGGTTTTCCGCCTGGAGTATTGAATCTAGTCAATGGCGCGAAGGAGACAGTGGATGCCATTTTGCAGCATCCTGACATTCGGGCCATCAGCTTTGTCGGTTCATCCCCAGTCGCCCGTTACATCTATGCTCAAGCAGCGGCCCACGGCAAGCGCGTGCAGTGCCAAGGGGGAGCGAAAAATCCGATTATCGTGCTGCCGGATGCCGATATGACCATGACGACTCGCATTGCCGCCGACAGTGCTTTTGGCTGTGCGGGACAGCGCTGCCTCGCTGCCTCCCTCGCCGTTACCGTCGGCGCAGCCAGAGAACCATTTACCGCAGCGATCGCGGAAACTGCCGCCAATCGCGTTACCGGTAATGGACTGGAGGCCGACGTGCAGATGGGGCCAGTGATTACGTCTCAGAGTCGCGATCGCATTACCGCCCTTATTCAAACGGGGATTGATGAAGGGGCCCAGCTATTGGTAGATGGTCGCCATCCTCAGATTGACGGCCTGGCCGCGGGCAATTTTGTGCGGCCGACGGTGCTGCAGGATATTCCGGCGATGGGCGAAATTGCCAAAACGGAAATCTTTGGTCCGGTACTAGGGCTGCTGCACGTGCCGACCATTGATGAGGCGATCGCCCTGGTCAATCGCAGTCCTTGGGGCAATATGGCCTGCCTGTTCACCAGCAGCGGTGCGGCGGCCCGTAAGTTTCGCTACGAGGCAGAGGCCGGTAACATTGGCATTAACATTGGCGTGGCTGCCCCCATGGCCTTTTTCCCCTTCAGCGGCTGGAAAGAGAGCTTTTTCGGCGACCTGCATGGTCAAAGTCACCATGCAGTGGAATTTTTCACCCAAACCAAGGTAGTAATTGAGCGCTGGCCCAAGGAGTGGAGCCGCCAATTTTAGCGGCGGGGGTTCTCTCATTAAAAATGTGGTGACACCCGTTCTCTTTTCCAGAGCTACAGAGATTGAAACTGCAGCCGCTGAAAGAAAACGGTTTCGCCTTCCCTTCGCACCTACAATCGAAAATCGAAAATCGAAAATCGAAAATCGAAAATTGGGACAGCCTGCCGATATCCTACAAATCAATTTGTATTCGCTATCCTGTTGAATTAATTCAGGAAACGATACGTTGCGTGTGGAATGAGTATAGAAGCTGTAATCCACGGTTGTCAGTGCAACCACGGAGGCTCTCTCGGGTACCCTTGGGACGTCCCCGTAGTTTATTCAACGTATTTAGCAAGGATGTGATTGATTTGATGCAGGCCATCCGATGTCAGCTGACTCAACGTTTGGGAAAAGCGATCTTGCTAGCCGGGCTAGGGCTAATGGCTGCGGTGATTCCGGCCCATAGTGCCGAAGACATTATCATCAGTTACGGCATTCTCGAGCGCAAAATTCCCATTCGCGATCTCGAAGCCTTCGCCAATGGCGAGGACTTGAGCCCGCAGTTGGCCGCCTATGCGTCTTATGCTGGCCTGACTGAGGAAGAATTGAGCGCCGGACAACGGGTATTGACTCAACAAGTCGATATTAGTCAGGTCGATGTGGCTCAGTTTCTTTACACTTCCCAAGGTGCAACGCTGCTGACATTAGTGGGTGACGTAGTGCAAACCCCATCACGGCAGTCGGGATTCTCAGCCATTCGGGGAGCATTGATTTTGGCCGCAGCTGACGATACAGAAGGCTTATCCATTCTGAATTTCCTGAAGAAATATCCCACCCCGGCGATTCGCATTAATGTGGGTCGGGGGCTGGAAATTGCCAGGGACGTTACCGAAACCTTGGATGATGCTGAACGTGCTTATACCCTCGTCAACGCCTTGGCTAACGAGTCCGCTGAACAGTCACCAGAGACCGATACTTTAGCAACTCGTCAGCTAATTTTTGATCTGCCGGACTTTGCCGTGGCTGAACAGTCGCTCTTTTTATCCGATCGCGATGTGGCTGCTTCGTTCTTTTTGCCTCGCCCCCGGCTGCCCAACCAAGCTCTCCCCGAGAATATTCCGGTGGTGGTGGTGTCCCATGGCCTGGGCGATGAACGGTCAAGCTATCGTTACTTGGCGGAATTTTTGGCCCAGCGAGGCTTTGCCGTTGCCGTTTTGGACCATCCTGGCAGCAACAGTCGACAAATTGCTCAACTGTTGTCTGGGTTCACGCCAGAGCTGATTAACGATCGCGAGTTTGAGAATCGACCGCAAGACATTTCTGCCCTACTAGATGAGATTCAACTGCTGGCGGAGCGTCGGGCCGATCTACGCGATCGCCTCGATATTAATAATGTTGGCGTCATCGGTCAGTCGTTTGGTGGCTATACGGCGCTGGCCTTGGCCGGTGCCACCTACAGCCCTAATCAGTTAGCGGCTGCTTGCTCACCGCCGCCTAACTATTTGAATCCTTCCCTGCTGCTACAGTGTCAGGCCGAAACCGTAGCTGCAGAAACCCCTGTTCTGCGGGACAGTCGGGTTCAGGCAGTTTTAGCAGTCAATTCGGTTGGCAGTGAGATTTTCGGCCCATCGGGTTTCAGCGCCATTGAGATTCCTACGTTAATTCTGGCCGCCACGGCAGACACTGTTGCCCCAGCGCTACCAGAACAAATTGAGCCGTTTACTTGGTTGCAAACCGAGCATCGTTATTTAGTGCTCACGAGTAGCGCCACACATTTTTCGGTAATTGACTGGAACGCTGAAAGCGCTCCTTCGGTGCCAGTGCCAGTCGCCCTGTTGGGCAGCAATCCAGAACTAGCCCAAGACTATCTGCAAATCTTGGCGCTGGCGTTTATGCAGCGCCACCTGCGACAAGATGAACGCTACGATGCCGCACTGACGGCCGAATTTTTGCAAAACTCGGTAGCGCGATCGCCCCTCGCCCCCTTAAGTTTGATCGAAAATCTCCGCCCGGAGGCCTTGGAACAGGCGATCAATGGCGAAGAAGTGCTGAGCGATCGCGGTGTGCCACTGCTCCGTTAACGGTTGTCCTCGTGCTACGGATGTTGTTTGGCCTCCCGGGCGGCAAAGCTAATGATTCCGCTAAATGAAGCTTTCTGTGTCTTGATTCAGTAAAAGCACGGGTAGAGATTAATACCTCAGATATGCTGAGCAACGCTCGTGCTTCTTAGGATAGAAAACCGAGTTTGATGTCGCGGCTACGAAAGATCAAGATTGATATACCTGCAGACTTTTCTACTAATTGACTACGTTTCTATGCTTAGAGAGCAGCATGTCCAACCCCGCTATACTTAAGCTCAATAGCATTCTTTGTTTGCCATGATCCAGGTATTACAAGCTAACCAACTCACATTGCGCGACGTAAAAGATAAGTTTGGTTTACAGCGCACCAGCAATTCTGGCTTTTTTAAGTCGTGGCAACAACCTGTGCTAGATCTAAGCGAACATGAGAAGAAGACGTTAGACCAGGCGCAGGCCAGCTTTTTGTATTTAGCTGAAGGGCTCGTTCAAGAACCGCTGGTCAAAATGGTTGTGGTCTCTCCCTTATTGTCGGTCGCCGGATTTTATGAAAAGCCTTACCTGACCTTTGCCGAACATACAACAGCAGTAGAAATAGCAGCAAGCGAAGAAATCATTCGCGGCAGAATAGACGTTCTCGTCGTCAATCAACAGGTTTGGGTTGCCATCGTCGAAGCCAAAAATTCACAGCTCAGTCTAAGCGTTGGCCTACCGCAGACGTTAGCCTACATGGCCAGCGATCAGCAGACCAACCAACCAAAATTTGGCCTGGTCACCAACGGCACCGACCTTGAGTTCGTAAAACTAGACCCAAAAGCAGGACTCTACGCCCTTTCAAGAGCATATTCTCTCAACAACCCAGGTAATGACCTGTATGAAGTCGCCAGCGTATTACGAGCTATCCGCTAAAAGATTTGGTCGACCAAAACGTTTGGCTTGTTCATGAACTTATCTTGATAGAAGCACTCTGCTATTGAGCGAGATCACCTGTTTACGATAGTTAATAATGTTGAGTAGGATACACCAAGGCTTTTGTGAGAAGTGCCTACTGGCTCGACTGCCCAGGGTAGTCACAACCTGTACGCTCCTAATCGTAGCGGCATGGCAAGTAAAGCCGCAAACCGGGCGTTATTGGCGTGTGAAGGTTATAGGATCGTAGGATATCGTGAATAATTCGCAAGCCATCGACTCTGCGTCATCGGCGACGATGCAGGGGAAGTAAGCATCTTCTGGATCTCCGTCGAGATGAATCTTGAGACTAGGATGGTCGTAGGTGCCCGTGAGGGTTTCGTCGGGTATACCTGTCCCCTTCCACGTCATCCTAAACGTGGCATTGGGGTCACTCTGGGTTCCCTCAGGAATGTCGAATGTGGCTTCGTAACCATATTCATCGGTCGCAGTGTAGGCACCACCGATAGTACGCACATCCCCAGCAGGCGCAGGGGCTTCTGCAACCGCTTCCGGCGTCTCTACTTCGGGCGTCGAACTGTCAGCAACGGTTGAATCACCTCCCACACGACTCGCCCACAAAACGCCTTGGCTCGGCGAGACCAGTTGCAGCTCCCCCTCAGGCGTCACCTGCAAAGAAGCATTGGGGTCAGGGCTTGTATGTAGCGCCGACCAAACCCAGTTACCATTCGCATCATAAGCAGCGAGATTGCCGTCGGCCTGAAACGAAACTCGGGCAATCCGACTGACGTCACCCACATCAGCGACACTGCTCGCATCGCGATCAAGGCCCCAAACGTACGCATTACTGCCCCGCTCATATATCACCAGGTTGCCGCTTTCCTCGAAAACAAGATGGTGATTCCAAGAACCGGAGACATACTGCGTACCGCGCTCTAGATCTTGACCGGGGGTGAGCAGGTTGATTGGCGTAACGGTGATTTCCTCCGATTGATAGGTGTCAGTCACCTGAGCAATGGTCGCGGTACCGCTGTCGGTAGACTGTGCAGCCTGCAACGGGGGTACCCAACCCTTATGCGCGGCGACACCGATCACAGCAGCTGAGCCAACCGCCGAAGCAGCAATGAGAAGCTTAAACTTTTTCATAGCGCGACCTTTCAGTAATCGATTTTCTCAGCATAGAAGGGTAAAGTCGCAAATGCTACACGAGTAGACAAGAATTAATGAAGAACGAAGCGTTCTGTGTCTTAATTCAGTAAAAATACGGACGGAAACAACCAGTTGAACGTGTCAATCAGCGTCCGCGCTGCTGACGGCTTGGAATAATCAGTAGGATGGCCGATTATTCTCCAGCGTTTCACATCTCTATTGAGAGAACATTTGCTTGTTTGCGATCGCTTAGTGTGATCTAAAATTCGTGCAGAAGTTTATGTAGTGGAAATGCCCGCGAAAGATCTCTACCATAATGCTGTGCGATTTGCGCTAATCAAAGATGGCTAGAAAATTTTAGCTGAAGATTACAGCTTAGAGTACGAGGGCGATCGCCTATACGTTGATATTGCCGCAGAAAAGTCTATCCTGGCCGAAAAGCAGAATCGAAGAATTCTTGTGGAGGTCAAAAGCTTTCTCGGACGCTCGTTTTTCAATGAGCTAGAAAATGCAATCGGTCAGTATATTCTTTACAGAGATATTTTGGTCGAAAAGCAGTTAGATTTCGAGCTGTATTTAGCAGTGAGTCAGGGAACCTACAAAAGCAGTTTTCAGCGTAAGCTAACGCAGATGACGATCAGGCGTAATCAGGTAAATCTATTGATTTTCAGTCCAGAACAAGAGGTTATAGAACGGTGGATAAGTTAACAAAACACAGAAATATTGTTCGTTCTGTTCTCAATGAATATGACCGACTCAACGAAAAATCTGATTCTACAACAGAGAGCTGTGTCGTGTTTGACGAAAGTCATGACCACTATCTCTTGATGTTGATGGGTTGGGATAAAGATGAGCGCATCAAAAGCGTCATGATTCACATCCGACTCAAAGATGGCAAGATTTGGATCGAAGAAGATTGGACAGAAGATGGCGTGGCAACAGACTTGTTAGATAAAGGCATCTCAAAGGAAGAAGTTGTGCTCGCATTTCATCCACCTCAAGTTCGGCAGTATACAGAATTTGCACTGGCATAGTTGCTGTAGAGCCCATTCTGTCGGTGGTGGTGGGCAGCAGTGAATGGGTTGGTTGAGAGCGTAAGATGTTGGCGAGGCGTCTGCCCACCCTACGGAATACTGCGGCTGAGGTTTCTGCGGGCGGTGCACCCTACTGAGTAGGGATAGGCCCGGTAAACATTGGGTGTCTGTGAGCAATAACTACTGGCTCGACCACTCAGGACGAACACAACCTGTACGCTCCTGAGCACAGTGGTAGAGCAAGCACAAGCCGCAAACCGGGCGTTATTGGCGTGTGTAGGTATTGAGGCGGGGGTTTGCAAAGGTTTCGCAGTCCATGGACTCTGCGTCATCGGCAACGGTGCAGGGGAAGACAAGCCCATTGCTGGCAGTAATCTCAAAGCTAGGATGGTCGTAGGTGCCCGTGAAGGTTCGGTCGGGTGAGCCCGTCTCCTTCCACGTCCCGCTAAACGTGGCATTGGGGTCGCTCTGGGTTCCCTCAGGAATGACGAATGTGACTACTTCATCATATCCCTCCCAGGTTGCAGTGTAGCTACCACCGATAGTACGCACATCCCCAGCAGGCACAGGGCCTTCTGCAACCTCTTCCGGCGTCGAGCTATCAGCAACAGTCGGATCACTCCCTACACGACTCGCCCACAAAACACCTCGGCTCGGCGAGACCAGCTGTAGCTCCCCCTCAGGCGTCACCTGCAAAGAAGCATTGGGGTCAGGGCTTGTATGTAGCGCCGACCAAACCCAGTTACCATTCGCATCATAAGCAGCGAGATTGCCGTCGGCCTGAAACGAAACTCGGGCAATCCGACTGACGTCACCCACATCAGCGACACTGCTCGCATCGCGATCAAGGCCCCAAACGTACGCATTACTGCCCCGCTCATATATCACCAGGTTGCCGCTTTCCTCGAAAACAAGATGGTGATTCCAAGAACCGGAGACATACTGCGTACCGCGCTCTAGATCTTGACCGGGGGTGAGCAGGTTGATTGGCGTCACGGTAATTTCTTCAGATTCATAGGTGGTGTCAGTCACCTGCGCAACGGTCGCAGTACCGCTGTCGGTAGACTGTGAAGCCTGCGACGCGGGTACCCAACCCTTATGCGCCGCGACACCGATCACAGCGGCTGAGCCAACTACCGAAGCAGCAATAAGAAGTTTAGACTTTTTCATAGTGCGACCTTTCAATAATCGATTTTTTCAACTATAGAAGGGTGAAGTCGCAAATGCTACACGAGTAGACAAGAATTCATGAAGAATGAAGCTTTCCGTGTCTTGATTCAGTAAAAGCACGGACGCAGGTAGTCAATTGAACGTGGTGGTCGGTGCTTGCACTTCTAATGTCTTAGAATAGCCGCTATGACGGCAGATATTTCTCCAGCATTTCACGTCTCCTTAAAGAACGTTTGCCTGCCTGCGAGCAATTACATGTGATCTAAAATCCCTACAGAAGTTCACGCAGTGGAAATGCTCGCAAAAGACCTTTATCGTATGCTGAAAGTTCAATCAGCAGGTGGGCTAACAGCGGGTTTATGTGGAACATGTGATCCGAGTGATCAAGCTCTTTTACTGGCGGAATTGAGATCAATCCGGAACGCGGGACAACAGCATTGGACAAGGCGTGTTGACTCGCACAAAGTCAGACAAAGAAGAGCCCAATAGGCGATCGACAAGGTGATGTTGCGCAAACGGGCGTTGATTGAAATGGTCAATGACCAGCTCAAGAATTTCTTTCAGATTGAGCATTCACGCCGTCGCAGTCTGTTGAATTCCCTCGTCAATACTTTGACGGCGTTGGTGGCGTATATCTACCAAGAAAAGAAGCCCGCTTTGGACTTAGAAGTCAAAGACCTGGCAGCGCTGCTTCCAGCGATTTTCCAACCCGTCGAACTGACGTTTATCAAGCCACGTTCACAAGAAAAAGCCCTGCTTACAACAAAGAGTTTATGAAGTCGCTTTAGCGACTTCATAAACTCTTTGTTGTGTCAACGTAAAGTAACCTGCTGTCTTTATGCCTAATCATATGAATATAGTAAAAGGCAGAAGGCAGAAGGCAGAAGTAAAAGCATTGATGCGCTAAGATTGCAGCGACTAGAAATGACCGAACCCAATTGCGATTTGCTATACCAAGACGGGCAGGAAGATGGATGAAATCACGGCTTAATGGTTAGTACCGCTCAAACTAGATAAAAGCGATCGTATCCTGAAGATTTTGGGCTTGAGCTAGCAGCTCAGAGTTACTCACTGGCATAAGAATGCGAAATTTGACCATGTAAAGAAATTATATTCTCCATGCACGAGAAGCAGGCAGACTGCCGAAGTTCACATGAACAATTCAAAAGCTTTGAACACCTTGTATCGAGTCTTCGAGTCAGCACCATACATGCCAGAAAGGACGTAAAGCATTCGGATAAGAATCATGTCCGGCATCTACCATCTTGAGATCACAGAGACTGAAAAAGAACTTCAACTCCTTTTGCGGCAGCAAAAAAGCGCCATGGATAGAGACTGAATGCATTTGCTTTACCCACTGGAAAGCGGACGAGCGGCGGCCTGGTTAGGTCGGCATCGGGTGACAGTGTAGAAATGGGCAAAGCGAGATCGCGACCAAAACTCCTGTGGCAATTGCCCTCAGCTTAATAGCAATCGTAAAAATGACCTGCCCCGGTAAGTTTGGCAGCAAAAACTGAAAGCACGGATAGGATTTATAGGATTTATGAGTTTCAACTAAAAGGTTTACCTCTAAGTGGGAATACTGAAGACACGATTTGTCCAATAGTCTCTCAACGTTAATCTAACTATTTATATAAACAGATGATTAATAAGAAAGTCGTTTCAACTTCTCTGCCTGAAGATGTTCGGCTGATGGTATTTGACCTATCTATTCGAGGCCATCATCCTAATTATATTCGTCATTTAATTAACGGGTGGGATCGGCAGCAGCGAGCAGGCAAGTTGATGGTTGTTGTCTCGCCTTTATTTCTTAAAGAGCATGCTGATGTTGTCGCTTTGGCAAAGCTTCCCAGAATTGGCAAGGTCGAATTTATGGCCGTTACAGCAGAGGAAGAAGCCTTACTGCGATCGCGAAAATCAGGCTTCAAGCGTTTATTCCGCGCCTTTCAAGAGTGGAATCTGCTGTGTCAATACGCCCAGAATTTGCGAGCAACAGAATGCTTTTTACCCTACTTTGATACCTTTCAACTGCCTCTAATTTGGGGGAAATCTGCCCCCTGCCCAGTTTCGGGAATCTATTTCAGACCCTCCTTTCACTACCCGTCATTTGCAACCTACCGACCTGCTCGAAAAGACGTCGTTCAGCATCGTCGAGAACGGTTTCTGATCAATCGGTGTCTGCGACAGACTCAGCTTAAGAAGCTCTTCTGCATTGATCCCACAGCCGTGGAGTGGATGCAGAACCGTTACGGCACCTCGAAAATGGTAGCTCTGGCCGACCCCATTGAGCTAACGGAATCAGGGGTTACACCACCTGAAGGGCTTAAGGCAGTCCTGGGTATTACACCAGAACGCCGGGTCTTTTTACTCTTTGGTGCCATCACTGACCGTAAGGGAGTTTACCAACTGCTAGACGCGATCGCCCAATTGTCTCCCGAAGTCTGCCAGCAAATCTGCATTCTCCTAGTCGGTGAATCCAAGCTTAAGCACGAGTTAAACGCTCGCATTCAACAACTGACGGCAGAAAAGCCAATCCAAATCATTCAGCACTACGAGTTTGTCTCCGACAATGCTGTATCGTCTTACTTCCAGAGTGCAGATGTTGTGCTTGCCATCTATCAAAAGCATGTGGGCATGAGCGGCATCTTACTTCATGCTGCGGCTGCCAAAACCCCTGTTCTCAGCTCCGATTATGGGCTGATGGGAGAGCTGACCCAGCGTTATCAATTGGGAATCGCAGTCGATTCTACGGAACCGTCCGCGATCGCCAATGGAATGGTTCAATGCCTCGAAACTCTACCGGAGCAACTCGGGGATTCTGCTCAGATGCAAGCATTTGCTCAACAAAATGACGCTGAGGCCTTCTCCTCAGTGATTTTAGATAATTTGTTTGCCCCTACCGGAGTTGCACAGATCGCGTCTGCCCTGTCCTAAAGGAGATCACAATGTACTCTGCTCGCGTTGCCTGGTTGCTCCCATCCGCTTTCTTTTATTGGCATCCCCCTCTCAGTCACTTCGCTAAGCATTTTCCAGAAACCAAAGTTTTTACCGGACGCTGGCGAGGCTATGCCAAAGGGTTCGAGGATGCTTTCGCTGTTGACATTGTGGGCGATCGCAAAGTTTACAATCTGATTCCTGCTGAAACAGGCTATGGTTTCAGCTTTACCTATGTCTCGCTCAATATTGTCAACAAACTCATTCGTTTTCGACCTGATGTTGTGTTCACAAACTCCTTTGGCGTGTGGACAGTTGTCGCGCTGTTTTTAAAGCCTTTCATGAAGTGGCGAGTGGTTCTAGCGTATGAAGGCAGTTCGCCTAGCGTTGACTTTCGAGACTCACCACGCCGTCTCGCCATCAGACGATTCATGACGAGTCAGGCAGATGCTTTGATTAGCAACAGCCATGAGGGCAAAGATTATTTGATTCAGTGCTTAGGGGTAGACGAAAAGCAGATGTTTGTTCAACCCTACGAAGTCCCTGCTCCCGAAGCGATGTCTGCTAATCCAGTCGCTGTCACTGCGCCTGATGTCGTTTGGCAGCCCCCAATCTTTCTTTATGTGGGACAAATTATTCCCCGAAAAGGATTAAATCTTTTGCTAGATGCTTGCAAGGTTCTCAAACAGCGCGGCTGCAATCACTTCACACTAGTTATTGTGGGGGATGGCAAGCAACGCTCTGAATTGGAAACCTATGCTGAAAAATTGGACATTGCAGCTCACATCCAGTGGACAGGACGGGTTGATTACGCTTGTTTAGGCAGCTACTTTGCCGCAGCGAACACCTTCATCCTGCCCACCTTAGAAGACACTTGGGGCATGGTCGTTCTGGAGGCAATGACGTTGGGCAAATCCGTTATCTGTTCTAAATTTGCCGGCGCATCTGAACTCATTGTGGAAGGAGAAAACGGATACGTTGTGAATCCTCAAAATGCCGAAAATTTGGCGACAGCGATGCAGCACTTTGTAGAGGACCCGGATTTGGGCGATCGCCTAGGTAAAGGAGCAGCACACTACATTACTCAGCACAGTCCTGAAGCTGCAGGTGAATTTCTAACTAAAATTGCTGATTTTGTTCTTCAGCGTTAGGAGCGCAACGCATTATGGGAAGACGCCTGAAAATCCTCATTTCTGCTTACGCCTGTCGTCCCGGAGAAGGATCTGAGCCAAGTATTGGCTGGGAAATGGTCCGCCAAGCCGCCCAAAAGCATGATGTTTGGGTGTTGACTCGGGCCAACAATCGCCCAGGGCTAGATACGGAACTCAGCCAGCGCCCCATCAATGGTTTACACATCATCGATATAGATTTGCCCGAATGGGCTAGGGGCTGGAACCGCAATCAGCGAGCTGTGCAGCTACATTATTATCTGTGGCAAATCATGGCTTACTCGAAAGCCCGGCAGCTTCATCAGAACATCGGGTTTGACCTCGTTCACCACGTTACTTACGTCAAATATTGGAGTCCCAGTTTTCTGTCTCTCCTGCCCATTCCGTTTATTTGGGGACCTGTGGGCGGTGGCGAAGAATGTCCTCCAGCTTTTCGACAAACCTTCAGTAAACGCGGTCAGCGATACGAAATGCTGCGAAATGCTGCTCGCTGGCTTTCGGAACATGATCCCTTCGTCGTCATGACTGCCCGAAGAAGTGCGATCGCCCGCGCCACAACCGCAGAAACCGCAAACCGCCTACATCAGTTAGGTGTCAAAACAGTACAAGTTTACTCACAAGTGGGCATTGCTTCGGAACAGCTAGCCGAACTGTCTGCTGACGATGTGGGCAAACAGGCCAATAAGACACCATCCATACGCTTTCTCAGCATAGGTCGGCTCCTGCACTGGAAAGGATTTCACCTCGGTCTAGAGGCCTTTGCTGCAGCCAAACCTCACTTGCCTGACTCAGCCGAATATTGGGTGATTGGCGATGGATCTGAACGAAAACGCCTGCAAGCTCTAGCCAATGATCTGGGCATTAGCAAAGAGGTACTTTTCAAAGGTAAATTATCTCGTCAAGAAACCTTGCGTTGCGTTGCAGACTGCCTCGCCCTCGTTCACCCAAGTTTGCACGAGTCGGGCGGCATGGTTTGCATGGAAGCAATGGCAGCAGGTTGCCCTGTTATTTGTCTAGAGCTGGGAGGACCTGCGGTGCAAGTGACAGCAAACACGGGGATCAAAGTTTCAGCAATATCACCTGAACAAACAATTCACGAGTTGCAGCAGGCCATGATTACCCTAGCGACTGACCTGGATTTACGGCAAAAGTTAGGAGCATTGGGACGACAGCATGTCAAAGAGAAATACTGCTGGGACGTCAAGGGAGAGAATTTTGCTCATCTTTACCAAGCGATCGCCGAACAAAGTCCTCAAGAAACGGGCCCAACCGTCCAAATTTGAACGTCTTGACAGCAGTCATCATTCTCTAGAAGGAATCTTCTTATGTCTAGCCAAGCGCCCATTGATGAAAAACCTAATATCGTGATGTTCAGCAGTTTGCTGTTGCCCCCTTCCCAGACATTTGTGAAAGCCCAGGGGGAAGAACTGCGCCAATTCACTCCGTACTATGTGGGATCACGGCGGGTTTCAGGATTGGAATTGCCGAGCGATCGCACCCTTGTTGTCAATTCAGGAGGGCTGGCTGGGCGTATTGCAGAGGCCAGCTTTAAGCTGACAGAGACGGCGCCAAACCTTTATCACCAGGTTAGGCAGATTCGCCCAGTATTGATCCATGCTCAGTTTGGGCTAAGCGGTGCCCTAGTCATGAAGCTAGCGCGATCGCTTAACTTGCCGCTCATCGTTCATTACCGAGGGGCTGACGCCACCATTCGAGACGAGCACGCCCGATACGCATCCCTCAATCATTGGATTTATTTACAGCGGCGAGAGACCTTGAAGAAGTCGGCCCAACTCTTTATTACGGTTTCGAGCTTTATTAAAGACAAGCTAATAGAACAAGGGTTTCCCTCAGAGAAGATCAGAGTCCACTACAGCGGCATCAATGCAGCTGACTTTACCGCTGACCCCGACCAACCCAGAGAACCAATAGTTTTATTCGTCGGTCGACTAGCTGAGAAGAAAGGCTGCGAGTACCTGATTCGAGCAATGGAACAAGTTCAGGCTCACCGCCCTAATGTCGAGCTACAGCTCATTGGAGACGGACCATTACGGTCAGAGCTAGAGCAATTAGCCGCCCAACGACTCAAAAAATATTGTTTCCAAGGATTCCAGCCCCCATCGACTGTGCGATCTGCCATGAACCAAGCTCGTATTTTGGCTGCGCCCAGTATTACAGCCGCTGAAGGCGACTCAGAAGGATTGCCCAACGTGGTCATCGAAGCTCAGGCAATGGGATTACCTGTTGTTAGTACGCTACATGCTGGAATCCCAGAGGGTGTTATTCACGGCGAAACCGGATTTCTAGCGCCTGAACGGAACGTGGCAGACTTAGCACAGCACTGCTTAAAGCTACTGGATGATGCCGAGCTATGGCAGAAGTTCAGTGCTCGAGGCCAAGAGCATGTACGAGAAAATTTCGATCGCCATAAGCAAACCAGAGTACTTGAAGAAATTTATGCTGAAATTCTTCAAAAGTGACTTAAATAAGAGTTTGTAGCCGATTTTTCAAAGCCAACATTATAAAGCCTTCAAATTGAAAAGAAGTAACTTTAAGAACACTTCTTACAACTGTGAAGATTTCACTGTTTAAGATTTTTAGCAATAGTGTAAATCCGGAAATCAGGAAAAATACGAGAGATAAATGAACATATTTAGCCCTGCCCATTAACTATTTCATGGACAGAAATCATCAATTGGACCTGTTTGGAAGACAAATCTATGCGCTGGCGTCATTCAACAACCGATATAATCCGCTGCTCAAGCTAATATCCATCTCATATACTCCGCACAGCTTCTTGAAAGGAATGAGAGGCTGGCCGGTACATTCGACTCGGGATTCCCTGAGATATGCAGTTGCTCTATTTTGCTCAGAAGATCACAGATGGTACAGCAGAGCAACGGAAATTGTCAGGAAGATTATCAGTCTCCAGATTGGGAAATGTGGGCACAAGCATTATGGAAATTGGCCTAAGTATTGGGAGGAGCATTTAGTCGGCATTTATCGAATTGATGAAAACTGGGCTAATTTTATCAGTACTTATTTGATTGAGATTCTAATCTTACATCGCAATAAATTGCCGACAGACTTTCACAGAAAAGTTGAAAATTCTATTCAAAAATCCATTCGATATATTCAGAACAGAGAGCTGTCCTTAGATTATACAAACATCATCGTTAGCACGATTTATGTCATTTTGGTATTTGGTGAATACATGGAAGATGAAGCCCTTATCAGCGATGGGGTATCACTCCTGAGTACATTTCATAGCCATACGATTCACCAGCAATCTTTTAGCGAGTATAATAGCCCAAACTATCAAGTTGTTACTCTAAAAAATCTTGCTCGCTTGCGGCGTGATGTGAAGGATTCAAACGCCCAAAAGCTAATCTGCGATTTATATTATTTGGCATGGCAAAATATTGCCGAAAACTTTCATCCCCCAACGGCCCAATGGTCAGGTTCTCACACCCGAAGTTATAGCACTTTGTTGAAGCCCGAAGTGCTTGCTTTGCTGAAGCGATCAACTACAGAGTCTGTCCAGTTTTCAGCATCAAGTTTACATCCGCCTCCAGATGAAAGATTTTTAACCTACGATTGTCCTTCTGATTTAGAGCATTTATTTCAAAAGCTAGATAAACCTAGACGGATAATCCGAACACTTTCTTGTGGACAGCGATTCACAACATTTTTAACACCTGAATTTTCTCTCGGATCAGTTACCTGGAGCGATTTTTGGCATCAGCGCAACGTTCTAATTGCCTATTGGGGAACACCCCAACGTCCCTGCTATTTGAGGCTGCGATTCCTACATGGTGAGCAAGACTTTTCAGCGGCCTACTTTAGGAGTGTTCAAAAAGATAATAAAATTCTTGCTGGGATATCCTTAGCAACGGATATTGACATTAAAAATCCTTATCAAGGAGAGCATAAAATTAGTCAGAAAAAGATTCTAGTCAAAGATCTAAGACTCCGCTTCGAGTTTGGTGGGTTCGCTGAGATTCAACAGTGTAAGCTTCCCGAAGACTGCTCCTTACCCATCATTTTGAAAAGTGAAAATATTCGCTTTAAGCTTAGGATTCCTTACGTCCGATTTGGCAGCAACGGAGTTCAATGGGAAAGACACACCACCCAATCTACTACTTGCCTCGATCTTTTACTAAACAACTCTACCAATTCTCCAGCTCTCTTTTCAGAGATAACTGAAGCCGTTATTGGCGCTGCCGTCGAAATCTCTCAAGACGATCAGGACATCGCAGACGTATCCATTGAAGACCGAGAATCATCTCTTGAAATGAAGTGGGAGGAGTTGGCACTTGGTATATGGAAAAAGCCCGCTCCGCGAGCAATTCTGCAGACCCTAAAGGTTGACATATAGTGTAAGTTCTTTGCCGAAAATTTGAGCTACAATACTGTTATTAGGATATCCTTATATTTAAATTTTTATCTAATTTAAATCCTATAATTTTCATCGCTGGGCTATTTAAATAATGCGTATATTAAGTATCCACAATAGATATCAAATTAGAGGCGGAGAAGATGAATCTCGTGAGTCTGAAGAGCGACTATTACGAGAAAATGGACATCAAGTCGATGTTTATGAAGAAAGTAATGATCGCTTACGTGAAATGTCGAAGATTAATGCAGTGACCAGAACAATCTGGTCTGATGAGTCCTACAAGGAAGTGACCTGGCGGTTAAGGCAAGAACGATATGACGTCGTGCATGTTCAAAATTTCTTTCCACTGATCTCACCGGCAGTTCACTACGCGGCTAAGCAGCAGGGCGTTGCCGTTGTCCAAACTCTGAGAAACTATCGTCTGCTCTGCCCTAACGCTCTGTTCTTTCGGAATGGACAGATTTGTGAAGATTGTTTGGACAAGTGGATTCCTTATCCCGGCATCATCCACAACTGCTACCGAGAGAACAAGGCTGCTAGTACGGCAACAGCTGCAATGATCACAGCACATCGGGCCTTGGGAACATGGTCTAAGGCAGTTGATCGTTTTATCACTCTGACTGAGTTCGCTCGTAGTAAGTTTATTCAGGGAGGGTTCCCGCCAGAAAAGATTTTAGTAAAACCTAATTTCGTTAATCCAGATCCCGGCCTAGGTGAAGGAAAAGGGGCATACGCTTTATATGTTGGGCGTCTCTCTGTTGAAAAGGGTTTGGACACCCTCTTGCAGGCCTGGGAGAAACTGGAACACCCTTATCCACTCAAGATCATTGGAGATGGACCTCTGTCCAAACGGGTAGAAGAACTCACCCGCAACGTTTCCAATATTGAGTGGTTGGGGCGCAAGCCTTTACCAGAAGTCCATAAGATAATGGGCGATGCCAGCTTTTTAGTATTTCCATCGAAGTGGTACGAGACCTTTGGGCGGGTCGCTGTTGAGGCTTTTTCGAGGGGGACACCTGTTGTCGCTGCCAAAATAGGGGCGATCGCAGAACTAATCAAACACGGTAAGACAGGGCTGCTATTCGTTCCGGGCGATTCTGAAGACCTGGCCCAACAAATCAACTGGTGCTTATCGAATCCATCTGAACTCGCGCTGATGAGACAAAGAGCTCGAAGAGAATTCGAGGCAAAATTCACAGCCAAGGCAAACTACGTGAGAATTATGGATATTTACGCTCAGGTTCTTGGTCAAGCTTGAGAGAGTGTTCTGATTCTGTGTAAGCAACTTGTTGTTTATACTTTGCCGTTCTAGGGTCAGAATGGCAAAGTGTAATACAGCGGTTCTCCAGTTTTTGATGGGTCGATTCCATCACTTTGAGATGTTGTTTATTGCTAGATGCATGAGCTTGAAAACGAAGTCCTCATCGAGGAAAATCACCTTGGTCTTAACTATTTTACGCAACGAGAGATTGTGGTTGAAGAATGAAACCTAACTATGACTCGCGATCGCTTCGACAAAATCTACTTGATGCCGCAATCGATACTATCCTATGTTCTGACTCGGTAGCATTTCACTAATCTTTTGCTATTAATCACATAAACAGTTGCACAGTTATCAGATTCTTTAATTCTCGTTCTGCTGCGATGAAATCAGAGTGAATTTTTGGAGCGCTTAGATCCTTGAATCCCGTGCTCTTTTTTGAAAATATAACGACACACTATAGCAATATTTCTTGATTAGTAAAATAGAAGGAGGGCGCTTTTTCTATTTCATTGAAATCTTCATCAGGCTAATAGTTAAACAGATTGGCTTGGGGAGTAGGTCAATTTCTACAGAGAAAAATATTGCTGGGGTGATAACATCCCATTCAAGTAAACATAGCGATGAGCCAAAACTTGGGGTACCCACTCGGTGTTCCAGAAAGCACTAGTGCTGATCTCACAAAGTGCTGTCATCGTCTTGATGACGTCCTCTAATCGGCTGCCAGAAACTGTAAATAATTACTGCTCAGCTCTTTTACCGCCGCTTCGTACAGCCGCTGGCCGTGTTCTGGGGTCGCCAATGCTGGATTAGAGCCCATGCGGCCATCGGGATAGTGTTCACGAAAATCCGCGGCGCTGTAAATGGGGTGACCGGCTGGGGCGAGAGCTGGATTAAGGTCAGCTTTTTTGATGTGGTCAGGATAGGCAAACTGAGTTAGCGCCACTTCGCTGGGGGTCGCGTGGGAGCCTTCTTGATTGCTGTAGAGTTCCTTGGCGATCGCATATACCGATCGCGCCATGTACCAGTTCGCTACTTTACAGCGCACGCGTCCGGCATTTTCCCAGTCCAAATCGGCTAAATGGGCATAGGTTTCTGCAAAAGCGGCTTTGAGAGTAGCTACATTACCGCCGTGACCGTTGATAAAGAAGAATCGCTCGAACCCGGATTTTGCCAGTGGCTTCACATAATCCTGAATCAGCGCAATTATCGTGCTTGGGCGCAGGCTGATGCTGCCGGGAAACGCCGTGTGGTGCAGCGCCATGCCAACGCTAATAGTGGGACCAATCACCGCGCCAGTGGACTCGCCAACCCCGCGCGCGATCGTTTCAGCGCAAATCGCATCGGTACCAATCAACCCAGTGGGACCATGCTGCTCGGTTGAACCAATGGGAAAAATGATGCCCTTTGAAGACTGTAGGTAGGTTTCAATTTCGAGCCAGGTGGAGAGGTGGAGTTGCATGGGGGGTGTGAGGGTGTGAGGGTGGCTGGGTTGAGTCGGTGAGGCGGATGGAGTAAATAATGAAATTGTTGAAGTGATTTAGTCTGCATAAGGTGCTATCTGTGCAGCGATGCATCAATGCAAAATTTCAGAACTACTCTGATAAATTGCTCGTGTCCAAACCTCTACGCCTACCCGCCGCATCACAAAATATTCACAACTTAGTACAGATGTTCTGCTATGATTTCGGCATCAGGGCGGCAATATCGTCCACAAACTTTTGATGGTCGATGACGGGCTTGCTGATGTAACCGTCGGCTCCGCTTTGCGCCAGGAAGTTTTCGCGATCGCCCTGCATGGCGTGGGCTGTCACCAAAATGACTGGCAAGTCAGAGGTGACCGGATCAGCCTTCAGCATTTGGGTAATCTTGATGCCGTCAACGGGTTTTCCTTCAAATAAACTATGAGCCAGCGACACATCCATCAAAATGACATCGGCTTCCCGATCGCGGGCGATCATCATGACTTCTTCCACATCTTCTGTATGCTTAACGGCAAAACCACCGCGTTTCGACAAAATTTTCGAAAATACTCGGGCATTAATCATGTCATCTTCAACGATCAAAACGGTCTTCATAGTCATTCCTTAGATAGCGGTAGCCTCAAATCAATGCCAAACCTTGCTACATTGCCCAATATGAGGGGCGGATCAACCAATGTATAAATTGATCGTAACTGCAAAATATTGCAAAATTGCAACTTGTGCTTTTACCTTACAGCATTGTTAATGCTCGCTCGATTGGGCAAAATACAGCCGAACCACTTTATTTGTTCCCAATTTCAGAGGACAGGGATTCATGGCGGATCAACTCAACATACTTTCATCAGGGCAAGTCGTGCCGACTCCTCTGCATACTGAGGTGCAGCGATCTTATCTGGAATACGCCATGAGTGTCATTGTCGGGCGGGCGTTGCCAGATGTGCGTGATGGTCTCAAACCAGTGCACCGGCGTATTCTCTACGCCATGTATGAATTGGGCTTGATTCCGGATCGCCCCTTCCGTAAATGTGCCCGTGTCGTGGGTGACGTGCTGGGTAAGTATCATCCCCACGGTGATCAAGCGGTCTATGATGCCCTGGTGCGCATGGTGCAGGACTTTTCCAGTCGCTATCCGCTGTTGGCGGGGCACGGAAATTTTGGCTCGGTGGACAACGATCCGCCCGCCGCGATGCGCTACACCGAGACGCGGCTGGCTGCCGTCAGCTTTGAGGCGCTGCTCGACAACATCGGGGAAGCCACGGTTGATTTCATCGACAACTTCGACAGTTCCCAGCAGGAGCCCATCGTTCTCCCCGCCCAATTGCCCAACCTGCTGCTGAATGGTTCCTCGGGAATTGCCGTCGGCATGGCTACCAATATTCCGCCCCACAATCTGGGCGAAGTCATAGACGGCTTGATTGCCCTGATTGATCGACCCACACTGTCGGACGATCGCTTGTTTGAGCTGATCCCCGGTCCAGACTTTCCCACTGGGGGCGAAATTATCGATATCAAAGGGGTACAGGATGCCTATCGCACCGGTCGCGGCAGCATTCCCGTGCGGGGGATCACCCAGCTAGAGGAAGTGCGACCCGGTCGGGGACGGCAGCGGCGCACGGCGATCGTGGTGACGGAACTGCCCTATCAGGTCAACAAAGCGGGATGGATTGAAAAAGTCGCCGACCTGGTGAACAATGGCCGCATTGAAGGCATTGCCGACATTCGAGATGAGAGCGATCGCGACGGCATGCGCGTGGTAATCGAACTCAAACGCGAAACTCAGCCGGAAGTTGTGCTCAGTGCGCTCTATCGCCAGACTCAGCTCCAGCACAACTTTGGGGCGATCATGCTGGCGCTAGACAACGGGCAGCCCCAACAGCTTCCCCTGCGCGCCATTCTGCAGGCGTTTCTCGATTTTCGCGAAACTACCCTCATCCGCCAATACCGCTACGACCTCGAAAAGACTGAAAATCGGCTGCACGTTGTCGAAGGACTGATTCGGGCGTTAGAAAATCTGGATCAGCTCATCGACATTCTGCGCCATGCGCCGGACGGTACGACCGCCAAAGTCTCTCTCGGGGAGGCATTTGAGCTGAGCGATCGCCAGTGCGACGCGATTCTCGCCATGCCTCTGCGACGGCTCACGGGCCTCGAACGGCAAAATCTGCAAACTGAGTTCGATGAATTAACGGCCCATCGAGCAGAATTGATGAGATTGCTAAACGATCGCAATGAACTGTTGAAATCGCTGAAAAAAGAACTGCGATCGCTGAAAAAACAGTTCGGCGACGAGCGGCGTACCCGCATCCAAAGCGAAGCGGAGCGCCAAGAAGAAACCGAGCAACTGGCAGAAATTCTGGCTGAGCACAAAGAAGAAGAGGTGGTGCTGGAATTCACGCAAAAGGGCTATGTGCGGCGATCGTCCACCCGAGCGTATCAGCGTCGCCAAGCCCGCCAACCCGCCATCGATCGTCAGGAATTCCAGGAAGACGAAGACCCGACGCTGCAAACCGAGACCGCTAACACCACCCAAGAACTGCTAGTGCTCACCCGCGACGGTAAAGCCTTTACCCTCATGATTGGCGACATTCCCCAGGCGTCGCGACAGTCCAAAGGGGTGCCGCTGGTGAATCTGCTACCCAACTCGGCGGGCACCGATCCCGAGGAGATCGCGACTCAACTCGTCCTCACCGAAGACGTGCTGACCCACGACCTGATTTTGCTCACCCAGCAGGGGCGCATCAAACGAGTGCCGCTGTCCGAGTTTCAAAACCTGACAGGGCGGGGCTTGACGGCGATGAAGCTGAAAAAAGGGGATGAACTAGCCTTCTTCACGCTGGCTAAGGCAGGTGAACAGTTGGCGATTGCTACGTCGGGCGGCAGACTCATCCGCTTTGCGATCGACGATGATAACCTAGCGGTCATGGGGCGCACCGCCCAAGGCCCCCAAGCCCTCCGCCTCCGCAAGCAAGAAGGTATTGTCGGCTGCGTCCGTATTCAAGACGACGGCGACTGTGTCTTGATGGTATCGCTGGCCGGATTTGCCAAGCGGCTGCCGATTTCCGGGATTCACCTCGGGGCGCGGGGCGGTATTGGCACCCAGGCATTCCTGTTCAAGCAAAAGACGGACAATTTGGTGGCGATCGCGCCCAGTCCAGCAGGGGGTGAAGTCACGGTGATCACGACCCAGTCTCGCTGCGCCCAGATTGCGATCGACAGCGTTCCCCGCCAGGGTCGTGATGCTCCCACCGCCTATCGCCTAGATAAATTTGCCAAAGGTGAAAAAATTGCCATCGTTACCCCGACCTCCTTGGTCGATAATGGGGCCAATGGTGAGGCCAGCGACGATTCAGAAGAATAGCGCGTCTGGTAGAATCACCTCCGTAAACCATTCTGTTTACCGAGGCGAGATTCGACCGTGGCGCAGGTTGTCCTGGAAAACTTGTACAAAACCTTCGTATCGCAAACGCAGCCGCCGCCCGCGGCAGGGGAGTCAGCCGCCTCCAACTCGGCGGTGCTGCGACGCATCAACCTCCAGGTTGACGATGGCGAATTTATGGTGCTGGTAGGGCCATCGGGCTGCGGCAAGAGCACCCTGCTGCGCCTGATTTCCGGTTTGGAAGAGATTACCGCAGGCAACATTTGGGTGGGCGATCGCCAGGTCAACCAACTACCGCCAAAACAGCGCGACATCGCGATGGTGTTCCAAAGTTACGCGCTGTATCCGCACCTGTCCGTTTACGATAATCTTGCGTTTGGCCTGCGCCGCATGGGGGGCCACTATGCTCAATTGCTGACTGAGCCGACAGATTCTTACCCAGCCGATGACGAGGAATCCGATGCCAACCAAGCCCTCCAGTGGGCGCTTGCCAGCCGCACCCGCTGGCAAACGGCCCTCTCTGGCGCGACCCGACGCTTGCCCAAAAGACTGCGATATCTCGCCCCCGCTGACAAGCTGATCGATCAGCGCATCCGAGCGGTGGCGCGCATGTTGCAAATCGATGACTTGCTCAACCGCCTGCCCCGTCAGCTTTCCGGTGGCCAAAAACAGCGGGTGGCGCTGGGACGGGCGATCGCCCGCAATCCCCAAGTTTTTCTCATGGATGAGCCCCTATCGAACCTTGACGCCAAGCTGCGTACCGAAACCCGCGCCCAAATTGTGAACCTGCAGCACCAGCTTGGGATCACCACCATCTACGTTACCCACGACCAGATTGAAGCGATGACGATGGGCGATCGCATTGCCGTGATGAATGCCGGACAAATTCAGCAGTGCGCCACGCCGCTGGAGCTGTATCGCCGTCCCGCCAACCGTTTCGTGGCGTCCTTTATTGGCTCACCCCCGATGAACTTTTTGCCAGTGCAGGTCAACGCACCGCTGCTCATCACCCATCCCGACTTTCGCCTCACCCTGCCAGAACCCTGGGCCAACACTCTGAAACTCTACGACGGCCAGCCCGTCACTCTTGGCATTCGCCCCGAACACCTCAGCCTTAGCTCCTCCGCCCCCAAGAACCTACGGGTCATCGTCAAACGCATCGAAGCTCTCGGCAGCGAAACCTACTTGGCCGTCCAGTTCGGACAAGACATCCTCCAAGTTCGCGTCGAACCCGATTTCACGTTTGCAATTGGGGAGGAGTTGTGGCTGGCGATCGCCTCGGACAAAATCCACCTATTTGACAACCAATCAGAAGCCGCCTTATTTTCGTCAGTTTCAGAATAAGTCCGCCTGCTGCTGCCGTACCAACGAACCCAGCCAAACCGTTCAAGGCACCTAGTGACACCAGTTCTGCTCAATAGCGCTGCTCAATAGCGCTACACACCGCAGAGAACGGAGGTATTGGCGAGGCCTGCCCAAAAGGGCTATGGGGGGGCGGCGTAGGAGGTCAAAGACTTGGCTGCTCTTTCTGAGACAATCTTTTAAGCCGTCGAACTCACGCTTTAAAGAACTGGCGAGGACCGGAAACAAAGCGGTAGATTAACAGACATCCATAGCCTCTGTTAGGGTGAAGTCACGATTCGTAGGGTTCGCCAGGTGAAATCGGCGTTGCCGGTCAACATGCCGCCCGCATTGTGGATTTGCTGAATTTGAGCGATCGCTGCGGGGGTGATCACTTCTCCCGGCAGCAGCAGTGGAATGCCGGGCGGATAGGGGCATACGGTGTCGATGGCAATTGCTCCCACTGCGTCATTGAGAGGAACGGTTGCGGCAGGAGCAAAAAAGGCTTCCCGGGGTGTCATTGGCGGTGAAGTCAGAAAGGCTGTTGATAGGGGCAATGTCATCATTGCCGCTGACGCTTTCGTCTGGGGGAGTTGAGCTATCGGTTGAGTCAGAGACTTGCATGCGGCAATGAGGCGATCGCCGTCCTCAAGCGTGTTCCCCAGACTTAGAATAAAAGCCAATTGTCTCAGGGTCGGCAGCTCGGCGGTTACTCGCTGCTGCTCGTGCAAAAACTCATCCGCGGCAAACCCAGTAATTCCCAGGGCAGAGACATCGACGACTAACCGGGTAGGGTCAAGCTGAAACTCTGGCGCGTGGACTCGAAAGTGCTCGGAGTTCAAGACTGTCAGCGTCGAGAGCTGGCTAAGGGACTGCCGAATTCGTTGAGCGATCGCTAGTGTTTTGGACAGCAGCGCTTTTCCTTCTGTGGCCATTTGATGCCGCGCGGCATCTAGGGAGGCCAGCAGTAAATAGTTTGGGCTAGTAGATTGGGTTAACTGCAGCGCTTGAGCCAGGCGATCGCGGTCTACCCGCGTTCCCTGCACGTGGAGCATCGAGGCTTGGGTCATGGCCCCTAATACTTTGTGAGTGGACTGTACGGCAATATCCGCGCCGGCGGCGATCGCCCCTAACGGCAGCTCAGGATGAAAAGACAGATGCGGGCCGTGGGCTTCGTCTACGATGAGCACGGCGTCATGCCTGTGAACGCACTGGGCGATCGCGGCAAGGTTGCTGCAGACGCCATGATAGCTGGGCGACACCACGACTACAGCTTGAATATCGGGATGCTGCTGCCAAGCTTGTTCGACCTGCGAAGCCGTAATGCCAAAGGCTAAATCCCACGGGGGGTCATAGAGTGGTGTCAAATAAAGTGGCTGAGCTCCCGACAGAATCAGGGCTGACAGCACCGATTGATGGGCATTACGGGGAACAAGCACTGTGGTTCCTGGCCGACTCACCGCCAACAGCGCGGCTTCCAGACCGCAGGTGGTGCCGTTGACTAGAAAATGAGTGGACTCGACTCCAAAGGCAGAAGCGGCTAAGGTTTGAGCCTGGGCAATCGGCCCACTGGGGGCAAACAAGTTGTCTAACTCTGGCAGCTCTGGCAAGTCCGCTTGCAAAGCCGCGCTTCCTAACAAGTCACGCAGCCGAGCGGAAGCGCCCTGTCCGCGTTTATGACCAGGAGCATAAAACGCAGTGTGCTCTCTGGCGGCAGCGATCGCGAGCGCCGTTAGCAGCGGCGTGGCCGATAAATCATGCATAGGTAAGTCGGGAAGCCAGCCCTACCCATCGTAGATGAAAGCTAAGCGATGGCGGTTGGGACGCACCAATTGGGGAGCGCCAATTAAAATTAGCAGCAGTCGCTCGTCAACGATTCTTGGGCAGGTGACGCTTTTTCGGAGTTGTCGGCGATCGCGAATAGCCTTTCTTCTGAGCAATGATGGCGTTGGCGGCAGCGACGACTGCTGGACTAGCATCCTTGAGCGATCGCTGCAAAATTGGCAGGCGCTTTGCAGACTTCATCTGCCCCAAAGCCTGCACCGCTGATAAGCGCACGGTAGGATTGGCGTCTCGGGCCAACCGACCCAAAACGGGTAGCCAGCGAGCTTGTTCTGGAGCCGTCGCCGTCGGCAAAACCTGGGCGATTGCATCGGCGACTTCACTGCGCGTCTGGGCTTGGGGAGAATAGCTGGCGGCCAACACTGCACTCGGATCGCTAATTCGCACGCTCGTTTGCAACGCCTTGGCCGGACGCTTGGGTTTAGCCGCGCTGACAGCTGCCAGATTTTCCGTTACTCGCTGCGGCCCGGGAGCCGGTGCAGTGGCGATGGTGGGCAAAGGCGCAACTGCCGGTGTTGGCTCTGGCGATGATTCAGCCGCAGGGGGCACTGGTGGCGGCGGCATCTTTGACTCGTTGGCAGCCGGGGGGGAAGCGGAAATACTTGGGGTAGACGCCGCTGGAGAGGTAGCTAATGAGGGGCTCGCCTGGGCAGTTGTCGGGGGAGCTGCGGCTTGAGCGCTGTAAGCCTGCTGCAGTTGGTCGTTGACTTCTTCTAGGCGGCGCTCATGTTCTGACTCGGCTAGGGCCAACTGCCGCTGCAAATCTTGTACTGAGGCGGATTGTACCGCCGCTTTTTTAGACGTGAGAAAATAGGCGATCGCGGCTCCCAGAGCCACTCCAATAATTAATCCAATGACAAAGCCCATTGCCGCAGTCCTTTTCAGTACGTCCGACTTATTAGGGAATCTGCCGGAAAGAATTTACCGTTCGTAATGCTGTCAGCGCAGCGTGACGCATCGTAGAATGGGCATTTTTATTCCCAGAAATCCCCTTAAGTCTGACGCTTAGTGTACCGCGAAGGGCATCAGTCTTCATCCGCAGGCGCTTGCTCAACAGACCCGTTGCTGGAGCAAAACGGCGCCTCATTTTTATTCGCTTATTTAATGTGGCTAGTGAACGGCTACTGCAGTTGATCGCCGGGATGGCTGCCAAAAGTCGATATCAGGTCCCACTGGAACAATGCGCGTCGGATTAACCGTTTCGTGGCTCTGATAATAATGCCGCTTGATGTGATTAAAGTGCACGGTTTCGGCAATGCCTGACATTTGGTACAGCTCACGGACGTAGCTCCAGAGATTTTCGTAGTCCACCAGGCGCTGGCGATTGCATTTGAAGTGGCCAAAATAAACGGGGTCAAAGCGCACCAGCGTGGTGAATAGACGCCAGTCTGCCTCGGTGAGGCGATCGCCGCACAAATATGGTTGCGATGCGAGCAAATGCTCTAGCCAGTCCAAAGTATCGAACAAGGGCTCAACGGCCTCTTCATAAGCGGCTTGAGTGGTGGCGAAACCAGCCTTATAAACACCATTGTTGACGGTGTGATAGACGCGTTCGTTGACCTCGTCAATTTTGTCTTGCAGATTCTCCGGACAGTAATCGCCTGGAGTTGCACCCAATTCGTCGAACGCACTATTGAACATGCGAATGATTTCTGACGATTCATTGTTGACAATAGTCTGCCGCTCTTTGTCCCACAGGATCGGAACGGTGACGCGACCGGTATAGTCTGGCTTGGCCTGAGTGTAGATTTGATGCAAGTAGTCGACATGCATTAACGGATCGGGGATGACGCCTTCACCAGACTTGAAAGTCCAGCCATGCTCACCCATAAACCAATGAACGACCGAAATGTCGATCATGGCTTCCAAGCCTTTGAGTTTACGAAAAATTAGAGCGCGATGAGCCCACGGACAAGCATAGGAAACGTAGAGATGATAGCGTCCAGCTGCGGCTTTGAAGCCACCTTCACCACTGGGACCAGCGCTGCCGTCGGCTGTCACCCAATTCCGAAAGGCAGAGTCTTGCCGCTTAAACCGACCTTCATTGCTTTCTGTGTCGTACCAGCGATCGCGCCATTCGCCATCCACTAATAATCCCATGCTTAGCACTCATTTTTTACTGCATATAGCATCCTAACGTCGGTGACAGCCAGCTACATCTGTCGGAAGCCGCGTACAGGATGCCGCAATTATCTGCCACGGAAAATACCAGTGCTCGGATTGACAAGGCTAGTAGGACCACAGGAAATAGCCTGACGACCTGGCGTAACTTCACGTTTTTCGGGCCCCAAGACTCTGAACAGACGACAATTGCTGCGGTTGCTGCGGTTTATACTGGTAGCCTGATAACGCACTTGCTAATTTTTGAGCGCACTTTGAGGCCCCTATGTCGCTGATTCGCGAGCTAAACCGTCAACTCACCACAAAAGAACGCTCTGCCGTCGAGATCACACAGTCATATCTCGATCGCATCCAAGCCGTTGAGCCAGCAGTTCGTAGCTTTTTGACGGTGACACAGGAATCTGCGATCGCTCAAGCTGAAGCGGTAGACAAAAAAATTGCGTCCGGGGAAGCGATCAGCACTTTAGAAGGTATTCCCATTGGTCTGAAAGATAACCTTTGCACTCAGGGTGTACGCACTACCTGCGCTTCCAAAGTCTTAGAGAATTTTGTGCCACCGTACGAATCTACGGTGACTCAGCGGTTGGCAAACCTGGGGATGATTGCCCTGGGTAAAACCAACCTCGACGAGTTTGCCATGGGCAGCTCAACCGAGAATTCAGCTTATCAGGTCACGGGGAATCCCTGGGATCCGAGTCGGGTGCCGGGAGGCTCTTCTGGGGGTTCCGCGGCGGCAGTCGCTGCCGCCGAATGTCCCATTGCGCTAGGCTCAGATACAGGCGGCTCGATTCGTCAGCCCGCTTCCCTCTGCGGCGTTGTTGGCTTGAAGCCCACTTACGGTCTAGTGTCCCGTTATGGACTGGTGGCTTTTGCTTCCTCCCTCGACCAAATTGGGCCGCTAAGTCGCACCGTTGAGGATGCAGCGATTATGCTCCAGGCGATCGCGGGTCATGACCCCAAAGATTCCACCAGCCTCAATGTGGAAATCCCCGATTATACTCAGACTCTTCAGCCAGGATTGGACTGCAAAGGTCGCACCATCGGCATTATTCAAGAAACCTTTGGCGAAGGACTTGATCCAGAAGTCGATAAAGCTGTAAAAGCAGCGATCGCTCAATATGAAGCTCTGGGCGCCACCGTTAAGCCAATTTCTCTGCCGCGCTTTCGTTACGGCATTGCCAGCTACTACATCATTGCCCCTTCTGAAGCCTCGTCGAATTTAGCCCGTTACGACGGCGTTAAGTACGGCGCCCGGGCCGAGGAAGACAATCTCGTCTCGATGTATAGCAAAACTCGGGCCACTGGCTTTGGCGCCGAGGTCAAGCGCCGCATCATGATTGGCACCTACGCGCTTTCGGCAGGCTATTACGACGCTTATTATCTCAAGGCCCAAAAAGTTCGTACCCTCATCAAGCAAGATTTCGAAGCGGCCTTTCAAGAAGTTGACGCGCTCGTTTGCCCAACGGCCCCGACCACAGCATTCCAAGCCGGGGCTAAAATCGAAGACCCCATCAGCATGTATTTGTTGGATCTGATGACGATTCCGGTCAATTTGGCTGGACTCCCCGGCATCAGTATTCCCTGCGGATTTGACTCATCGGGCTTACCCATTGGCCTGCAGCTGATTGGCAATGCCCTGCAAGAACAAACTTTATTTGAAATGGCTTACGCCTACGAGCAAGCTACTGAATGGCACCAACGATCACCCCAGTTGGCATAGGCAAGATTAATATTTTGTGCCCCTAATTTAGAGGCGGCGTCAGGCTTTTTCGAAGGAGAAATGCGATCGCTTTTAGTCTGACGCTGCTCGATGCTGCCACCTCATCAATGTTATTGGTGAAATTGTCAGGCGATGGGTCGATTAAAGACCTGCTAGGCAACAAATCCTCTCCATCCCAACTCAGCTTTAGCAACACTGCCATAGCACTGCTGCAAAGGGTGCATTTCACTTTGAATCCCACGTACTAAAACTTCTGACTTTTCTGGAGGAGACTTTTACTCAGCTATCGCTACACGTTTGCCTGATTCTCAAGTCACTGCCATTTATATGGGTAATGTAATTAAAAATCGAGAAGCCTAAAATTCACGAAGTCATTTAAGGACGGGACTGGCGCGATTCGAACGCGCGACCTACCGCTTAGGAGGCGGTTGCTCTATCCAGCTGAGCTACAGCCCCAGACTGGTCATTACTATAGCCTGCTCTTTTATGGGAATCAAAACTAATTTGGTCATAGGCTGTCATCATTCAATGGATGTAAAGCTATGTCATCAAGGACTTCAGCTTTTAGGCTATGCAGTCAGAGCGATCGCGCTGGTAACTAGCCTTCGGACCTTCTAGTCCAGGCCGTCACAAACCAAGGAGGCAGCAAACTATCTTCGAGCCCGGGCAGACCCTCGAAAAATTCGCTCGGACTGCTGGCGCGATAGACGAGCGGCTCCTGGCAGATAGCTTTGAGGTGCAACCGACTGAAGAGTGTAGTCTGTCTTTTGCGAGAGTTTGCTGTGGGGAGGCATAAAAGCGTGGGTTTCAGAATCGTAAGCTAGAACTTCCCCCGTATCAATCTTATAAATCCAGCCGTGAATTGAGAGGTCTCCCATGTAGAGTTTGGAGCGAATAACGGGGTAAGTTCTGAGGTTATCAATTTGGGTTAAGACATTTTCGGCTACTAAAGCGTCGAGGGTAGCTTTTTTCTCCAAATGACCATAGTTATCAACGACCAGTTTGCGAGTAGCTTCGGCATGGCGCAGCCAGTCATAAACGAGGGGCATTTTTTCTTCTAATTCACCCAGCTGTAGCAATCCTTTCATGGCGCCGCACTGACTGTGGCCACAGACAATAACCTGCTTGATGTCTAGGGCTTCGATTGCATATTCGATGGTCGCGCCTTCCCCTCCGTTTGTGGCTTCAAAGGGGGGCACAATATTACCGGCGTTACGAACGATGAAGAGGTCACCAATTTCCGACTGAGTAATGATTTCTGGACTGACACGGGAATCAGAACAGCCGATAAAGAGAACTCGGGGATGCTGACCTTTGCTCAGTTCAGCCATCAGAGCTTTATGGGAGGGTACATAGCTGCTCTGAAACTGTCGGATGCCTTCAATCAGCTTTTGCATAAGCTCGCCCTCTTAATGCATAATTCTCGCGCATCTATTAATATCTCATATTCGTATGCCGCCAGGCACAATCGTTGAACTTATGGCGATTTAGATACTTCTGATCAGGGACAGGGTTGAGGTCTCGAACCAGGCTGTGGGACGCATCATTCATGCGATGCGAGAGTTTTGCAGAATCAACACCCCTGCCCTTACTGAGGGTTGCTGTTTGGAGTATTCAGAAATAGCTGCCGTGGTGTCGACATTTGCGATATCGGTTTAATGACATGGAATAGGCTTTGTTACATAAAGCAGTTCTCTTAAAATCCTTTGTTGTCGTGGGTTCATTCCGGCTCAAAAAAACTGCCGTGATTTTGCTTGGTGTGACACGGAGTCGGGGCATCCTGCCACGGTGCTATCCGCCCGCCCGGTATGCTCTTTGCTTCGGTAAAATGACCACATAACTTTTAGTAAGCCGGTTAAAAACACACTATGCCTCCAGCGGTATTGGTAGAGGGACTTAAAAAGCGTTATGGCGATGTTGAAGCGGTCAAAGATGTGTCGTTTGCGATCGCTCCCGGGGAAATTTTTGGACTGCTGGGGCCGAACGGTGCCGGTAAGACAACCACGATTCGCTGTCTTTGCACGTTGACAGCACCTGACGCCGGCAGGGTCGAAATCAGTGGCGAGTCGGTGCTGGATAATCCGGCTTTAGCGCGTCAGCGATTAGGCTACATTGCTCAAGATGTGGCCCTCGACAAAGTACTTACCGGGCGAGAGCTGCTGCAGTTGCAGGCGGCGCTGTATCATATGCCGTCCCAGGTGGCGCGCGATCGCATTGAGCAAATGATCGCGCTGCTGGAACTCACCGACTGGGCCGATAAAAAGTCGGGCACTTATTCGGGGGGCCTAAAAAAACGTCTCGATCTGGCTATGGGCTTGCTGCACCAGCCAGATGTTTTGGTGCTGGATGAACCAACGGTGGGCCTGGATATTGAAACGCGATCAGCCGTGTGGCAGTTTTTGCGACAGCTTCGCGCAGCCGGCACCACAGTTTTGTTAACCAGCCATTACTTAGAAGAAGTGGATGCCCTGTCCGATCGCGTTGCCATCATTGATCAGGGTCAGGTGATTGCCGTGGGCACCCCCAGCGAGCTAAAAGACCGAGTGGGCGGCGATCGCATCACCCTGCGCCTGCGCGAATTCACCCCTGACGACGAGGCCAATCAAGCTAAGGAACTGCTGCAGCAATTGGCCTGTGTGGAAGAAGTCATCGTCAATGGAGCCCAAGGAAATTCCCTTAACCTAGTAGTTCAAGCCCAATCGGATGCGTTATTAACCGTGCAGCAGGCGCTTAAAAACGCTAACTTACCGATGTTTGGTATTTCACAATCGCGACCTAGCCTCGATGACGTGTATTTGGCAGCCACTGGTCGTACTTTGCTGGACGCCGAAATTGCCGCTGCCGGCAGTCGTGATTTAAAGGCCGAGCGTAAGCAAGCTATGAAAGGGAGCTAAAGATTTGCCGGTGGGCGATCGTCCTCTCGTTAAAATACTGGCAGTTTGGTGAATTGCCTTCGCTCTTCTGGATTTCATAACATCACTTTTTATCATGAGCACAACTTTTACGCCGAAACCCAAAATCTCGCTCGACAATCCTGACCTGCGTCAATGGAAAGCTCAGGTTAGTGAAAGCAAGCCAACCACTACGCCAGGGCTCTTTTCCAGCGCGTTTTTACAAGAGACGGGCGCTATGACGCGGCGACTGTTTATTCAGCTGCAGCGACGACCGTCTACTTTGATTGCTGGCATCATTCAGCCAGTGATGTGGCTGATTTTGTTTGGGGCCCTGTTTCAAAATGTGCCTGCCGGCATGTTTGGCGAAAGCCAGAATTACGGTCAGTTTCTAGGCGCCGGAATTATTGTTTTCACGGCTTTTGGGGGAGCTTTGAATGCTGGCCTACCCGTTATGTTTGATCGCGAATTTGGCTTTTTGAATCGGTTTTTGGTGGCGCCCCTGGCCTCGCGATATTCGATTGTGGCGGCTTCAGCCATTTTTATTGCGGCCATGAGCATGATGCAAACAATCATCATCATTGGTTTGAGTGCGCTGCTGGGGGCAGGACTGCCTGATCTGGTGGGATTGGCGCTGGTATTGCTGATTGTTTCGACAATGGTGCTAGGGGTCACTGCCTTAAGTCTGGGGCTGTCTTTCGCGCTGCCGGGCCACATTGAGCTGATTGCCGTCATTTTTGTGACGAACTTGCCGCTGCTGTTCTCCAGCACGGCACTGGTGCCGCTGTCCTTTATGCCGCCGTGGCTGCAGGTGGTGGCTAGCGTGAATCCGTTGAGTTACGCGATTGAGCCCATCCGCTACATTTACCTGCATCCGGGCGATTGGGGCCTGGGCAGTGTGGTGCTGTCGGCGCCGTTCGCTGAGATTACGATGGCGGCTGCAATAGCGGTGTTGGTGGCGTTTTGTGGCTTATCGCTGGCACTTATTCAGCCTCTATTACGTCGAAGGATTGCATAGCGTTGACGATCGCTATCAAAATTCTTTGCTAAAGTAGGGCGTAGATTGCGTCGGCACTGTTTGTGATCACGCTGAGGAGTTGATTCACTATGGCTTCACTAAGACAAATTTGTACTGGCTTGCTGACCGGTTCCCTGGTTTTATTGGGCGTTGGCATCGTGGCTGACAGTGCGATCGCCCAAACGGAGTTGGACCCCTTTGAAAGCGCTGGCACCGATGATGACGGCCCCAATATATTTGGTGATAGCGCCAATCCTTATGAGCTGATTCACGACGCTATCCTGACGCCGACGATGAGTTCCGAAGAGTTTTTTCAACATCAAAATCGGGCGATTGGTACAGAAGCAGAGAACTTCCGCTTACGACAGCAGGAAGCCCTGCGGCAACAGCCTGCAGTGACGATTGAAGACAGCACCGAAGAAATTAGCGTTGATGGCGAAGCGCTTTGAGACGCATGATTAATTGGTGCAAAAACCCTTGTGAAGCTGCTTACCCTATTTACGAAGGGCTTATGAGCTAAGGACTATAGCTTTCGGTGCTCATTTTATGGGTTGTGGCAAGAGGCGTCTAACTATTAGACGCCTTTTTTGATTTGGCGGTAATAAAAGAGATCGCAACGACTGCTAAAATTCAAACTTCGCTAGAAAACTCGTCGAGCCACCACTTCTAACACTTTAGGGCCGTCCACATCGGTTACGGTCCATTCAAAGTCGTTGTAGCGAACGCGATCGCCCGGCTCTGGAATTTTTTGCAGTTGGTGAATTAGGAACCCGGCTAACGTCTGATAGTCCTCTTCAACTGGCAGTTCCACGCTCAGGAGCTCATTAATTTCTTCAATATAGGTTTGAGCCTTGATGCGATAGGACTGGTCATCCAACATGCTGACGGCAACTTCAACGTCTTCTTCCAGTTCGTAACTGTCACCAATGATTTCGCCAGTCACATCCGCCAGCGTTAACAGTCCCGCCGTGCCGCCAAATTCATCCACCACCATCACCATTGACTTACCCGACTTTTGCATGATTTGCAGCAGGTCATGGAGCTGGGTGTACTCTGGTACAAATCTGGCTGGGCGAATCCAATCGTTAATTGGGCTGGCGGGCATAGCTTCGTGCCGGGCTAGCGGCCCCACCAGGTCTTTAAGCGACAAGATGCCGGAAACGTCATCCAGTGACTCGCCAATAACTGGAAACTGAGAATGGCCGGTTTCTGCAATTACATTAAGCACCTCTTGTAAAGTGGCAGTCTTAGGCAGGGCGGTAATTTGGGTCCGCGGGATCATGACTTCCCCGGCTGTCACATCACGAAATTCAAAGACGTTGTTGAGCAGTTCGCGTTCGTCCTCATCCAGTCCCGGAGATTCTGTTGAGGTGCGGATGATAAGCTGCAGTTCTTCCGGTGTGACCCGGCTATACCAGCTTTGGCTGCCAACGTAGCGGATGCCAAATAAGCGCAACAGCCACCAGGTTGACTGATTGAGCACCCAAACAAAGGGTTTGAATAAGCGAGAAATGGTCAGGCTGGGCGGGCCAAACAGGCGGGCTAAGCGTTCCGGATGCAGCATGGCCACTGCTTTGGGCGCCAGCTCGCCAAGTACAATCTGGAGATAGGCAATCAGCACAAAGGCCAAGGGAATGGCAATGGAATGAGCCATCGTGCCTAGAAAAGCCACGGTAAATGAGAGCTGATGAAATAGCTGCAGCAAGACTTGGGCAACGGTGGATTCACCAATCCATCCGAGGGCCAAACTCGATAGCGTAATGCCGATTTGGGTAGTCGAAAGGAGCTGATCGAGGCTGCGCTGAAAGCTCTGTACCGTTCTGGCTTGAATATCGCCGGCTTCGGCCAGCTGATTAATGCGCGATCGCCGCACGGAAACAATGGAAAACTCTGCGGCCACGAAAAAGGCGTTGATGCCAATCAAGGCAATGACAGAGAGCAGTCGCGTCGCGATCGCTGCCCCAGTCAAATCGGGCGGCACAACTGGCAGCGGCACATCCGTCTGAGCAAGCATTATCGGGAAAATGAAGGGAAAAGATCAAGCATCGGTACAACCAGGCAACTTAGCAAAATACAGATATTGCTGAAAAGAACTGACCAGCTGGCCTATGGGAAAAACTTAACGCTAAAGGGTTGAAACCGTGGCGTGGTGCGCTGATGGAAGCCGCGATTGGGAACATTGCAGCGATCAGAGAAAAACAAACCCAAGGACTACTGCCCGCTGTCGGCTGGACTGCCCGACATCCGCAGCTTGGCCTCTTGAATAATTTCTTGTTCATCCCGCAGGAGAGCTCCGCTGCCTGAGACGGGAGTTGCCTGATTCGATGCGGCGCTACTGGTTGGGCGAGCATCCGGCTGTCGAACTCCCGTCAGCGCCTGCCGTCCCAAGGCGTATCCCCACGAGGAACTGACAACTCCGGCCCCCACCATCAACGCCAATAAAACAGTCGTAAAGGCAACTGCAGGACTGATTCCCATCCCAACAAAGACTCCAAATTCTTGTGTCCACATATGATATGCGGTCTTTCGATTTGCGGCCAGTCAAGTAGAAGGCGAAAATGAATTTAGATGATAAAAACGGTTATGTTGTGGCACTTAAGATGGGCCGAGCTGCCCGCAGTCGCAGAAATTACCTGGCTCGAGCCGGGAATCGCCTGCCTGCATCAATCAAAATCACCGATAAGACTTTATGGATTAACCTCCATCATTTTCCAGCTCAAATCGGGCGATCGCCAGTAGCGATAACGATTTTGCGGCTCACCGCGCAGTTCCAAATGGTCCACAGTATCGGGCTCAAAAACCAATACGGCGAAGGGCGTTAGCGGTGGTGACTCGCTTAAATCGACCGGCTCATGGCCCGTTAGAGATCGCGGCTGCCCGGGCTCGGGCCAAGCAAACTGTTGTCGGCTTTTTTCAGACATTTTTTCCCAAGCCTGTTGACGCATCGATATCACTGCTGGGTCCGCGGCGGCGGCGGTGATGGTCCGCAATCGTCCCCCGAGGCGAAACTGTTCTCGCGTTTGCGTGAAATACCAACACAGTTCACCCTCAGAAGAGTGGTCAATTTGATCGATTTTTTCGCTACGGACATCCGTCACAAACATCAAACTGTCAGTCTCCGGTAAAAAATCGCGAAACACGACTGTGCGATTGGCTGGTCGACCATTGGAACGTACGGTCGCAAGCTGAGGATAGCGGCTGTAGGCGCGACTGCGGTTGCGATGGAGGGCACGGGCCAGGGGCGATCGCCAAGGAGCAAGCGACATAACTCTCAGTACAAATCGGATACAAACTGAACCGGTATCTTTCTAATCCTGATTTTATGACTAGAAAGATGCGCCTTCAGTTTACAAATTTCTTAACGAAAAAGGCTGTCAGGGTTGACTGGCACGGCTTGAAGTTTGCCAACGTGATAACCGTTCGGGGAGAATTTCGTTTACTTATCTACTTGCTGGCAGCTGGAGCTTCGCCTAACGAGTTGATGGCAGCTTTCAGAATCACAAATTGCTATCATGCCTAACTGATAGAAGTTAATAAAACCGTGGAATCTGCCTTGAATCCCAGATTTGCCCTAGCATGGTATTTGAAAGGATTTTTACCTGTATAGCTTTTGGTCGGTTTTTTACCGCTGGGCGATCAGGTTTTGATCCTGGTGACTACAGCGCAGACAATACCAATCGCTGGCGCTGTGGGTTGTCATCACTCTTTAAGCTTACAAATAAAGTGTTTTTCCCCAATTCAGCAGACAACCGTTGTCCTGCTCTGTCCATTGATCTGACAATGCCGCTGCGAGCTTGATATGAGTTTTCTTGTTGTTTTGTCTCTGCTGTTGGGGCTGGTACTGCTGGTTGCTGGAGCTGAAGGCTTTGTGCGTGGGGCGGCTAGGCTGGCAGCTGTTATTGGACTGTCTCCTTTAGTGATTGGGCTGACGGTCGTTAGCTATGGAACCAGCGCGCCGGAGTTGGCTGTCAGCCTGCAAGCGAGCTTTCAAGGGCAAACTGAAATTGCCCTGGGCAACGTGATTGGCAGCAATATCTTTAATATTTTGATGACCCTGGGCATTGCGTCGCTGATTGTGCCGCTGACTGTGGCGCAGCAGCTGATTCGGCTGGATGTGCCGATTATGATTGGGGTGACGGTGCTAATGCTGATGTTTGCGATCGATGGCGAACTCGGGCGTATCGACGGACTGGCACTGCTCGTGGGGAGTGTGGTTTACACCGTTTTCTTGCTCTATCAAAGTCGTCGGGAGTCAAATGCCGACATTCAAGCTGAGTATGAGCAAGAATATGCCAATGCAGGACAGCGCGGCTGGCGGCAGGCATTGAAAAGTCTCATCGTTTTAATCGTTGGCCTGGGAGTGTTGGTGGCTGGTGCAAACATGCTGGTATTCAGCGCCACTGCGATCGCTGAATCCCTAGGCATTAGTCAGCTGATTATTGGCCTAACCATTGTGGCAATTGGCACATCCTTGCCGGAGCTAGCCACCTCAATGGTGGCCTGCTATCGAGGCGAGCGTGACATTGCCGTCGGCAATGTCGTGGGCAGCAACATTTTTAATATTTTGACTATTTTGGGGGTGACGGCGACCTTCAACGGCGTTCCAGTATCGAATGCGGCGATTAGCTTTGACATTCCAGTCATGCTGGCAGTGGCGATCGCATCGCTGCCCATTTTCTACACCGGCAATCGGATTTCCCGCTGGGAAGGCATGTTGTTCATCAGCTATTACATTGCCTACACTGCCTATTTGGGCCTGGATGCTGTGGGGCATGACAAGCTTGGCCTCTTTAGCAATGTGATGTTGCTCTTCGTCATTCCGCTAACGGTAGTGACTTTAATCACTATTTTGTTTCGTCGACCCAATGGACTAACCACGGCAAAGCAGGCCCAGGCGGCCAAAGCCGCTAAAGCAGAGTCAAAATTCCCCCCGCGCGATTAGGAATCGTCACGCTTGATGGCTTATTTGATGGGGCACTGATCGTCACGGGGCCATGCAGCACTTTCCAATGGCCCTGAAAATTGGGCAAAATGGCCTCTAGGCTGAAAGTACGATCGCGAACGCCCGCGTTCACCAGTATCCACAGGCGTTCGTCTCCCAACTGGCGCTGGAATCCATAAACCTTGCCGTCGGCCAAAACTGGCTGATAGTCTCCGGTGCGTAGCGCTGGGTACTGATGGCGCAGCGTAATCAACGCGCGATGATGCTCCAGCAGCTCGCGATTCCACTGCGCTTCGGGGGGAAAGACGCGACGGCAATCGGGATCGAGCCCACCGGCCAACCCTACTTCGTCCCCGTAGTAAATACAGGGCGCCCCGGGAAACGTTAGCTGCAGCAGCGCCGCCAGCTTCAGACTGTCAATGTCTTCACCCATGACTGACAGGGCCCGGGCAACGTCGTGGCTCGAAATTAAGTTGAGCTGGGCCTGATGAATTTCCCAGTCATAAAGCGCCAATAATGCTTCGATTTTGGTCTGATAGCCCGCTGCATCTAGCGCCGGATAGGGGTAATAGTCGGGTATTTCAGCGTATTCCATGACCACGCGATCGCCGGCTGAAAACGCTAGGGTCGGCCCCGCAAACACGTAGTTCATCACGGCGTCAAAGGTTTTGCCATCGAGCCATTCGCTCGCCGGTTGCCAAACCTCACCCACGATGTAGGCTTCCGGATTAATGGCTTTAATGCGATCGCGAAACTCTTGCCAAAATCCTGGCACCTGCACCTCAAACGGGACATCCAGTCGCCAACCGTCGATACCTTGACGAATCCAGTGCTCGCCAATGCGCATAATATATTCCCGCACTGCCGGGTTGGCATGATTGAACTGTGGCAAGGCGCGGTTGTTTACCCAACTGGTGTAGTTGGCGGGCAGGCTGCCGTCATAGGCGGAGAGGGGCCAGTTCTCAATTTTGAACCAGTCCAACCAGGGAGAATGCGGGCCATTTTCAAGAATGTCGTTGAACAGAAAAAAGCCGCGACTAGCATGATTAAACACGCCGTCGAGCACAATTCGCATATCGCGATCGTGGGCGGCTGATAGCAAGTCCGCAAAGGCTTCATTGCCCCCCAACAGCGGATCGACCTGATAGTAGTCGTGGGTGTGATAACGATGATTGCAGGCTGACTGAAAAATCGGCGTCAGGTAAATTGCATTGATGCCTAACTCTTGCAGGTAGTCTAGATTTTCGACAATGCCCCAAAGGTCGCCGCCTTTGTAACCTGCCAGCGTTGGCGGCGCATGCCAGGGTTCTAAGGTCACCGCCATCGCTGGATGATCAAGGTGACGCCGAGTGCGAGCAAACCGATCAGGAAAAATTTGATAAAAAACAGCGTGCTTCACCCAATCTGGCGTCTGGATAGTCATGATGCGGTTCCTGGCCTTCACGCATAGGCTAGCGGAAAGCGTTACCGAAGGGGAGGGTAGATGGAGGGAGATTGGAGTGCGAGGGTGATGGGTAAAAGCGTAGCTGGGTGGAAGGGTGGCTGGGTAATTGGGTGGTTGGGTGATGGGGGAAGTCGGGGGTAAGGGCGAATGGTCGTTCGCCCGTGCGGGGGTTGGGCGTTTGAGTAAATGGCCATTTGCCTGTACAAGGCATTGGATGGAGTGAAGTACGGAAAATCGAGCCAGGATAAATTTCTAATCCCCATTCCCAAATCCCCATTCCCCATTCCTTAGCTTCACAAAATGACACAATAGAAAAGTTGTCATGGGCGATCGCGATTGGTGATGGAGCGGTTTAACTTTCAAGGAGTGCGGCGGTTTTGGGTGATTGCCAAGGGCTATTGGCTGGGGGACCAAAAGTGGCAGGCCAGGGGACTGTTGCTGCTGATTGTGGTGCTGCTGCTGGGATATACCGGCCTGAGCGTATTGCTTAACAGCCAGCGGGGCGAACTGATTTCGGCGCTTTCGGCAAAAGATGAAGCTCGCTTCTGGCAAACGGTGCTGATTTTTATTGGCGTGCTGGTGGTGTACGCGCCCCTGTTGGCTGGATACACCTATCTGCGCGATCGCTTGGGACTGCAGTGGCGGCGCTGGCTGACTGAACGATTTATAGAACGATATTTCCGCGATCGCGCGTTTTATCGCCTCAATCAGTTCAGCCCGGATATTGATAATCCCGACCAGCGCATTGCTGAAGACGTACGCAGTTTTACCCAAGAGTCGCTGACGCTGGTGCTGGTGGTCGCCTCATCGCTGCTGGAAATCGCCGCCTTTAGCGGCGTGCTGTGGGGTATCTCGCGAGAGCTGGTGCTGTTTTTAATTGGCTATGCAATTGTCGGCACCATTTTGACTGTGGGCGTTTTCGGCAAACCGCTAGTACGGCTCAATTTTGAACAGTTGAAGCGGGAAGCCAACTTTCGCTTTGGTCTGGTGCGGATTCGTGAAAATGCCGAGGCGATCGCCTTTTATCAGGGAGAATCTCAGGAATCGGCGCAGGTCGAAAATCGCTTTATGCAGGCTTTCGACAACTACAAGCGTCTGCTGGTTTGGGAACTAGGTCTGAACGGACTCACCAACGCCTACGAATTTATTCCTTTTGTGCTGCCGGCCTTGGTGGTGGCGCCAGCCGTCTTTAGCGGTGATTTGGAAGTCGGCAAGGTGAGTGAGGCTCAAGGGGCATTTATTCGCGTGTTCTTTTCGCTAAATGTGGTGGTGGCCCGATTCCAGTCGCTGACTGCTTTCGGTGCCGGCATCGATCGGCTCTATGACTTTGCTGCCTCTTTAGGCCAAATAGATGACCCGGACACGGCGACAGCGGCCAAAACGACAACTGAAGGCGATGAATCAACCGAAGTCAGCGATATACAAAGCGATGCAGAAACGGAGAAAACTGGTCTAGAAGAAAACTCCCTGCCTGAGGCGGAGGAAGCGACGGCCAGCACTGCGATCGCTGCCTTCCAGCCGGTGATCATTCAAGAAGTGGCGCCCCACCTCAGCCTGCATCATGTGACGCTGCAAACGCCTAACTATCAGCGCACCCTGATTGCCGATCTGACTTTGGAACTAACCGTCGATGACTCCCTGCTGGTGGCAGGTCCCAGCGGCTGCGGTAAAAGTTCCCTGCTGCGGGCGATCGCGGGGCTGTGGAACTCTGGCAAGGGACTGATTCAGCGACCTGAGCTAGAGCAGCTTTTGTTCCTACCTCAAAAGCCTTACATGGTTCTTGGTACTCTGCGTCAACAGCTTCTGTACCCCCATGCGGAGGCTGAGATAACTGACGAGCAGCTTCACTCCGTTCTTAAAGACGTTAACCTGCCAGATTTAGCTGAACGGTTTGACGGTTTTGATACGGTGGCAGATTGGAGCGATGTGCTTTCTCTGGGCGAACAGCAGCGTCTTAGCTTTGCTCGGGTGCTGCTACATCAGCCGCGCTATGCCGTTCTCGATGAAGCTACCAGCGCTCTTGACACTCACAACGAAGCTCAACTTTATACAGCGCTCGCTGCCATCCCCACTACTTATCTCAGCGTCGGCCATCATGCCTCTTTGGAAGCTCATCACCAGCAACTGCTGCGCCTTGCCGAAGATCAAAGCTGGGAATTGCATATGTTGAATAACGTGGATGCATCCACTCAAAAACCTTTGACAGCAGAGCTCTGAGTTCAGCCGCCGCTCCACGGCTGAGGCTGTAGATGACGGCTGAGGCTGTTGCAGTGGCTTTAGCTCTGTGGTTTTTGCCGATTGTTCAGGAACAGCAGGACGCGATCATATTTCTGCTGATTAATCCAGCTTTGGGCTAGCGGTGGCTGGCGCATTTGCCTGCGAAGTGGGGGGCGCAAAATTCTTTAGCGAGAGTTCAGAACGCGATCGCCCCGGCTTGCATGGACCGTCATCGGTAACACAGGGACTGGCGCACTGATTGACTCATTATTCGCATCGAATGGTGGGATCATTCTGGCAAAGAGAAAGGGTCAAACCGCCAATTTTCTCAGCGTCATGACGTGTGTACTGCCCTCCGAATTCGGACTCAAAGTATAAATGCGAGTTCCCAGCGCCCGATGCAGCACCACCCAAATAGAGTCCCCGTCAGCCATTATCGGTGTTTCCTTGGCCCACACGACTCGCTCACTCAAGTCGCCAATCGGACTTACGTAAAGGACCAAAGTCGGATGCCATTGCATAAAGCCTGATCATTACAGAGATAGGAATGCAGTAGATTGACAGAAGTAGCGATCGCTTTTTTCACTCACCTATGAATGTTTATCAGTATTTTTGTGAAACGCCTCGAGAACGGGTCAGTGATGGTGCTCAAGTGCCCATTTTGTCGGAGCGTGAATCGACAGAACGTACCTTAGTCGTTGTCTGGCCTCAGCTCGGTGACTTCGACAGTTTGGAATATGCCTGGTGGCTGCGGCGTGACTGGTCAAGATTGCAGGCTGAGGGAATTGCTGTGCGGGCTGTGGGCATCGGCGATCGCAATTCTGGGCAAAAGTTCGCTGATTTCACCGGATTTTTAGCTGACTGCTTATGGGTTGATCCCACAGCGGCACTGCATCAAGACCTAAATTTGTATTCTGGACTGACCTGGAATTGGCCTTTGCTGCGACCGGGGCAGGCCGCTTGGGTTAATCTGATGCTGATGTGCGCGGGAATTGCCAGTCCCGGCACCCTGCGAGAAGTGCTGCGGGGCTATACTGGCGATCGCTCGGCACCGCAGCTTATCGACGACGAGGCAGTGGTCGATGATACGCCCCTGCCCTCGATGAAGGGCTCGTTTTTTCGCTGGGCTGGGGGCAGCAATTTTCAGCGACCGTTTGAGCTGGCTACGCTGCGGCTGCGCAACATGACCGAGGTGCTGAGTCACTGGTCGACCTATGTGCCTGATGCCCGCTACATGACCCAGCGCGGTGGCACCTTTCTGTTCAGCGGTGCTGGCGAGCGGCTCTATGAATATCGCGATCGCGGCATTCTTGGATTTGCCGAAAATATGAGCTATCCGCTGGCCTTTCTGTTTGATCAGCCAGAGCACGAAGAGGCCGCTGTCTCTGCTGCCGCCACTGATGATCGGGTCGAATCAGTCCGCTAACGAGCGAGAATTGACTGGAGTAGTCACTCTGAAGTTTGAATTCGTCGACTGGCAGCTCACTCAAAATCCAAAATTGGTTAATGTCCTTAATTTTTCGCCAACAGATGGCGGCGGGCCAAATCTCTTCAAAGCTTTGCTAGACCGATACTCTGGACTACGTTCAGCGCTCGTGACCTCACCGCCTGCGGCACCGCTCCTTGATAAAGGAGCGGTTTAGTTATCGGCTACACTCCCCATCCGACCCGAATCGAGCACGGGGGCCGGGGCCTCTCCTTAAGTTGGCGCAGCTTGCTCAGAGGGCTGAGGTGATACCGCCGGTGATAGTAAATTCATTACCGGACCGTTGCCCCTAAGTCTGGTTGTCCGCTGGAGTGATGGGGCTGGCCAGCAGAACCGCCTGAAACGGCAGAATGCTAAGGCTGCTAAAAAAGGCGATCGCAGCCCAGTGGCAGTGAGTTGTCAACATGGGTTTGGCCTAGTGAATTGGGGCGATAGTGACTTATTCAAGCTAATGCCGCTCAGTTCGGGAAACCGCACTTATTTCGCTGTTGTAGTTAACCCCCACAAGGTTCTAAATTGGCACTCGGAGTGTGAGAGTGCTAGTTTCAAAAGCGTTATTAAGCAACATCCCGCTTTAGAGCGGTACTGACTCACCTCGACATAGCGTATCTGGAGAATTTGTAATGGCAGCTATTGCTTTGAATGCGTCTAAATTGACCCCCCTGGGCGATCGCGTACTCGTTAAAGTCAGCGAATCAGAAGAAGCTACCGCTGGCGGCATCCTTTTGCCCGACACTGCTAAAGAGAAGCCCCAGGTCGGTGAAATCACTGCAGTCGGCCCCGGCAAGCGCAATGATGATGGCAGCCGTCAAGCTCCCGAGCTGCAAGCCGGCGACAAAGTGCTGTATTCCAAGTATGCCGGCACTGATATCAAGCTCGAAGGGAAGGAATATGTCCTGCTGTCTGAAAAGGACATCTTGGCGACTTTAGGTTAAAGCGCCTAAGCCAGTCGATTATAGATCGCCGCTGGTCGAATTCGGTGTGCTTAGTACGGCAGGTTCGCTCTGCTCCGCAAATGTTTATCCTCCGAATATCTATAAGCCATCAGGATGAGCTGTGGATGTTTGCTGATTACTCAATTGTTTGAAGCTTCGCAGGGTTTTGCTTCTCCGACATAGTATTTCGAATTTTGAACTCTGAATCCCTGAATTCTGAACTCTTCTCACTCCTCGCAGGAAAGGAACTCAACAATGGCAAAGAGAATTATTTATAACGAAGACGCTCGCCGTGCCCTGGAAAAGGGTATGGATATGCTGGCTGAGGCCGTTGGCGTCACCCTTGGACCCAAGGGCCGTAACGTGGTGCTGGAGAAAAAGTTTGGCGCACCGCAGATTATTAATGACGGTGTCACCATCGCCAAAGAGATCGAACTTGAAGATAATGTCGAAAATACGGGCGTTTCTCTAATTCGCCAGGCCGCCTCTAAGACTAATGACGCAGCGGGTGATGGCACCACCACGGCAACGGTGCTGGCCCACGCGATGGTCAAGGAAGGCCTGCGTAACGTAGCGGCTGGGGCCAATGCTATTTCCCTGAAGCGCGGCATCGACAAAGCCACGGCCTATCTGGTGGACGAAATTGCTAACCAAGCCCGTCCGGTGGAAGATTCCAGCGCGATTAGTCAAGTCGGTACGATTTCCGCCGGCAATGACGAAGAAGTTGGCTCCATGATTGCGGAAGCGATGGACAAAGTGGGTCGTGAAGGCGTCATTTCCCTGGAAGAAGGCAAATCCATGACCACCGAGTTGGAAGTCACGGAGGGGATGCGCTTTGATAAGGGCTACATTTCTCCCTACTTTGCGACTGATACTGAGCGCATGGAAGCCGTTTTGGATGAGCCCTATGTGCTGCTGACCGATAAAAAAATCACGTTGATTCAAGACTTAGTGCCAATTCTGGAGCAGGTGGCGCGGGCCGGCAAGCCGCTCATGATCATCGCTGAAGATATTGAGAAGGAAGCTTTGGCGACTCTCGTTGTCAACCGTCTACGGGGCGTCCTGAACGTGGCAGCAGTCAAGGCGCCGGGATTTGGCGATCGCCGGAAGGCCATGCTGGAAGATATGGCCGTACTGACAGGCGGTCAGGTAATCAGCGAAGATACTGGCCTGAAACTGGAAAGTGCCAAAATCGACATGCTGGGTCAGTCTCGCCGCATCACCATTACTAAAGACAACACCACCCTGGTAGCTGAAGGCAACGAAGCTGCCGTTAAAGCCCGTTGTGAGCAGATCCGTCGTCAGATTGAAGAAACCGAGTCTTCCTATGACAAAGAGAAGCTGCAGGAGCGCTTGGCGAAGCTCTCCGGCGGTGTAGCCGTGATCAAAGTCGGTGCGGCAACGGAAACTGAGATGAAAGATCGCAAGCTACGTCTGGAAGACGCCATCAACGCTACTAAGGCAGCCGTTGAAGAGGGCATCGTTCCCGGTGGCGGCACGACCCTAGCTCATATGGCTCCTAGCCTGGAAACTTGGGCTGGCAGCAACCTGGCGGGCGAAGAGCTAATCGGTGCACAGATTGTCACCCGCGCCCTGACTGCCCCACTGAAGCGCATTGCTGAAAACGCTGGTCAAAATGGTGCGGTGATTGCTGAGCGAGTCAAAGAAAAGGACTTTAACGTGGGCTATAACGCAGCCGATGGTGAGTTCGTTGACATGCTGGATGCTGGCATCGTTGATCCGGCTAAAGTAACTCGCTCGGCTCTGCAAAATGCGGCATCCATTGCCGGCATGGTGCTGACCACGGAGTGCATTGTGGTTGACAAGCCTGAGCCGAAGGAAGGCGCTGGCGCTGGTGCTGGCATGGGCGGCGACTTCGACTACTAGAAACTAAGACAACAAAATGGCGCTCCTCAATATTGGCGCGCCAAATACTTTACTAAAGCTGCTTCTCTCTGTAGAGGAGCAGCTTTTTTTGGAGTCTAGGATGATAGGAGAAACTTGTTGGCGATCGCCAACTTTTCAGTAGCTTTAGATACACGCGAATATACGCCAGTATTAATTCAGACTCTGTATTGTTTTGATAAACTTGTTTTGAGAACGGTTCCATACTTAGGTAGAACTCGTTAAAACATAATTGTTTCAGCAGTAGGTATTGCCCCCCATCACCTACACGAAATCAGGTTTCTACCGCGACAGGTTCTGAAAAGCCCGCATTATTACTGAAACTAGGCATCTAATTCATGCACTTCATCTGTGCTAGATGTCGTCTTGGATGTGCCCAGGAACTGTTGCTGTCATGTCCTAGTGAAAATAACGATTGGGTAATAGAAGAACGTATGAAAGACGTAATGTTTAAGGTTGCGATCGCAGGCGTATCAGCTGCGCTAGGCCTTACAGCAGTGGCGTTAGATGCTGCTCAAGCAGCCACTTTTGACCTCACAGGAGCAAAGAGTATCAAGAGCACTTTCGACCTAAGATCAGATGAGATTGACCTTACTGTAACTGGGTTCAGCACCAATCCTCTCCCCACAGGTGTCAAACGGACTCCTTCCGGTATGGGTGTTATCAGTGTTTTAGATAACAGTTCTAAGATTGACGGTAAGGGAGCCAAAGACGCGCTAAATCTGATGTTTAGCCACACCGTAGAACTAGTTTCTGCAACATTTGGGGCTGTTGATAATAAGGACGAATTTACGCTATTCGTAGACGATTTTTTAGTTTTATTTGATGAAGATATTCCATCCTCTAAAACTTATACCTTCTTACCTGACCTTCTGGGGGAGAAGTTCTCTTTTGCCGCTTTGGAGCAAAACGATAATTTTTACCTGAAGACTGTCGAAGTTGCGAAAGTCGATGTGCCTGAGTCAGCGCTAATGCTGGGCTTGGGTGCTGTCGCGGTTGGCATCGTCGCGCAGAAGAAATCGCAAAAGGAAGTTGCTTAAGGCACCTAACTGTCATTGCCGCAAATTGCACTAGAGCATTTAGGGAGCAGTTGCACAGCTGTTCCCTTTTTTCTTCTGGGGCGGATTTGACTATTGTTCGTAGAGAGACTTTGCTGAAGCTGGTCATTTAGTCAACTCCAGCGCTTCCCTGACTGAGACTCGCTTTTTTGTAAAATCAAGACACAAGAAAAAGGACCGATTGGCGATCGCGATCTTTGCAGTAACTTTAAACATGCGGGGGAACACGTCCGTATTTATTCGAACTTCGTGTTGTTTTGATGAATCTGCCTGAAAACGGTTTCGCGTCCGATTGAATTTCGATAAAACCTAGATGTGCTGTATCCGGATGCTGTCTACGCAGGGTTAAGTCTCTACCGCAATTGTTCTTTGAGATCTCGCAGTTTCACAGAGGTTTGCTGACAATATTGCGCTTTCATTAATGTCTGCTGTTGTTTTTGCTGCATTCAGAAAATTCTTGCTAAAAAATTTTTATAGAGCGTAGTTTGCTCATATAGAAGCTGGTACAAAGCAGTTTATTCAGGCCTGCGCTTACCTCTACAGCATTCACTCTAGACTTTTATTGCATAAAGCTTGAGAGCTGTTTAAGCAATTTTATTAGGTTTAAGTGCTTTCAATTCCACACTGTTTAAAGCGATTGAGAATCAGCTTGATCTTGTCGTTAGCGATTTTAACGGTGTCTTGCTTCTCGTAAGTTTAGAAGTTGAGATGTTTTTGAACCGATTGCGAGACTTAGGACATAGGGCTATCTTAATAGACTTACTGGTGGGCAAGCGATCGCGAAAAAGAATAGCTTAAGGTCGCCAGTTGATTAGTGCTTCAAATCGTGGTGAAGCATCTTGGGAGCAGTTGCACGGCTGCTCCCTTTTTTTTCAGTTCACCTAGAAACTGGCGAATAAGCTCCTTAAAAAGGAAAATAAAAAGTAGTGTAAGGGCGATCGCTGTATAACATCTTTTAACCAAATAAAAAGAGATGAACAATATTGCTCATCTCCTTGAAAGTGTCTGATTCGTCTTGATTTATGTGCACGTTGAAGGTGCGCTTATTGCTATGAATTGAAGTGTCGGGTAGCCCTCTCAAAGGACCTAGTTAATTCATTCCAAGCAGTTTCAAATCCGGTCTGCAAGTCTTTCCAAGCAGCTTCACCGGCTGAATTCATTTCTTCCCACTTCATCAGCAGAGCATCACGCTGAGCAGTCAATTCTTCGACGGTATCGTAGTAGCTAATCTCAGCGTCGGCTTTGGCCTGTTCCGCTTTAGCTTTAAATTCACTAATACGAGCATTAAGCCGGTCAAGTTCAGCCTTAGCTTTTGATTCGTAGACGCTTCGCTGTTCAGCACTAGGTAACTTAGGCAGTTGTTCAGGTGTCTGAGTTGTCATAGTTGAGTCTCCCTTGTAATAACTACAGGAGCAGTGATTTCAAATAGCTTTTTAATTTGAAATGTGACTATGTTTACCATATTTCAATATCAATCCTGTTGACTTCCGCTGACCGATATACCTTGGCCGCAGCAATTCTCTATCGCTAGAAGCGTTTTGATGGACTTTATGACAGTTGAAGCGATCGCAACGCCGCTGCTGCAGTTAAGTAACAGCTCATCCAAACTTAGGCTTGTAGTTTTGTACCCCGCTCCGCTTCATTAGCTGCGACAACCCTTTCTAGAAGCGTTATCGCTCATAAAGCTGAATCGATGACCTTGGCGCCAAGCCGGTCAACATCAAGCGATGTCTCCGCATCGTCTTGGCGAGATTTGCCAGTGAGTAGCGACTCTAAGTCTCGCATGGTTGGCTTAGAAGTCTTCGCCTCCAGCTGAGGCGTTAGCTTGGCTCAAAAGCGCTTGCCCTAGCTGCACATGCAGCTGATGGCTGGCTTTATAGGCCATGATGTGACCAATGGGCAGGGTGCCAAGCAGACTTAAGTCACCAATTAAATCCAGCAGTTTGTGGCGGGCTGGTTCATTGGCGAAGCGGAGGGGAGGATTGACCCAGCCATCGCGATCGCACACTAAGGCATTTTCCAGACTGCCGCCTTTGATCAGACCCTGGGAGCGCAGGTAGTCAATCTGAGGGGCCAGACCAAAGGTGCGCGCCGGGGCAATTTCAGTGGCGAAGGTGCCGGCAGCGGGTGCCCAACTGTGCCATTGATTGCCAATGGGCGCCAGGTCAAAATCGATGCCATAGGTAAAGCGAGTGGCTACAGCCGGCATGGCAACCACAAAGGCATCCTGATCCCGAACCCAGACCGGTTGCTCAACCATCAATGTTGAGCGCTGCACGGTTTGGGTCTGCCGTCCGGCAGCGGCAAGGGCGGTCACCCAACCTTGGGCCGAGCCGTCCAGCAGCGGCATTTCTGGACCATCCACCTCAATGATGGCGTTGTCAATGCCCAGGGCAGCCAGAGCCGCCAGCAAATGCTCAACGGTGCGAATCGTGGCCGCTCCCTTCGCCAATTCAGTGGACAACAGCGTCTGCTTCACGGCTCCGACAGTGGCAGGAATTTCTGGGTGACCCGGCAGATCTACGCGCCGGAAAACGCGGCCCTGATGGGGATCGGCGGATAAAATCTGTACGCGGGTGGTAACGCCAGAATGCAAGCCAATGCCAGTCTGAGTAACTGGCTGGAGAATCGTACATTGCTGCTCAGCCGCGATCGCCCCGGTCGTTTCAGCGTTTATCAGTGGAGCCTGGGTCATGGTTTAGAATCGTTCGCCGATGCCAAAGTGTAACCGTCCATCGCCCTGATCGTTAATCCCGTAGTCGATGCGGATGGGGCCGAGCGGTGTTTGCACACGCACCCCAGCCCCGTAGCCGAAACCGCTGCCCGGCTTGTCGCGGTCGGGACCCGGCGAGCCAGGGACATTATCGCCAGTCCCAATGTCTGTACCCGCATCTAAAAATAGCGCGCCGCCGAGGAAAGAAAACAGCGGGAAGCGATATTCGACGGAGGCCTGCAGATAGCTTTGGCCACTGCCTAGTTCTCCTTCGTCATAGCCGCGGACAGAATTGGTGCCGCCAATGGAGAACGCCTCGTAGGGCGGAAAATCGCCGATAATACTGCCGCCTTGAACGTTGATGGCGATCGCCTGAGGGCCTTCACCGAAGCTGAGGAAAGAAACCGGGAAATAATAGCTATAGCTAGCTCGCAGACGATTAAAGAAAATGCTGCCGCTGCCCAAGGGGATAGATTGTTCCGTTCCCAACCGCAAGACTGAACCGCTGGTGGGCGTAAGAGCGCTGTTGCGGCGATCTTGCACTACCCCAAACTGCACCGTCCACAAATCGTCAGAGCCGCTATCGCTGGCTGTCAGCGGGTTGCCCGCTGCATCCTCGGTGGCCGTTTCGCCATCGGCATCGCTGGCCCGCACCCGCTGATACAGGGTGCCCAATGAGGCCGTCCAGCCGCTGCCCAGCGGTCGTCGAAACGTGAGGCCGGCGCCAAATCGATTTAGCCGCACGCGATCGCCATTGGCCAAATCAATTTCGTTGGGGCCGCCGTCAAACACGAGGGGAATCGACCGGCGGCCAAAACCGTTTAGCGTATATGAGGTGCGATTTGGGTCGCCGCCGATCCAAGGATCGGTAAAACTGACGTCAAATAAGATGTCGCGGAAGCTGAGCTGCGCTTCAGCCGAAAACTTTTGGTTATTGCCGCCAAAGTTGTCCTGCCGATAGCTCAGCGTGCCGAACAAATCGCCTGTGAAGTTGAAGCCGGCGCCGGCAGCAACAGAGCCAGTATTTTGTTCAACCACAAAGACAGTGACGTCAACTTTGCGAGGATCGCCCTCAGTGGGGTTCAATCCCACCGTCACCTCACTAAAGATACCGAGCGCAAAAACCTCGCCCAAATCGGAGCGAATTTGACCCTGTTCAAAGACATCTCCCGGCTGCGTATCAAATTCTCTCAGAATGATAAAGTCGCGAGTCCTGCCGTCAATCGGGTTGCCTTCGTCATCTTCAATCAGTCCATCTTCAGTCATGAACTGAATATTAATGTTGCCAATCTCCCCTTCCGCCACCTCTAAAACGGCGACGCCATCGTCCTCAATTCTAGGAGCATCAATGACCTGCGCCAGGACATAACCCTGATTTTGGTAGAAGTTATTAAGCTGAAGAATGCCATTTTGCAGGTCTCGCAGGTTGGCCGTTTCGCCATACTGTCCAGCAAAAATACAGTCAACTACTTCGTCTAAGGTGATATTGGTGGTCAGCGCCACGTCGCAGGTGCCTACCCGAAGTGCATCTCTGCCCTCCTCGACTTCATTTTCCTCAACTTCAAAGTCTGTCAGTACGCTGCCGGCTAGCTGAACTTGCGTCAGCACCGGATAGGGATTGACGGCGAAGACAATGCGGACGCCAAGGGGAGTATCGGTTGGCAGGGCCCGGACTTCAGCAAAGAAGCCCGTGGCAAAAACGCTGTTGATGTCCGCTTGCAGCTGCGATCGCGTGGTGGTTTGCCCCGGTCGAGTGCCAATCGCGTTGTAGACCTCATCCTCTAATTCAGGGTCAATGGGGGCCCCAGCGGCATCCGTTACCGCCACCTCAGCGACCAAAACTTGGGTCTCATCTTCGTTTTCGATTTCTGCCGCCCCGGGCTCCTCGTCCGCCTCGTCCGCTTCATCAGTTTCAGCTTCCTCTACGTCCTCCGCTTCAGTTTCAGGGGCCGGTGTTGCGTCATCAGTTTGAGCAATTTCTCTGGACTCTGTGGTGTCAATCGGAGCCACTTCAGCTGCCAACTGCGGCTGATTGAGACCATGCACGCTGACAAAGGCAGGGCTGCTTTCCAAAGGTTGGGCCGTTAGACGAGAATCCGTTTCGGCGCTTTCGGTCTCCACTGCGGCTGGGAATACCTCCGCATCAGCAAAGTCTGGCTCCAGCGTCGCGAAGTGCTCTAAGGTCGCCACGGCCCCGCTGTGCAAAGCGGTGTCGGCCCTCACCTCGGTAGTCGAATTTTCGGCGGTTGTAACCAATTCCGCCACGCCCACTGCGGCGGAATTGGCCGCTTGTGATGTGGCTGCGGCCACTGTTTCTCCGCGAGCCTGCGAGGCAATGCTTAGGGTTGCCGAGAGAGTTAAGAGAGCTACGAGGCTGTGATTTTGGCGCATGCTTGCAGGGGGACTCGAATAGTAATAGGACAGGTAAACGCAAGAAAGCTTCGAAATACTTGGGTTTTGGTACTTTTTGGCTGGACTTTGCCACAATCGGAAAGATTTTACAACATCGGGTGAACCTACTTGCGATTAACCTGGGCCAGAATTCTTGCCAGCACAGTTTGATAAGCGGCGGCAACCTGTCCTAAATCTTGCCGAAATCGGTCTTTATCCATCACGCGATCAGCGGCGTCGGTTTTCGATTGATCCCACAGCCGACAGGTGTCTGGGCTGATTTCATCGGCGAGTAGAATCTGACCTTCGCGGTTGAGGCCAAACTCTAATTTGAAATCGACTAGGGTAATCTGACACTGCTCAAAAAACGGTTGCAGAAGCAGATTGATTTTTTTGGCTAGACGAATCAACTCATCAATTTGTGCCTCGCTGCTGATGGCCATAGCGCGGATGCGATCGCGAGTCAGCAGCGGGTCACCCAAATCATCATTTTTGTAGTAAAACTCGACTAATGGCGGCGATAGTGGCGTTCCCAAAGCCAGGCCAGTCTGTTTACAAAGGCTGCCAGCGGCCAGATTGCGCACCACGACCTCTAAAGGAATGATGGTGACGGACTGCACCCGCATTTCGCGATCGCTGGGCGTATCGAGCCAGTGGGTTTTGATGCCCTGGTCGGCCAGCAGTTGAAAGAGGTGAGTGGCGATCGCGCAGTTAATCTTGCCCTTATCTGTAATTTGCCCGCGCTTTTGAGCGTTGAAAGCGGTGGCATCATCTTTGAAATAGCTGATGACAACGTCTGGATCTGCCGTTGCATAAAGAATCTTGGCTTTGCCTTCGTAAAGCTTTTGACGTGCAGCCATGCGATCGCCTCCACAACACAGCCTCATCATCTTACTGGCTGAGGGTAGCTCCCACGCGGTGACGCTGCTGCTAAAAGCTGGCGTTTCGCATTTTAGATGAGCCGCGTGGAGCAAACGACCGAAAGCTCGTACGGAGAAGTTTGCTGAGAACTATCTCAGGGCTTCTAAATTAGCGGCTTCGGCTTCCAGAATGGTTTGAACGGGGGTAGGGACCGCGGTCAAAAAGTCATAGCCGGTGGCTAGTTCGATGCGATCAACCGTGGTTTGGTAGGTGCGCCAGTCGGCTTGAACAGTATTGCGGTTGGGAATATCGATGGCCACGACCGGGGTATCTTCGTCGATATCGCTGAGCGTCTGCCCTGGTTCTAACATCACGATGATTTTCCATAGCCGCGAAGGAACAACGATTTTGCCAGCCGCGAGCCGCGTTTGTTCCCCATAGCCCCCAGCCATCACCAGCAGCGTGTAATCCAACTGATAGACCCAGTCTCGGCTATATTCCTCCAGCTCTCGCCAGACGCCCCGATTGTTTTCGGGCGCTTGCGGCAGGATATTGGTCATCAAAAATGTGGCGGTGTTGTCCCTCACGGAGCGGGTGCGATCGCCAGACGGCACAATATGTCCCCGGTCGAAGCCACTGTTGCGATAGTCGTTCGGGGTCACTTGATAAACGCCGGTGGGTAGCCCGCCATCCTGTCGAAAATTGTCTTGCCTGGGGGTATTGCCCAACCAATCAGCGCTCAGTTGCCAACTGACCCAATTGGCCGTCCCGCGATCGCGGTTGTAGGACAGCGCATACTGCGATCGCTCCAGCAAATAATTATTGAGATTGCCACTGCCAGCGTTGGAAGGATTGCCTAGGGCCAAGTGAGGACTTTGCGAAGGTGGCACCGCCGGATCGGCAGGCAACGCCGTCAGCGGCAGCGTTTCACAGGCCGCGCCGCTGCCATTGCGGTCTAGCTGAAATGGGTCATCCGGAAATGCCTCTAGGACAATTTGTGCTGAGGCCTGATCTCGAAAATCTTGGCAATTACAGTCATCATCGACGCATGGCGGTAACGATGAAAGGGCCGATGAGCTCACCAGCGGCGCCTCCGTTGTGGGGGGCAGCAGTCCACACCCCGCCAGCCCGCAAATTCCCAAGCCGACAATTCCCGCCCGCAAAAATCTGTCTCCCATCGCCCCCATATCCATCCGCCATGACCCATGTTTCCCTAATCCTACAAACGATATACCGCGTTTCCGGTTAACCACTGCGCTATCGTCCAACCTCTGACAGATATTACTTCTCAGTTATCCCCCGCTTGACCACAATGGTTGAAAAATGTTTATTGTAAAGGTGTGTGTCTTTAGTCTAAGTTAGGAAAACTGCAGCTAATGCATTTGCATTTCCCGCACTATGGACTGATCGACACCGTTGCAAATTATTGCCAAAAGTTTTGAAAACCAACACAACGCAAAGCACTATGCTGAAGCACATTATTTCCAAATTCCAAAAACAGTTTCCGGCTCCTACGGTCAGCGCTCACTGCGACGGCCCCTGTGGCGTTTACGATCCGTCTTCTGCGCGCATCGCTGCTGAGGCAGTTGTCAATATGACGAAGAAGCTGCTCGCCCTGGAAGTCAAGCCTGGCGATCCAGCTTACGAAAACACGTTTTCTCGTTATGTCGCCATTAAAGAAGAGCAGGCGCAGATCACCAAGGACGAACTGCTCATTCTGTGGACTGATTACTTCAAGCCCCAGCATCTAGAGCAGTTTCCCGATTTGCATGACACCTTCTGGAAGGCTGCTAAGCTCTGCTCAGCCTGTAAGGTTGAAGTGAATAGCCAGCACACTCAAGAACTGATGGCGGCAGTCGAGAAGATTCACAAAATGTTCTGGGCTACTAAGAGCCGTGACGTTCAGTGGTACACCGCTAGCTAATTAGTCGGTTTAGCGTCAGTTTATGGAAGGCGATCGCTACTCAAGGCGATCGCCTTTTGATTTTTTATGCCCCAGTACTCACCGCTTCGGCATGCCACCGGGCGAGATCTTTGCCTGCTGTTACTGTGCCGATATCGTCGCTTTCGCGTCACGGGCGATTCCATGATGCCCGTTCTGTCTGCCCACCAAGAAGTTCTCCTTAATCCTGCCGCCTATCAAAACCAGCTGCCCCAACCTGATGACATTGTTGTGGCCTATCATCCCCACCAGCCAAGTCTCCGTATCATCAAGCGAGTGCTGTTTGTGGAACCCAATGGTCGCTGCTATCTTCGGGGAGATAACCAAAGCGCCAGCACCGATAGTCGACAATTTGGCCTAATTCCCAGAGAACAAATCTACGGCCAAGTGCTTTGTTTATTTCCTTAACCCTTTCTGACGTAAGAGTTCATTACGACAAAACAGCAAACCATCTGGTTGAATTTGTATTTTTTCTAGCGGCGGCTTGGGAAAGGAAAAAATTGCCCCCTCGTAGTGCTGTCAGCGCAGCGTGACGCACCACAGGATTGATATTTTTATTTCCAGCAATCTCTTTATCTGCCGGATGGCTGAAAAAGTTGGTATTAAACAGTTTCAAATTCACAATCGAAACTCTAAAATCAAAAATTGGTGTAAGTGAAGAACGCGATGACTCCGGCAATTTTAGCTTTGGATTTCGACGGTGTTCTGTGCGATGGCTTAGTGGAATATTTTCAAACGGCATGGAAGGCCCGCTGTGAGATTTTTGGGCTGCCCGCCTCGCCTCCTCCCGAGGGTCTGGCCGAGCGGTTTTATCCCCTACGCCCAGTGATTGAGACTGGTTGGGAAATGCCGCTGCTACTCCATGCTTTGCAGCAGGGCGTCGACGGCGAGGCCGTTTTGGCTCACTGGTCGGTGCTGGTGCAGGAGATTTTGCAAGAGACTCAAGTGCAGCCGGCAGCCGCGATGGCCGCCGTAGATGGAGTGCGCGATCGCTGGATCGCCTCGGACCTGGATGGCTGGTTAGGGCTGCATCGGTTTTATCCAGGCGTGATTGAGCGGCTGCAAGGGGCGATCGCAGCGGGCAGCTTTCCCATCATTATTTCCACCAAAGAAGGGCGCTTTATTCAGGCACTATTGGCCAAAGAGGGGGTCGATTTACCCCGTGAGCAAATCATCGGCAAAGAAATTAATCAGCCCAAAACGGTGACGCTTCAACAACTGCAAGCGTCACCGCCTGCGGAGTTGTCAGCAACCGCGCCTATTTGGTTTGTGGAAGATCGACTGAAAACTCTGGAAAAGGTGAAAGCTGACGCTCAGCTAACGAATATTGTTTTGTTTCTGGCGGACTGGGGCTACAACACAGCAGCGGAAAAAGAGCAGGCTAAACAAGATGCTCGAATTCATCTGCTATCCTTGCCGCAGATCGCTGGCGAGTTCTCACAGTGGACAGCCAACTCCGATAAAGTCAGTTAAGGATCTGCTTGAAAATGAACTCTCTGGTCGTGAGGGTACCAGGGTGTGAGGGTGGCAGGGTGAATGGGGATGTTGGGGAGAACGACCGATCGCCCGTACGGGATCTTGGCGGAGCCTGCTTGGAGGACTTGGGCAGCTTGGGTAGTTTTATTTCGAGCGTGTCTCTTACTAGACCATGTCCACCAGAAACCTGGGGATTTTAGAATTGCTGGCCCATCAGCACAGTTTTTTGACTATGTGACGTGATTTATCACGATCAATTTCTCACTACAGCCGGTCGCAACCGCCACAGTTTCAATTTTCACTCTGATGTCTTAGTCATTTTTGGCCATGTCTCAAACTCAAAGTCGCTGGCAAACCGCCGAGGTCGCCTTGGCATTTTTAGAAGGCGTTCGTAGCGCGATCCCAGGGGCCGATTTACAGCTAGCGGTAATGGGCAAAATCGTTGAGCAGTGGTGCCCATCCCCCCGCAGGATTTTAGATTTGGGATGCGGCAGCGGCATTTTAGGCCGCTATTTGCTTAACCGTTGGCCCGAAGCGGCAGGAATTTTTGCTGATTTTTCTGAACCCATGCTGGCCGCTGTCCGAGAAAAGGTGCAGGACATGCCTCAGGTGCAGGTGGTGCGAGCTGATTTTGGCAGTCCCCTTTGGGTCGAGGCGATCGCGGCTGCTGGACCAATAGACGTCATTGTTTCCGGCTTTGCGATCCACCATCAGCCGGACGATCGCAAGCAAGACATCTATGGCGAGATTTATCAGTTATTGCCGGCAGGAGGCGTTTTTCTGAACTTAGAGCATGTGGCTTCGGCAACTGCAGCAGGAGCACAGCTATTTGACGAATTTTTTGTGGATCACTTGCACGCTTATCATGCCCAAACGGATGCGACGGTGGAGCGGGCGGCGATCGCTCAAACGTATTACAATCGCCCCGACAAAATAGAAAATATCCTGGCGCCGGTTGAAGTGCAATGTCAGTGGCTGCAGGAGACAGGCTATCACGATGTGGACTGCTTTTTTAAGACGTTTGAGCTGGCTTTGTTCGGGGGCCGCAAGTGAAGTCAGCAATGTTTGGCGACTCACTTACAGCATGCTGGTTTATGCCAAGCCGGTTTTTTGTTAGTGTCCTTAGTGTTTCGCCACCAGACGGCTGCTTGCCAAATTTCTTCAAAGCTTTGCTAAATATACTCTGGACTTCGTTCAGCGCTGGTGACCTCTCCTCTCCTTGAGAAGGCAAGGCGAGGTTCTAAAGTCTGCGACATTCCAGGATCAACTCAAGTGGCGAACAAATCGTGACACTAACGGATTTTGAACTGACGTTTCGGATTGACAAATATAGGTGCTGAGCGGCGTACGGCTCAGGGATCTGTCGCTTTGTTCTATGGAGTTGGTATGACCATCTTGTCTTACCGAAGATGGCTAATGACCGGGCTTTTTTTCAGTGCCGTTGAGCGCTTACCGCGGCCTTAGTTCGAAGATTTTTTCATACTCTGAGCGGAAGCAGTGCAGGCAATGGCAGGATGAGATATTGTTAGGCCAGCGAGCTTGAGATGGCCAAATGTCAGTGGCTAGCCGTCTGACCGTCAAGACCCGGGAAGTATTTCGTCCGGCTCATCGTGAGACTGTTTTTTGTGAAACGCTGGTGGTGGGCAATTCTATTGCTGCCTACACGGCGATTCTAGCGATTTTGCAGGCTGGAGGGCAGGTCTGTTGGGCCCAGGCGGGCCCCCTTAACCTAGCCAAAACCCTTAACCAACAGTCGCGAGCCGAGTCTCGGTTTAGCTGGCGTCAGGGGCGGCGCATTTCACTCTGGGAAGACGCCACGATTATGTCCCAGAGTCAGCAGCTGTTTTGGGCCAACTGGCAGCGGCAGCCAGCTCTGTCCGCATCCTCGGCGCCATCTTCGGAAGCGGCTTTAAGCTCGGCTGCCGCCGCTCGCTCGCCTGCCACACCCGGTCGAGAAGTGCAGTTTCGCCAAGCGATCGCTCCCTACCTGCAGAGCCAGCAGCTGATGCTCATCCCCCAGGGCCGCCCGATGCGGGTGCTCTATTCTCAAAAGCGCGATCAGCGGCGCGTACATCAGGTGGTATTTCAAGAGGCGACCACCCAACAGCGCTTCCAAATTCACGCGCGGCTGATCCTCGACGCCACCACTGATGGGATTTTGCAAAAAGACTTGACTGATGCCGCTGATTCGGTGCTAATTCCAGAACTGAAGCTCACGGTGGACGAAACAATGGCCGCCTTTAAGCGTGCGGCTCAAGGAGCGGTTTTTGCCGATAGTATTGCAGTGGTCTTGATGCTTGATCGCGATCGCCCCGGCAAATTCAGACCCTTGTCGGTGCCGCTACGATCGCTAATTTTGCAAGATACTGAGGGCTTTTTAAGCGTTAGTCTGCCGGGATGTGAGCCGCAGTTACGCTCTGTCTTTCAGCATCCGAGGACACAGTGGACCCTTGGAGAAGCCGCGGGCCAGGTAGCCGCCAAAGCAGCTCAGCTCGGCGGAATTGTGGCCCTACGAAGTCAGCCCAACTGGCAGTGGACGCTGCAGCAAACCTTAGTGCGTCAAGGCATTCCGGTATTTGCCTTTGATGATATTGCCCTGGATGATCCGGATTTTGAGGCAATTCAGATGGTGGCGATCGCCGATGTCGTCCGCACTGCTCGCCGTCGTGATCTCAGCTTTTATCCGGAAACGCCGGTCACCAAAGCCGTTTTAGCTTCGGCCTTGGCCCGCTTACCGCAGCCTGCTGCACCAGCCACTGTGGCCGTGGCGCCCCCACCATCGGATGTGACTGTCTATCACTGGGCTGAGCAAGCAATTCGCGCCGCGATCGCCCAGCAAACCATGCCCCTTGAAGATGAACAGGCGTTTGCTCCCAGCAAGGTGATTTCCAAACGCCTCCTCTGGCAGATTTTGCAGCCGCTATATCCAGCTAATATCACCACGCCGCTGGTTACCGCCGATGAAACGCCGGTTCGCCGTCGCCACCTGTCGCGATCGCTTTATCCGATTCTGAATGTTCGCTTCGCTCGTTAACTAAGGCTTGCCACTAAGACACTAAAAAGTCAGCTTTGACTCCACACCGCCGCCGTTCCCGGAGTGGAGTTGTTCGCTTTACTGCTCCGGACGCCATGGCGTATTTGTAAGGCTCCCTTTAAAGAGCAGAGGCGCCATATCAGCCTTTTGGAATTCTTTAGAAGGGTGCATCAAGCTGCTCGTCATGATATCTGTAAAGAGATCTTCAGCCAATAGGATGAACTGACATGGATCTGATGAGTATGGTTGGCCAAGCGATTGAGCGATCAGATACGGAAGCCAGCAATAACCTTATGGGCAGCGTTTTGGGGGCGCTGAACCAAGCTCCGGTAGAAAATAATAAAATTGGCGACGTGGCGCGGGGCTTTCAAGATGAACTGCAAAAACAAGGCAACCCCAACTCGCTGATTGGGACGCTACAAACCGTTGCGACTACAGGCGCGATCGAGCAGCTGTTGGGTTCACAGCAGGTCACCATGTTGGCTCAGCGAGCAGGCGTTGATCCGGCTATGGTTAAAAGCGTCACCCCTTTAATTGCCCAGTTTTTAGTGAAGGGCTCCAATTCCAGAGGGGGCGGTCTGCTGGAAAAAGTGCTTGGTGGCGAAGTCGATTTAGGGCAAATGGCCGGCCTGATTAGCATGGCTAACAAATTTATTTAGGCGCGACGATCGCACATTTGTCGCCGTTTAGCCAATAATCACCGATAGCTTCTTAGCCTCGACAAACTAATTGTCTGGGGAGCGATCGCTGAATCAGGTTTTGATTGGCTTACTTTGAACTCCGTTCCACTTAGAGCCCTGAGTGTTGAGCGGAGTCAGCAATCTGAAGATGGTCTGTATCTGTACGGCGCGTCTCGGCAAGAATAAATAACATTGTGTAGCAGCGGCCCACGGCTAGGCAAATTCCTTACTGCTCTGATTCAGCTCTTAAAGCCAAACTGTAAATAGCAAGCCGCTTGATGCCTTCATAGAGGGTTTGTTCACCATCAGCGGCCCGTCGTAAATCATTTGCCCCCACCAAAAATAGCGCCCATAGGGCCAATAAAATAATGGCGCGACGGCAAATAGCTAACCGACAAAGATGGGGAGATCTGAACATTGCGATGACTGCCCTAGATGGAGACAGCGCCGTACCAATAGTTTTTGTTATCGGGATAAAACGCACTTTTCATGCTAGCGGTTTTAGAGAGCAAGCATCGTAACAAAATATGAGCTGTTGATACGACAGGGCTTATGGCGCCGAGTTTTGGGCCCACGACTGACGCAGTTACCTCTGACCTCACTCTTTTAATTCCTGAATTATAGAGAAGTCGGAGGCCATATCTGCCAGATGTTAGGGGCGTCGGGCCAATAGGTGAATCCTCCAAATATGGCTTTATATCGAAGACTCAGCGTACGACGCCCCCTTCGACTTGATCGATATCGGCGCCGCCAAAGCGAGCAGCACGACCGGCCCAATCAAACTCGTTCAGGCGGAAACCGAAGAAGCCGGCTGATTGGGTGGGATTGTATCGCAGTAGAAAACTGTAGGTGCGACGACTATATTCCAAGATGTAGTCAGTGTTAATCACTTCGCCCGTATCGAGGTTAATGGAAGTCTGAAAACCGAGGCGAAACGGCCCATAAATTTGTTGAATGATGCCCCCATTGAGCCGGGTTTGGTCCACATTCCGGTCGAATAGAAAGGGTGAGGTCGCGGCGTCGTTGGTGAAAGAGCGAACGTAGCTCAGATTAAAGACGGTTGAATCCAAAAAGTCTCGCGAAAAATGTCCTAATTCACCTCGGATGCCCACACTGGCGGCCAAGTCATCTTGGGTATCGTCGCTAGTGTAATAGGTGTAGGTGCCGCGCCCGGACAGTAATAATTGAACATTCGGGACTCGGGGAACGGGGGTAAATCGCAGCCCTGCGTCAGGCGTGGCGGCCAATGCTTCCCCCTGCCAGAGCAAAAAAGTGCGGCTGACTCCGACGCTGCCTTGAAAGCGACCGAGGCTGGTGCGAAAGGGCGGAGTTGGATTGTCTCCCAGCAAGTCGAGCCGGTCGGTATTGGCGTTGATGTATTGGGCAGAGCCCTGATAGTTCACCACGATGCCAGTGTTGCCCAGGGTGATGTTGGGGGATTCTAAAACGAGGCCAACGCTGCTTTGGACATTCTGAAATCCCAGCGAACCATTAAAGAGGCGATCGCGGTAGCTATATTCTAAGTTCAGCCGATGGTCGCCCACTAGCCGCTGCAAGCGAACGCTGGCCCGCAGGCGCTCGTCTACATTATCGTTAGCCAAATCCAGGCCGGAAAAACTAGCATTGGCTCGCACACCCGTTCTGGGTCCCAGTTGACCGGTGAGATCGGCTTCTAAGCCAAAATTGCTTAAAAAAGATTCCTCCGGCGGTGGCGTTTCTTCACCAAAAATTGAGCGCTGTACTAGAACCTGTGGCGTCAAGAAAAAAGTCCAATTATCACTGTCGAATACGCGGAAAGAGCGTTCGACAAACAAGCCATCGCGATCTTCACCATCGAAACCAACATTGGCCAGCAGCGGATTGGCGCTATCCGGGCCGCCGCGATTGAGCAAGATGCGATCGCGCAGTAGCGGCAACCGCAAACCTTGGTCAAAGACAATCTGAGCATTTTCCACATACAGTTCGTCTTGAAACTCGGTGAGCCGGGTGAGGGTCGCGCGATCGCCACGAAACTCCAGTTCTGGTGGCGAAAAGGGATCGTTAGTCAGACCAATATCTTCGGCATACCAGCCTTCAGAGTCGAAATCTAGCCGCGTGGCCTCGAACCGGAAGCGCCGCACAAAGCCGCCAGCGGTGGGCTGCGGCAGCCCGCCCGCCGTCTCTGGTACCGTTAATCCTGTCCCAAACGTAATGCCTCCCGTACTGCGGACCTGAGAAATGGGATCGGTCTCAAACGCGCTGGGACCTGCTGCTTCGGGGCCAGATAAGTTGCCAAAGTCAGTCCCTGTTTGGGGAATAAATAGGGTGCCGCGAGCATCAAACAGGCTGCCGGACCCTTGAATCAAATTGTATTCACCGCGATCGGCCTCGACGGTTTGCTCGCCGCGAGTAAAGATCACGTCGCCTTCAACAATCAAAAAGCGATTGGCTAAATTGGCCCACAGCCGATTGGCCCGCAGCAAACCGTTGCCCAGTTGCAAAACCACATCGCCCCTGGCGGTCAGAACCTGACTTTGCGGTTCAAATTCTTGATAATCGGCAGTGAGATTTAGCGGCATTGGGGGACTGGTGGGCTGTGTGGGAGGCAGCAGCACACCGTTAACCACCGCGCCATTTGCCCAGTTGGCTTCTGGCGTCGCCGCGCGGGGATAAACGGGCTCGTCGTCGTCCGTATCGGTATCGGTATCGGTGTCGGTGTCGGTGTCGGTGTCGGTGTCCGGATCGGCGTCTGACTCGGTCTGAGCGATCGCACGATTCTCATCAGCGGCAATCAGCTCTGAATCGGCGGTTTCTTCAACGACGGCCCCCGCACCACCATCTCGCCAGGGGGTTTCGCGAGGGTTGATGGCATCGCCACTGCGACGCTCAGGCAGCGGCCCAGTCCACGGCGCTGACAAAGTAGAAAAAACCGCCTGTGGCCTCGCCTGATGAGAGGGCTCTAGAAACGCTGAATTTGTCGACGTTGCCGATGTGGTGGGAGGCAATTCTGTATGCAAATATTCTGCTTGGGTGGCGGCTGGCGCTAGGGGTGGAATATGGCGAGCGTCAACGGGAATCGGCTCAGATGAAAACTGGGTACGATTGGCAATCAGCTCGGGCGTAGGGGTTTGAACTGGGGTGACTGCAGCAGGATAAGCATAAGCGCTTTGATGGGGCGATCGTTCAGGCTGGTCAGAGACCAATTGAGGAGCCGCCCTATCTACGGTGGATGCCAACATCGGCATCGTTTCGACGATGGGCGGTGGAGGCAAATCAGCGGGGGGAAGATAGGGCATAAACGGTCAGCCAGTCAAAACAAAAGCCCGACTAGCGGGCTTTGGAGTACAAGCAATCGAACCTCTTGACAGACGCTCAATTGAATCAGCAATTCACAGCGCTGGCTGCTCGGCGGCAGCTCAATAGCTCCGTTGAATCACTGGCACCAGATCTGATTAGTCCATGTCTGAGCGACCAGGGTTGCGGGAGGGATCTCCACTCAAAAACCCAAAGATGAACAAACCAACGAAAAAGGCAACTACGAGGTAAACAGCAATCTTGAGAGTCAGCATCGCAAACTTCCCATCTTATATACGGCAGTCGGTAACAAATATCATACGCCAAATGGGACATGCTCTCCTGGCACCCGGCCACGAAACCCCATGACTGGCCAGAGGCGGCTGAGGTTCCCTCCATTAGAAATGGTTAACGCCGTTTGATATGAGACCCTAATAACGGATTTAGGGACTAATTTTTTGACCACAGAAACCACGGCTGAACAGCAAGCGATCGCCACCACCGCTGCAAAATTAAAGACGCTGACCCAGCGATCGCTCCAGTCCTCTTGGCACCAGTCGTCAAGCTCGCTGCCCGTTGACGCGGTTGTCAAACAGCAGACTTGGCGACAGTGGGCGATCGCGGCGCCAAACGGCAAAGGCCATATCCCCTGGCCCCGGGGGCAAGCATCGCTGTGGCTGTGTCAGCAAATCACCGTGCCAGACCATCTCAACGGTTTTCCCTTGGCTGGGTTCTCGCTGCAGTTGGGGCTGACGTGGTGGGCTGAAGCCGTTGCCGTTTATGTGGATGGCCGACTGGTGCAGGAGGGCGATCTATTTGACTACTTTGCCCGGATTGAGCTGAGCGATCGCGTGGCGCCGGGCGACACCTTTACGGTGGCCATTTATCTGGTCAGCCCGGGACATGATGACGGAGCGCTGGTGCGCTCTGAGCTGTTCTATGAGTCGAACAATGGGGCTCTGCCAGAACCAGGATTTGTGGCGGACGAGCTAACGGTGCTGCAAGCCATGGCGGAAAAGCTAGCGCCAGCCAAGCTAACTGAAATTGCCGCCGCGATCGCGCCCGTTGATTGGTCCACCGTGGTCGATCAGGCTGCCTTTTTACAAGAGCTGGCGGCGCTGCGAACGCGGCTAGAGCCTCTCAGCCCCTGGATTAAGCAGCGCCAGATTACCTGCACCGGACATGCCCACCTGGATTTGGCCTGGCTGTGGCCGGTGGCCGATACTTGGCGAGCGGCGGAGCGCACCTTTCGGTCGGTGCTGGCGCTGCAGCAAGACTTTCCAGAACTGACCTATACCCACTCCAGCCCGGCCCTGTTTGACTGGCTCGAAACCCACCGTCCAGAACTCTTTCAAACCGTGCTGGCGGCAGTTGAGCAAGGAGCCTGGTCAATTGATGCTGGCCTCTGGGTGGAACCGGAGCTCAACACCCTGGGCGGTGAATCTCTGGCACGGCAAATTTTGTACGGACAGCGCTATAGCCAATCGCGATTTGGCCAGATTAGCGCGATCGCTTGGCTGCCCGACAGCTTCGGCTTTTCCTGGCAGTTGCCCCAACTGCTGCAGTTGGGGGGCATTGAGTACTTTGCCACGCAAAAACTGCGCTGGAACGAGACGACCGCGTTCCCCCACAGTCTTTTTTGGTGGCAGGGGCTGGACGGCACTCGTCTGATGAGTCTAACGCTGCCTCCCATTGGCACGGATGTTAACCCTCAGCAAATGGCCACCCACAGCGCTGAGTGGGAAGTTCAAACGGGCTGCAGGGAAACGCTGTGGCTGCCAGGGATGGGCGATCATGGCGGTGGCCCCACCCGCGACATGCTGTCTCGGGCGCGTCGCTGGGCGGCGTCGCCGTTTTTTCCGCGACTAGAGTTTGACACGCCCTTGAACCACCTGCGACGCATTACAGGCACTCCCCCACTCCCCCACTCCCCCACTCCCCCCTGCCACTCCCCCCTGCCACTCCCCATCTGGAACAACGAACTCTATCTCGAACTGCATCGCGGCTGCTACACCGTCCACGCCGATCAGAAATGGTACAACCGGCGCTGTGAGGACGCGCTGCGAGAGGCCGAACTATACAGCGCGATCGCCCAGATGCGGGGCCACTACTCCTGTCCCCAGGCGACACTGGAAGCGGCCTGGAAGCGAGTATTGTTCAACCAGTTCCACGACATCCTGCCGGGCACCGCTATTCCTGAAGTGTTTGAGACGGCTAATCCAGACTGGCAGTCGGCCTATGACACGGCCCAAGCGATCCGAACTGCGGCCCTGACCGCGATCGCTCAGCATTTGTGTCCGAGTGCACCGCCTCAGCCTGACGCCCTACCGCTGTACGTCTTCAACTCCCTCAACTGGGAACAAACGCATTTGGTGACAGTAGCGCTCTCGGATTTGCCGGCTGACACTTTTGACTGGAGCGTTTTTGACCCCACTACAGGGAAAAAAATCACGACTCAGTTTAGTCACCATGGCGATCGCCCCGACTTGCCCGGTCAGCCCGCCAAACCGCCCTCCTCGGGTTATCTGCTCTTTGAAGCCGCCGTGCCTCCCATCGGCTACGGACTGTATTGGCTGATTCCAGAAGCCCGTGAGACTAGTCCCCATACCGAATTGCCTTGCCTCACTCTCGACGCTGCCTGCTGTCTGGAAAATCAGCACATTCGCGTCGAAATTGATTCTCACACCGGGGAGGTGAGATCGCTGATTGACAAAACCGCTCAGGCAAATGTGGTGCGAACGGCGAGCAATCAGCTTCAGGCGTTTCGCGATGCCGGGCAGTATTGGGATGCCTGGGATATCGCCCCTAACTATCAGGAGCAGCCGCTGCCAGGAGCCACGGTCGAGACCATTGAATGGCTGGAAGCTGGTCCGCTGCGACAGCGGCTGCGGGTGGTGCGCCATATTGCAAACTCGCGCATTCAGCAAGACTATGTGCTGGAGCGATCGCAGCCCTACGTGAAAGTCGTGACGCTGGCGGACTGGCAGGCGACCCAGGTGGTGCTCAAAACGGCGTTTCCAGTCAGCTTTGAAGCGTCAGAGGCGACCTATGAAATCCCGTTTGGGGCGATCGCGCGGGCCACAGCGCCAACGGATCCCCACGAGCGAGAAAAATGGGAAGTGCCCGCCTATCGCTGGGCCAGTCTGAGCAACGGCCACCAGGGGCTCAGCATCTTGACGGACTACAAGCACGGTTTCGATGCCCAGTCGCAGCAGTTGCGGTTGACGCTGCTGAAAGCGCCCCTGTGGCCCGATCCTCAGGCCGACCGTGGCCTGCATCAATTCACCTATGGGCTGTATCCCCATGGGGGAGATTGGCGAACGGCGCGCACTCCACGGCAGGCGATCGCGTTCAATACGCCACTGCAGGTCGTCATGACCCCAGATCCAATGACAGTGGATAAACCTTCGCCTTCCCAGGCTGCTTTTTTGGACTTAGGCACTGAAGCGGCCCATCTGGCGGCGCTAAAACCCGCAGAAGACACGCCCGAGCACTACATTCTGCGGGTTTGGGAAATGTATGGCCAGGGCGCGACTGTGAGCTTGAACGAGGCGGGGCTGCAGCGCACCAATTTGTTGGAAGCGGCGATCGACGTTGAGCACCCCACTCAGCTAGCCCCCTGGCAAATTGCTACATTTTTAACGCCAAACTTAATTAATCAGCCACTGCCAATGCCCCCCACCAGCGACTCGTTTTAGGATAAAGACAGCTTATTTACCCCCGTCATTAGCCGATGGAAAACGCCGCCAGTCAGCCGCTGATTCTTAAACTCTATCGATCGCCCATTGGCAAAAAGCTGATTACCGGGGGCACGGGTCTAGCGCTGGCAACCTTTGTGCTGGTGCATATGGTGGGTAATCTGCTGCTGTTTGTCAGCCACGAGGCATACAACGCTTACGCCCATCATCTGGCCGCGATGGGGCCGCTTTTGTGGCTGGTGGAATCAGTCCTTTTAGCTGGAGTGCTGCTGCACGCTGCGGTGGGTATTCAGATTTTTTGGGGCCAGCGGCGATCGCGCTCCGAAAATTACGCCACTTACCGCAGCAAAGGCCAGCCGAGCCTGCAGTCCTTCAGCTCTCGCACCATGATTGTGACGGGCACGGTGCTGGGCAGTTTTTTAGTCTTGCACTTGGCTAACTTTAAATTTGGGCCATACTACACGACTCAACTGGACGGCCAAGCCGTGCGTGACCTGGCGCGACTGGTGATCGCTAAATTTCAAAATCCGCTCTACGCCTTTAGCTACAGCGGGGTTGTGCTGCTGCTGGGGGTGCACCTGCGCCACGGCATTTGGAGCGCGCTGCAGTCGCTGGGCCTGATGCACCAAGCCGTGCGGTTCACCGTTTATGGACTGAGTCTGGGGCTCGCGATCGCGATCGCCGCTGGCTTTATGATTTTGCCCCTTGCAGTCTACTTTGGCCTATTGACCTGAAGCGACTCTGAAGTTGAAAGCGCACCGCCCTCGCCCGTACGCGAGAGCATCAGGCGGCGAAGCTCAACGGCGTCTGTCCAAAGATGTAAAAGCCCTGGCAAAGCGCCGCATTTCCGAAAAAATGCGGATAATTCCGTTGATTTACGGGTAGGGAAAATCCTGATGCCGGGGAAAACTGAACCGAAGGTTATCGAAGAGAACTGGCGCAATGAGTATAATTGCGGCTTTTACGCCCCATGGCCACTGTTATTTGTGGCAAACGCCGCTTGTTGGCTTACATGTTCTGGCGGATGGACTCATTGCGATCGCCTACTTTTCCGTTCCGTTAGCGCTGGTTCGCTTTGTTCGCCAACACCAAAAACTACCCTTTGCTCAGCTCTTTTGGCTATTTAGCGCCTTTATCGTCGCCTGCGGCATCACGCATTTGTTGGCGATCTGGACGCTTTGGTACCCCACTTATTGGCTGTCGGGCATCATTAAAGCCTTCACCGCTTGGATTTCGCTGACCACAGCCCTCTATTTAATCCCGCTGCTGCCGCAGATGTTAGCACTGCCCAGCCTGTCAGAAACGCGATCGCTCAGTCAAAACCTTTGGCAAGAGATGCTAGACCAGCAGTTGGTCGAAAGTTTTCTGCGGCGTTATGAACGCATTTTTGCCACGGTCGAAGACGGCATTGTTTTGCTAGATGCTCAAGGTATCTGTCAGTTGGCCAATCAGACTTACCTAGAGTGGCATCAAAAAAGGCCATATGAGGTCATCGATCAGCCGCTAAAGCAAGTGTTGGGAGACCAGCTTTACAGTCAGAAAATTCAGCCGTATTTGGCCGATTGTTTAGCTGGCAAAACTAAGCAGTCGGCCCTGTGGGTCGAGTATCCCGACTTGGGCCGACAGTTTATGAGCGTTAGCTTTGTGCCGTATAAAGAAACGGACGGCAGGACTTCCGGCGCGATCGTGGCGCTGCGCAATTTGACGCAGCTCAAAGAAACCGAAGCAGCGCTGTTTCAGAGCAGAGCCACCCAGCGAGCCATTTTAGAGTCGCTGCCGGATTTGTTGATTCACCTTAACCGCGATGGCATCCAGCTTGACCTCGTCCACGACGATGAGTTTGTGCTGATGGATCCGGAAAAAACTGAGGTGCCTGCCTCAGTCTATGAGGTGATGCCGCCGGAATTAGCTGACTTGCGCATGCACCACGTTCACCAGGCATTGCTCCACGATCGCCGGCAGACCTATGAGCACGATATCGTGATTGACGGCAAGTTGCGCCATGAAGAAACGCGCGTGGTTAAGCTGAATGACTGGGAAGCAGTGCTGCTGGTGCGCGACATCACTGATCGCAAGCAAAAAGAGGCTCAACTGCGCTGCTATGAAAGGATTGTGGCCGCCAGCTTTGACGGCATTGCCCTGGTGGATCGCGATTATCGGTATCAAATCGTTAATGATACTTATTTGCAATATTTGGGGCGATCGCGGAACGACATTATTGGTCAACCGGTCAAAGCACTGCTAAGCGTTCAGACGTTTGCCGAAAAAGTGAAGCCTTGGCTCGACGCCTGTTTAGCGGGCGAAACGATTCGGTTCGAGCATTGGATCAGCTTTCCGGCGATGGGGCCGCAGTTTGTACGAGCCACCTATACGCCCCATTATGAGGCTGATGGAACGCTTACCGGGTGCATTGTTATTATCAACAACTTGACCAGCCATCAACAGGTTGAGCAAGCTCTAAAGCAGAGTGAGCTGCAGTTTCGCGGCATTTTTGAGCAGATGTATCAGTTTGTGGGGCTGCTCACCCCCGATGGCACGCTGGTTGAGGCCAATCGCGCCGCGCTGGAATTTGGCGGCGTAGAAATTGCGGAAGTTCGGGGTCGCTTATTTAAAGACCTGAATTTGTGGAAGTTTTCTTCAACCTCTCAAAAACAGCTGCAGGAATCAATTGAGCGGGCAGCTCAAGGCGAATTTGTGCGGTACGAAATCGAAGCACGGGGAACACACGGGCGACTGGTGACCCTCGACTTTTCCCTGCGGCCAGTTTTTAACGAAGCGGAAGAGGTGGTTTGGATTATTCCTGAAGGTCGCGATATTACCAATCGCAAACGCCGTGAAAGTCAACTCCGTCGGTATGAACGCATTGTCGCCGCTAGTCTTGATGGCATGGCACTGATTGACTGCGACTATCGATATCAAATCGTTAACGACACCTATTTAAAGTACTTTGGGCGATCACGAGATGAGCTCATCGGCCAACCGGCAAGTTCCGTGTTGGGTGCCCAGACCTTTGCCCGGAAATTTAGACCTGGACTCGATGACTGCTTGGGTGGCGAAACGACTCAGTACGAAACTTGGATAGACTTCGCAACAGTTGGCAAACAGTTGGTTCGGATGACTTTCTCACCCTATCGGGAAGCCGACCGCACCATCACCGGGTGTATCGTCATTATCAATAATTTGACTAATCTCAAACGGATCGAGCAGGCCCTGCAAGAAAGCGAACTCCGCTTTCGCGGCATTTTTGAGCAGATGTATCAGTTTGTGGGGCTACTGACTCCCGACGGCACGCTGGTCGAAGCTAATCACGCCGCGCTGGAATTCGGCGGCGCCAGAATCGCGGACATTCGTGGTCGCCCGCTTTGGGAACTGAGTTTGTGGAAGTTTTCTTCGGCAAATCAAGAACAGCTACAGGAGGCAATTGCTCGGGCGGCCCAGGGGGAGTTTGTGCGCCATGAAATCGACGTGCGAGGAGCCCAGGGGCAGGTAGTCACCCTTGATTTTTCCCTGCGGCCGGTTTTTAACGACGCTGGAGACGTTGTCTGGCTCATTCCTGAAGGCCGCGATATCACCGATCGTATCCAAGTTGAAAAAAACCTGCGTCTGCAAGCCGTGGTCACCCGCAACATGGCCGAAGGTGTTTGCCTGATACGAGTTGATAACAGCATCATTGTTTGGGCTAATGCCAAGTTTGAGCGCATGTTTGGCTATGGCCTGCGAGAACTCAAAGGCCAGCACGTGTCGCTGATTAATCAGCCCACAGCAGACATGACTGCCGATGAGGTGCGCCAGGCCATTCAAGCCTCGGTGTTGACTAATCGTGAAGCCACCTACGAAGTGTTGAATGTCAAAAAAGACGGTACGCCGTTTTGGTGTCAGGCCACCACGTCTATATTCGACCATCCTGATTACGGCCAGGTAATGGTAGTGATACAGCAGGATATTAGCGATCGCAAAGCCGATAAAACTCAACTTCAAGAGTCCCTGAGAGAAAAAGAACTGTTGCTTAAAGAGGTTTATCACCGAGTCAAAAATAACCTGCAGGTAATTTATAGCCTGCTCAATCTACAGGGCCGCAGTTTGGCTGAGCCCCAAGCCAAAGCTGCCATCCGCGACAGCCAGAGTCGAGTAGCGGCAATGGCTCTGGTCCACGAAAAGCTCTATCAGTCCAAAGATTTGGAATGCATTGAGCTGGCAGATTATGTCAGCGGCTTAGCTAAAAGCCTATTCGAAACCTACGCTATGGATATGAACGATATTCAACTCGCCGTTGACATTAGCGCCTGCTGGCTGGATATCGAAAAGGCAATTCCCTGCGGTCTAATCTTGACCGAACTGATTGCCAACTCTTTTAAGTATGCATTTCCAGAGGGTCATAAGGGCAAGCTAACGATTACTTCATCTAGTCCGTTAGCGCACCAAATCACTCTCGTTATTCAAGACGATGGCGTTGGCCTACCCGCTGCGATCGGTTTCGACAGCCCCAGATCCTTAGGACTGCGCCTGATCCAGAATCTAGCTAAACAGCTGCAGGGCAGCATCAAACGGGTGCCCACCACAATCGGCACTGAATTTCAACTTACGTTTCCGCATCAAACAGGATTGATCAATGGCAAACAGTAAAATTTTGGTCGTAGAAGATGAAATTGTCATCGCTATGGATTTGCAGGCGACCCTAGTAGATTTAGGATATGACGTGCCCGAAATTGTCACTTCAGGTGAAGAAGCCATTCACACTGCATTGGCCATGCACCCTGATTTAGTCCTGATGGACATCAATCTCAGTCAGGCTTTAGACGGCATTGATGCGGCCCAGGAGATTATTCAAAGGCTAGATATCCCGGTTATTTATCTAACCGCCTATGCCGATGATGAAACGCTGCAGCGAGCCCAGCAGACTAAACCATTTGGCTATCTGCTTAAGCCGTTTGATCTGCGAGAGCTCAAGGCCAACGTTGAAATTGCCTTTTATAAACACCAGGTTGATCGCCGACTGAAGCAAAATCAGCAGTGGCTATTAGGCGTTCTCAGCAGCATTAGCGAAGGCGTGGCCGCGACTGATGCCAATGGTCTCATCAAGTTTCTTAATCCTGTGGCCGAGGCGCTGACCGGGTGGTCAGAAGCGGAGGCGATTGGCAAAACTCCAGAAGAGGTCTTACGGCTGATTGATGAATTAACCCAAGACCTGATCGAGAATCCTGTCGTGCAGGCGCTCAAGCAGTGCACTGAAGTAAATTTGACCAGCGATGTGTTGCTCAGCAGCAAAACGGGCAAAACCACTCCTGTCATGCCTAGCGCGGCTCCCATTCGAAATCCAGTTCAAAGTGTGGGCAGCACTCCGGATGGCGCAGTTATGGTGTTTCGCGATATCAGTGAGCAGCGCTATATGAAGCAGCTGCTGGAATATAACGCGATGCACGATCATCTGACCAAGCTGCCCAATCGGGCGCTGCTGTTCGATCGCCTGCAGCACGCCGTACAGCGGGCCAAGCGCAACCCCGAGTTTGGGTTTGCGGTGATGCTGCTAGACCTGGATCGCTTTAAGATCATCAACGATACTTTCGGACATCTGGTGGGCGATCAGCTGTTAATTGCGATCGCCCCTCGATTGGTCAACCAGCTACGCTCTGTCGATACCATTGCTCGCCTGGGGGGTGATGAGTTTGCCATTCTCATGGAAAATGTTAACGACCCGGCGATTGCTTCCCGCGCCGCCCGCCGAATTATTCAGGCGGTGAGCCAGTCGATCCACATTGATGACCAAGAACTACTGGTCAGCGCCAGCTTAGGCATCGTCCTCAGCTCCATTCCCTATGACAATGCCACTGATCTGCTGCGCGATGCGGATATCGCCATGTATCGTGCTAAAGCTAAGGGAGGCCATGGCTTTGAGCTATTCGATAGCACCATGCATGAACAGGCCAAACAGCAAATGCAGCTTGAACATGGTCTCCGTCAAGCCATTCTGCAAAATGAATTTCGAGTGCATTATCAGCCCATTGTGGAACTAGCCAGTCGCCGTCTTGATTCGCTGGAGGCACTGGTGCGGTGGCAAAAATCCGGCAGCGATATGGTGCTTCCCGGGCAGTTTATTCCGCTGGCTGAGGAGGTGGGACTGGTGGCCGCGATCGATCAGTGGGTGATGCGCGAGTCGTGTCGCCAGTTACAAACTTGGCAGCTCTGCAGTGATAAATCTTTGCCGCAGCTCAGCGTCAATGTCAATGTTTCCAGCAAGCAGATTTGTCAAGAAAACTTTTTGTCCAACTTTGAACAAGTGATTGACAGCGCTGAAGATTTACATCAGCACGTCAAGCTAGAAGTTACCGAAAGCGTATTTATGCAAAATATCGATCAGGCATCTGGGGTATTCAAGCAGCTCAAGTCATTGGGCGTGCAGATTTGCTTAGATGATTTTGGCACGGGATATTCCTCCCTGAGTTATTTGCACCGGCTGCCCATTGATATTGTCAAAATCGATCGCTCTTTCATTCAGGGCATGCATCGCGACCCCGAAAAGCTAGAAATCGTCCGCGCCATTACTGGCCTTTGTCGCACCCTCGACAAAACCGTCGTTGCCGAAGGCATCGAAACTAACGAACAACACGACATGCTGCTAGATCTAGGATGCGAATATGGCCAGGGGTATTTATTTTCGCGTCCAGTGTCCCAAGACTCGATTCAGCAGTGGCTCTGTGCAGCTCCCGAAGGCGTAATTTTGTAAACTGCAAACGTTGCAGTTCATATTCCGAGCAGTTCATATTCCGATCCAAATTCCAACCAAAATGGTCGAAAGTAGCGTAACTGCTTCTAATCTCAGGCACTCGGCAAAGCTCTGAATCACTTTGCTGATTAGCGACAGAACACGACTTGGCATGTTCTGAAGAAAGAAAAAAACCGAGCGCTTTATGGTGCT
>ERZ1740058.47-NODE-47-length-99039-cov-6.879142_pt1 | contig 99039 bp, 79 predicted proteins | sample MGYA00581745_ERZ1740058 | MGnify/ENA primary metagenome ERZ1740058 (study PRJEB43018, sample SAMN04849742) | marine metagenome | isolation source: floating plastic debris | place: Pacific Ocean | collected 2008-08-30 | study: EMG produced TPA metagenomics assembly...
CACGCAGCGCCCTAGCCCGAGCAGATTCATCTTTAATTTCTCTCGTGAGACTGAGCGCTTCTAGCCAAAGTTCTGGCTGCTCTTTAGCGATTTCAATCAAAGATATCGTTCGATCGCTTACATCCTGAATCTGGCGAGTGATCTCAAGCGCTCTGGAAAGATACTGCGCTGGCAGCTGCTCAATAATTCTACAAATAGCCAAGCCCCGATAAGAAAAGCCTTGCTCTCGCTCTCGGTGCGACCCAAACCGATCTTGGATCTGCTGAATGGTATCCAGTACATCCGGCCACAGCTTAGGAAAGCGCTCGGCGAGTTTGCTCAGCACATAAGAGCGATAGGCCGCATCCTTTATTTGTCCAATTGTCTTAGTCACTTCTGGCAGCAGTGCCTGTGGCATATGGGGCACAATTGCCGAAATGCAAGCCGCCCGTTGCCAGGGATTTTGTGCCTGCTGTGCATAGGCCAGTCCCTGTGCCGCCTGCCAATACCCGTGTTCCACCAGCCCACCGACCATCTGCGCAGTAACACTACTCGCCAAACTATTCAGCGAGCCCCGCATCAGCGCGTAGCGCCACAGCAGCGCCACCGTCTTTCCTTTCGCCTGCTCGTATCCCTCTGCCGCTAGCTGCCACGCCCGTCCCATATCACTCGCAAATCCAGCAGGCTTTCCAATCGCATCACAAGCCTCATACCATCCATTTCGCCCTGCCTTATTACTCGCTCGCAGCAAAGCGTGAATCTCTTCTATCTGCGCTGCCTGCTCCATATGCCAGGTCAAATGCGCATAGATGTAGCCATCGTCCTTTAGCGTGTGCCACTGACCATTCTGAGTCTTTGCCCGATACCGACCTAGCAACTCCCCATGCGCTGCCGCCTTACTTAGCCCTAGCCCGGGTAGCTCACCCGCCCGCTCCAGCTCCACCGGACTCACCAGCAGCCGCTGTGCCAAATCATGCATCAGGTCATGCATCCGATAGCTCGCCCGCTCATCCGCCTGCTTCGCCCCCTGCAACACCAGCGCCTTCGCCCGAAACGTACGCAAAATGCTTCCCGCCTGCCGACCCGTCACCTGCCACAGCGTCTCTGTCATCTGCTGCGTCAGGCTCACATCCTCCGGTACAATTCCCAGCCAGGCAAACTGCCGCAACTGCTCCGCCGATAGCTGCTTCAGACTTAGGTTAAAACAAGCCAGCAGACTATATTTCTTCCGCTTCGCATCGTCTGGAATCTCCTCTTGTCCGTAGATATCTAATCTTTCTAGCCGGACAACCTCATCCTGTAAATCTTCCAACAGCTCCTGCCAGCTTACCCCTTCCTCAACCTGAGACGCTGCTAACTCCAACGCCAGCGGTAAATACCCCACTCGCTTCGCAAAAGCCAGCGCCCTTTCTTTTGACGTCTCACTGAGTACGCCCAACTTCTGTGTCATTAACCCCAGTGCCTGCTCCGGTTCCATTACATCCAGGTCATACCGCCGAGCATCTGGAATTCGCGCCTGCCGCGTCGTTACCAGTACACAGCTTTTCTCACTCCCAACCCGAAAAGGCTCCAAGTGCACCGGATTCCACACATCATCAACGACCAGCAGCACACACTTGTCATACAGCAATGTCCGCAAATGGTTTGACGCCGACTCTACCGCCGTTGGCTTAAAGTCGTAGTCACCCAACTCCTGAATCCAATCGCTCAGCAGCGGTAAAATGTCCGGGTTCTGTCCTAGCGTTGCCCAAAGAGTGCCGTCAGAAAAACGCGATTGCACTTCGTCATCATGGGCAAGCTTGGCCGCTAAAACAGATTTTCCAATACCGCCGAGACCATAAATGGCACTGACGACAAGTGTTCCTTTCTTGGCTGTTTTGTTTAGTAACTCATTCTTTACCGCATTCTGTTGTTTTGGCCGTTCCACAAAATGGTCCGGCAAAGGCTGCATTTGTCGAGGCACGATCTGTGCTGACGCGCGCCTTGCTGTTTCAGATTCTGCTGAATTAACAACAACAGTATTGCTGTTACCCGAAATAATCGCACTACCCACAGCATTTCGTTCGATCTGAATATCAGTATCTGTAGGTTGTTGACTCATGTGATCAGCGTCTCTCGACTTATATGCAGTAGTAGAATTGAGTATATGTTTGCAGCATAAACCGTAAAGCTAAAGAATGCAGCGATACCGCCCACATACATCAAAAAATGATATTAAAAGCCGCCCGCCAGATACTCCTTATGAGTTCTTAGCAGACGGCTTTAATAATCCAAATGGCTATACGCTGCTTGCTTCCAGCAGCTATGCATGCAGCGGCTACCGTATCTGCATCACACGATTTCAGCGATAAACTGTGCCTCTGTCAACGTAGTCGTATCAAACCCTGCCAGCTTAGCGATCGCACGATTCGACCCGGTTAAAAAGATGCGATCGCCCTTAAAAGAAAGCTCACCAAACTCAATCCCCGAACCCAACAGAAGGCGGTCATCTTCCACTGAAAAATCAGTAATAACTTGATGACCCACGCCATCGAGCACAAACGTATCGAGCCCGCTACCGCCTGTCAGCGTATTGCGCCCGGCTCCACCCGCAAGCACATCATCATCGTCACCCCCATCTAGCACATCGCGGCCATTTCCCCCATCCAGCACGTCATTCCGAACACCCCCAAACAACACATCGTTACCCGCCTCACCCAAGAGCACATCGTTGCCGCCATCACCCATCAGGCTATCGTTACCCACACCGCCCGAAAGCGTATCGCGCCCCCCTCCACCGGCTAGGCTGTCATTCCCCACACCGCCCGAGAGCACATCATCTCCCTCACCGCCATCTAACGTGGCGTTCCCTTTCCCGCCCGAAAGCGTATCACTCCCCTTGCCACCCAGTAGGCTGTCATTACCCTTGCCACCCTCTAGCGCATCGTTACCATTGCCCCCATCGAGTTCATCATTACCGCTGCCGCCATCAAGCGTGTCTCTACTGCCACCGCCATCGAGCATATCATCGCCACTGCCACCGTACAGCTCGTCCGTTTCATCCCCGCCCAGCAGCACATCATCACCACTGCCGCCCAGCAAAATATCGCGCCCAAAAGAGCCATCAAGCGTATCGTTACCTGGGCCGCCGTCGAGCGTATCGTGATGCGTGCCGCCCTTTAATACGTCATCGCCAGCCAGTCCGATCAGCGTATCGCTGTTGTTCTTTCCACCAATGAGATCATCGCCTGCGGTCCCCACCAAATAATCATGTCCAATCGTGCCGCTAATCGGCAGCGCAGCTAGCGGCTCACCGGGCAATCCATACTCATACACCCTGCTTCTATCGATCGTACCGTCTGACTCATTATCAACAGCTTGGCTAGTTTGGTTGCCTTGCCTATCGTAGGTGTAAGTTGTTGTAGTGCTATAGTCACCTTTAGCAACCACTTCACTTAAGACACCCCCTCGATTGTTGTAGGTGTAAGAGGTAACTTCGTAAGGCGGACCGCTTTTACCACTGATTGACTTAGAGAGAATATTACCTTTGTTGTCGTAGGTATAGGCGTAGTTAGTAACGTCTAAATTACGACCGTTACCATAGGCATCATAAATCTCTTGAGTTATGTTGCCGTTGGCATCGTAGGTATACCGCCGTTCCGAGTTAATTTTTCCATTGATGCCTCTATCGTACGTTCGCCTAATAAGATTGCTGTTGTCGTCATACTCATACGAGACGATAAAATCTTTGTTGTACTGACTATTGTATCCCTGGTAAGAGGATTCGCTGGTGAGGTTGCCCCTTGTGTCGTAGGTTCTTACCGTGTTGCGATATCTGATATCGTGCGTATATCTGTCATATTCAATAGATACGTTAACGAGATTATTGTTTTCGTCATATGTATTGACGTAGTTGGTAACGCTATCGACCCGGTCAATATTCTTTAAATCAGTAACAGAAATCAGATTTCCCTGCTCGTCATAGCTGTTTTCTTCAATGAGGTTAGGCGTTCCGCTTCCACCATAGTCATAAGCCGTGCGAATTAGCAGCCCATCGGGCGCGTAGGTTTCGATTCTGTTGGGTACATCGCTGGGGGTGTTGGCTACTGCTTTGGTTCCGATCGCACCATTGCTGTGATAGGTGTAGCGAACTGAAGAGAGCGATCGCCCCCCTACAGACTGTCGTTGAATCTGCGCGGTGACATTTCCCTGACTGTCGTAGGTATAGTCGGTGATGCCATCGTAGAATTCATCCGCGTCAAAATATCTAACTTCACGCTGCAAAAGTGGCTTGTTGTTCATAAAGTGTTTCTTATTGTTGCCGTAGGTTCATGCCGGCGGCTCCAACAGAATCCTGTTCCATAGAAGTTCCACCTATCCTACAGAAACAGCTACACAGACACATTCACCTACTCTGCATACTTGGTTGTCACAATAAGGCAATGTCCATACAGCGCTCTGCATATTATCTTGCCAACGTTGGCAACACAATACGCAACACCGCTGTGACTAGCGCTCAGCATTAAAGCAAAAGTCCCTTCGATGCAGATAGCATCGAAGGGACTTTTCGTTATCACAACAGTCTATATGCACCGTCAATAGCGACTAATGCACCTAGAAGTGCGTATGGGTCTTAAGTCAGACGTGAACTGTTTTCGGTCATCATCGTCAGCGTCTTTGCATACTCCTGCAGCTCAATCGGCACAGGCTTAATGTTCCAAATCTGATCGCAATACTCTTGAATAGAGCGGTCAGAAGAGAACTTACCCATCCGCGCCGCATTCAAGATAGACATGCGCACCCAGTTGTCTTGATCCTTGTAAGCCTCGCTTACCTGCTTCTGACAATCCACATACGCCTGATAATCCGCCAGCACCATAAACCGGTCCTGATTCAACAGATTATCAATTAGCGGCTTAAACATTTTAGTATCGCCGCTACTGAACACGCCCGAACCAATCAGGTCAATCACCCGCTTCAGCTCTTCATTCTCCTCGTAGTACTTGCGAGGCTCATATCCCTTCTCTTTCATCTCGCTCACTTCATGTGCCTGAAGCCCAAACAAGAAGAAATTATCATCGCCGACTTCCTCACGAATTTCTACATTCGCGCCGTCTAGTGTCCCAATTGTCAGCGCTCCGTTCATGGCAAACTTCATATTGCCCGTACCCGAAGCCTCAAAGCCCGCTGTCGAAATCTGCTCAGACAGATCGGACGCCGGATAGATCGGCTGCGCATTCGTTACGTTGTAGTTAGGGTAAAAGACAACTTTGAGCTGATCGCGAACGTCAGGGTCACGGTTGACCACACGGCCCACAGACGTAATCAGTTTAATAATCAGCTTCGCCATCACATAGCCCGGCGCTGCCTTACCCGCAAAGATAAAGGTGCGCGGCGTGATGTTCATGCCTGGATTTTTCTTCAGCTGATCGTACAGCGAGATAATATGCAGCGCATTTAGCTGCTGACGCTTGTACTCATGAATCCGCTTAATTTGCACATCAAACATTGAGGTCGCACTGACCTTAATGCCCGTCGCCCTTTCAATGCGTACCGCTAGCGCTTCTTTGTTCGCCTGCTTAATCTGTCTCCACTCCGTGCGGAACCCAGGATCGTCCGCAAACGCTTCTAGCTTCTTCAGCTGATACAAATCTGTCGGCCACTCATTCCCAATGCGCTGATTGATCAAGCGTGTGAGCTTAGGATTGCTGAGCACCATCCAGCGACGCGGCGTGACACCGTTGGTTTCGTTGATGAACTTGTCAGGGAAAAGCTGATAAAAGTCATTAAGAACAGTCTCTTTCAACAGCTCTGTATGTAGGGCCGCGACCCCGTTGATCGCGTGGCTACCCACGCAGGCCAGGTTAGCCATGCGCACATAGCGGCCACCCGTTTCATCAATCAAAGACATCCGCTCTAGGCGCTCATTGTCTTGACCAAACTTAAGGCGAACGTCGTCTAAGAACAGGCGGTTGATTTCAAAGATAATCTCCAGGTGGCGCGGTAGCAGGTCGCCAAATAGACCAATTGGCCAACGCTCTAGCGCTTCTGGCAAGAGCGTGTGGTTGGTGTAGGCCAGCGACTTTTGAGTAATATCCCAGGCTTTGTCCCACTCAAACTCGTGAATGTCTACCAGTAGACGCATGAGTTCGGCAACTGCGATCGCCGGATGCGTATCATTCATTTGCAAGGTGTACTTCTCGGGGAATTTCTCTAGCGGAATCCCGTCGCGCTGCATAATGCGCATCATGTCTTGCAAAGAACAAGAGACAAAGAAGTACTGCTGCTCTAGGCGTAGCTGCTTACCTTCTAGGTGCTCATCGTTGGGGTAGAGAACCTTGGAAATATTCTCGGAAACAATCTTAGAGTTGACTGCGCCGGAGTAGTCGCCCTGGTTGAACGCATCGAAGTCGAACGCGTCAGGAGACTCTGCTTTCCACAGGCGCAGCGTGTTGGCCGTATTTACCTTGTAGCCAAGAATAGCCGTGTCGTAGGGGACGCCTTTTACAACGCGATCGCACACCCACTCAACTCGGTAATTCCCTTGCACATCGGTATATGCCTTGGTATGGCCACCCAGCTTCACCTCTGCCGACCACTCCGGGCGAGCGATTTCCCAAGGGTTGCCGTTAGCTAGCCACTTATCGGTTTGCTCTACCTGCCAGCCATCTTGTATCGCCTGCTTAAAGATGCCGAACTCATAGCGAATGCCATAGCCCATCGAAGGGATTTCAAGCGTCGCCATCGAGTCTAGATAGCAAGCTGCCAGGCGACCCAAGCCCCCATTGCCCAGGCCAGGCTCCTGCTCTTGAGCCATAATCTCAGCCAGGCTAAGGCCCAAATCGGCCATGGCCGCATCAACCGCGTCATACAGACCGAGGTTAATCAGGTTGTTGCCCAAATAAGGGCCCATGAGAAACTCGGCCGATAGGTATACCGCTGTGCGGGAATGATTTTCGCGGTAGGTACTCGCTGCGCTAAGCCAGTGGTGCAACATGCGATCACGTATCGTATACGCCAGCGCCATGTAATAGTCCTGCAAGGAAGCAATCTCTGGAGATTTCCCCTGCACATAGAACAAATTGTCCAAAAATGCCCGCTTGAGGGTTTCGGGCGTTAGGCCCGTACGGTCGTCTTCGACACGAACAGTCGGATGCACAGGCGGTTGGTTGATCTCTTTTGATTGCATAAAGTTACTGATGAAATGAACAAATTGAAAAATCAGTCAAGCTAATAGAACAGACGCCTAAAAATTAGGCACCCAGCGTTAGCGGTACGAAAACCAACTAGCAGCCTCAGATAAACTCCAGGCAAACTGACCCAGCGTCAAGACCAAACGTTCTCGTCCTAAATTTTTCTATTCATACAAGAGTAATGCCTGTTTCCGGATTTGAACGCCAACCTATATAAAGTCGTAAGATGAATCCATGAATGGTAAAGGACGATACAAATACTTGCGTATATAGCAAACAGCAAAAAAGATTTTATACCACTGAAAGCGCTTGAAAAGCGTTTGAAATTTTATTCACAATCAAAAAGCCCGCTAGTGCTATTGAGTACTAGCGGGCTCCTGTTTTTAGCACAGTTTTTAAGCGCAGTTTTTGAGCACAGCTTTTGAGCAAAAAGATTAGCTCACTGAATAAAACTCAGGTAGTCAACCTTAATCTTTTTCAGGTAGCTGACCTTAAACCTTCTTCAGCCAGCTAAACATTGCCCGCAGGTCCTTACCCACTTCTTCAATCGGGTGCTCTGCCTCAATCCGACGCGTCGCATTAAAGCCCGCGTTGCCCGACTGCGCCTCTAGCACAAACTCACGTGCAAACTGCCCAGTCTGAATCTCTTTAAGGATTTGCTTCATAGCCGCCTTCGTATCCGCCGTAATCACCCGAGGCCCACGCGTGTAGTCGCCATACTCAGCCGTATTAGAAATACTGTCGCGCATCTTGGCTAGGCCACCTTCAACCACCAAATCCACAATCAGCTTCACTTCGTGCAGGCACTCAAAGTAAGCCAGCTCTGGCTGATAACCTGCTTCAATCAGCGTCTCAAAGCCCGCCTTAATCAGCTCGCTCAATCCGCCACAGAGTACGGCCTGCTCACCAAAGAGGTCAGTCTCAGTCTCCTCGCGGAAGGTCGTTTCCAAAATACCGGCGCGGGTGCCGCCAATGCCCTTAGCGTAGGCCATCGCAATATCACGCGCCTGACCAGAAGCATCTTGGAAAACCGCAAACAGCGCCGGTACGCCCTGACCCTGCTCGTAGGTGCGGCGCACCAGGTGGCCAGGACCCTTGGGTGCAGCCATTACCACGTCTACCGTTTTAGGCGGAACGATTTGGGCAAAGTTAATGTTGAAGCCGTGCGCAAAAGCCAGCACATTACCTTCTGACAGGTTGGGCTCAATGCTCTCTTTATAAACGCTGCGCTGAATTTCGTCCGGCAGCAAAATCATAATGAAATCGCCCGCTTTCGCCGCGTCAGCGACAGACTTAACGGTTAACCCTTCAGCTTCGGCTTTAGGCTTAGAGCGACTGCCCTCGTACAGGCCAACGACCACATTTACGCCGCTGTCTTTCAGGTTTAGCGCATGGGCATGACCCTGTGAACCATAGCCGATGATGGCAACCGTCTTGCCATTGAGCAAGTCTAAGTTGGCATCGCTGTCGTAGTACATTTTGGCCATTGTAATGATTATCTCCTTAACTGCGGCTGTCTATTACCAATGGCAGTTGCCAAAGGAGAATAGAACGGTGAATGGGTGTCGGACGTTTGATTTTATCAAAAGGCGGCCTTCTCTAGACAACTCAGCTCAAGGTTTCGTCGGTATATCTTTCAGATAGAATTTTCACAGATGAAAACCTCCGTAGCTAACCCTTCTTAGCTAATCCGTAGCTAAATGGTGAAATGCCAGTGATCGATTCAGACATCAAGAAAGAGGCATCAGAATAATGAATCATGGATTGATAGCGCGAGACCTCAAACATATTCGAGAAGCAGTCGCTGAGATTGAAGAAATCGAGCAAGTCATCTTGTTTGGCTCTCGTGCGAAAGGAACCCACTACAGAGGGTCTGACGTTGATCTCTCTATCAAAGGCAAGGGGATTACGTACGATACTGTTCTGCGGCTGTCACGAAGCTTAAACGAAGAGCGTCCGTTGCCCTATTTCTTTGACATTGTGGACTATGACAGCCTTAAGGAAGACGAACCCATAAGAGCGAATATTGATCGTGTAGGCATTGTATTTCTCAACGCTGCTTCAGAATGAAAAGCGATTAGAGCACTCGCCTGAAATCACAGTTTCGGGGATGTTTTGTGCCAATCAGTCGCTTGCTCGTACGCGTGGCCCACTTCAAACAGCAAATCTTCGCGCAGGACATTACTAATGAGCTGTAAGCCAATCGGCATGCCATCCGTATCAAATCCACAGGGCACGCTCATGCCGGGTAAGCCCGCCATGTTGACAGGAATCGTCATCAAATCCAGTAAGTACATACTGAGTGGATCATCATTTGCCCCTGCTTTGAACGCTGTCGAAGGCGCAGTAGGGCTTACCAAAATATCGACATCTTCAAAGGCTTTTTCAAAGTCTTGCTTAATCAGCGTGCGTACCTTTTGCGCTTTGAGATAGAACGCATCGTAGTAGCCTGCCGACAGCGCATAGGTGCCAATCATAATCCGGCGCTTTACTTCGTCCCCAAAGCCTTCTGCGCGGGTTTTGTTGTACATAGAGAGCAGGTTGGGCTCTTTGGCACGCAGGCCGTAGCGGACGCCATCGTAGCGAGCTAGGTTTGCCGAGGCTTCGCAGGGCGCAATGATGTAATAGGCCGAAACGCCGTAGTTGAACCGAGGGCAGGAGATTGTTTTAACCTTCGCGCCCAACGCTTTAAGCTGATCGATGGCAACATTAACCGCTGCGCCTACCGCAGAATCAATCCCATCCCCAAAGGTCTCTTTAATCACGCCGATGGTTCGCCCTTTCAAATCGGTTTTTAGCGATTTTGTATAGTCGGGAATCTCAACGTTGAGGCTGGTGGCGTCTTTAGGATCGTGACCTGCCACTGCGCTAAGCAAAATAGCCGTGTCTTCGACGGTTCTGCCAAAGGGCCCGATTTGATCGAGCGACGAGGCGAAGGCAACGAGGCCAAAGCGTGAGACTAATCCATAGGTCGGCTTCATCCCGACAATGCCGCAGAAAGAGGCGGGCTGACGAATGGAGCCGCCGGTGTCAGACCCTAGCGAAATGGGCGCTTGTCCACCTGCAACGGCAGCGGCCGATCCCCCAGAAGAGCCACCTGGAACGCGAGCGATATCCCAAGGGTTAGATGTGGTTTTAAAGGCCGAGTTTTCGGTAGAGCCGCCCATGGCGAACTCATCGAGGTTGGTTTTGCCGACGAAAACTGCGCCTGCGGCCTCCAGCCGCTCGGTGACAGTCGATTCGTACGGGGGGACGAAGTTCTCCAAGATCTTGGAGCTGCACGTAGTACGAATGCCTTTGGTACACAGGTTGTCTTTGAGCGCGATGGGAATGCCTGCTAGCAGGCCAATATCTTCACCAGCGGCAATTTTTTCATCGACGGCTTTGGCCTGGGCCAGCGCTTTTTCTGCTGTCAGAGAAACAAAACTATTCAGCTTAGGTTCTACCGCCTGAGCTTGATCGAGCTGCGCCTGCGCGATTTCAACGGCGCTACGTTCTTTGCTCGTGAGCTGTTGATGCAACTCGCGGATGGCTGACATAGGGGTTCCTCTGACGTTTTGGGTTAGCGTTTTGGGGTTGGCGTTTTGGGGTAGATTCTCAGGCCGATTGTTACTTGCGCTTTGGCAATCTGCAATCGGGACTCCCCAATCGAGACTTCTTCGATCGGGACTGATCGGGACTTCCAAGTAGTTAGGGTAGCGCGAAATGAACAGTGCTTAGAGGGCAATTGGTGTATAACTGACAGTCAATCAACACAGTCGATCAGCATTAAGGGCCTTGAGGGCTTGAGGGAAGATACCGGAAGAAAGATCCCGGAATCAAGAAAAATTCATAGAAACCTTAACTAAGTCCCTCGTTAGGGTATCCTCGGCCAGGATACTGTAGTCCTAGATTCTGTCTTCTCGCTTCTACCGTTTCTCCTGGTAATCGTTTCTCAATGTCTTCTGGCTTTTGGTATACCACTGCGATCGCAGCCACAACGGGAGTACTTTTCAGTTTCGCTAACGGTTCACCCCAGGCACTTCAGCAAGCAGCGACTCATTTGGTGTCGCCAGCGTCTACTCAACCTCATTTCTCCCCCTCTCTCACTTCACGCTCAGCGTCATCTGCCCAGTCACAGTCCCAATCAAGATCACAAACAAGGTCTCAATCAAGCGCTCGGTCGAGAAATCAAGCAGACGCTCAGATGCCCTCTGCTGCTTCCGATAGCAGCTCCACTAACGCTCGCTATGCTCGGGCCATGGAGCTGGCGAACCAGGCGGTTGTGGCCTATCAATCTGCTCAAAAGACCTCAGACCCGGAGCGCAAGCTAGCGTTTACCCGGCGTGAGCGGTTCCTATGGGAAGCCACCATTAAAAAGCTAGAGCAGGTTCCTAAAGCCGCCGACAGCTATCAGCAGGCTCAGGCAAAGCGTGAGCAGTACCAGGGACTGCTAGCGACTGCGCAAGGCAAGTTGAACGAAGCTGACAACGCCTTCTTACGTTCGATCATTGCCGATACTGGTGTATCGCTAGAAAGCGCTCACGTTACCCTCTGCCAGATAGGCGAGCAGATAGATGAGCCTGCTAGCAGCAAGGCCTGTCGCCATCACCAGGGCGATCAGCTGTTGGCCAGCCCAGCGAGTTTGATTAAGCTACCGATTGCGATCGCCCTGATGGACAAAACCATCCAAGAAGGCACGCCGCTCAGTCAAAAAATATACATCGATCCCCAAAACTTCACCGAAAATGCCGAGGGTGCCAGCATTGACATTGACGAGGAATATACCCTCGCTCAGGTAGTGACCCGCATGATCAATGAAAGCAATAACATTGCAACCAATCAGCTCATTGACTACACGGGCCGCGAAAGTATTGCTAAAACCCTGGCCGACCGAGGCTACAAAAATACGCTGGTCGATCATAAATTGGCGGGCGATCGCATCCTGCCGCCCAACCCTGGCACGCAGAGCAATCAGTCCACGACTGACGATCTCACAGCCATGATCGCTCAGGTTTACGGGCTAGAAAATCCCGGTGATGAAGCGCTGCTAAAAGCCCTGCACAGCCAGCAAGATAAAGAGCTGGGTCATCAGGCTTTGCAAGATCTAGGGCCAGCTATTCACTGGCTAGGTGAAAAAACAGGGCAGAACGATCGCGTCTTGGGCACTACCCTGGCGATGAAAGTGGGGTCGAAGCGCTACGCTCTGACAGTGGCGGTTGACTACGGCGGAGATCCTGAAGCCATTCGGCACATTGTCAGTGGGATCGCCAAGCATTTACTCGACCAGGGCGCACTGGTTCAAAACTGATCCCTGCTATCTTCCTTGCTGTCTATTGATTGGCTGATTATGTGATCCCACCATCAGTTTCAGTGTCAATTAAATTTCCTTTAAAGGGTATTCCAGACGACTAACCATCGGGTTTTCTGTGAACAGAAATAGAGAGATATACTGATTGCCCCTTGCCAACTGACCCTTGCCCACTCACACTTAAATGTGAAGTGAGGTTGGCAATTTTCTGGGAGACAGGATTGACGTTGTGAAAAGAGTTCTTTCAATTATTTTGGGCGGCGGTGCCGGTACCCGCCTTTATCCACTGACTAAAGTACGTGCTAAACCTGCGGTTTCATTAGCAGGTATGTATCGTTTAATCGATATTCCAGTCAGTAACTGCTTAAATTCCGACATTTTAAAAATTTACGTCCTCACGCAGTTCAACTCAGCTTCGTTGAACCGTCACATCTCAAAGGCGTATAACTTTTCTACCTTTAGTGATGGGTTTGTAGAAGTCCTTGCGGCTCAGCAAACCCCCGATAGTCCCAGCTGGTTTGAAGGCACTGCGGACGCTGTACGTAAGTACATGTGGATGTTTGAAGAGGCGGACATCGATGAATTTATCATCCTCTCTGGCGATCATCTCTATCGGATGGACTACAGCGACTATGTCAGAAAGCACCGTGAGAGTGGCGCCGATGTCACCCTGTCTGTCGTGCCCATTGGCTACAAAACAGCCTCTAGTTTTGGTCTCATGAAGGTTGATGACAACAACCGCATCGTCGAGTTTGCAGAGAAGCCCAAAGGCGATGAACTAGAAGCGATGAAGGTTGATACAACGGCCATGGGGCTGTCGGCAGAAGAAGCGGCAGACAAGCCGTTTATTGCCTCTATGGGTATCTATGTCTTTAAAAAGCAGGTGCTGATGGACCTCCTAAAGAACAACCCTGAACAGACTGATTTTGGTAAAGAAATCATTCCTGGTGCGGCTAAGGATTACAACGTTCAGGCCTACCTATTTAACGGCTACTGGGAAGATATCGGAACGATTGAAGCGTTCTACAATGCCAACCTAGCGCTGACCGATCAGCCCAACCCTGCCTTTAGCTTTTACAGCGAAGATGCGCCGATTTACACGCGATCGCGCTACCTTCCCCCCAGTAAAATCGAAGACTGCCACGTCACCGAATCAATTATTAGTGAGGGCTGCATTCTAAAAAAATGCCGCATTCACAATTCTGTAATCGGTCTGCGTCAGCGGATTCACGCCAACTGCGAAATTGATAGCGCCCTGCTCATTGGCTCTGACTATTACGAGAAAATGGACGAACAGGGTGAGTTCCCCGTTTCGCCAGACAACCCCAACCATATTCCTATCGGTATTGGTGAGGGGTCTGTCATCCGCCGGGCCATCATCGATAAAAACGCTCGCATTGGCCGCAACGTGCAGATTATCAATAAAGATAATATAGACGAAGTGGAGCGCGAAGCCGATGGCTACTACATTCGTAGCGGCATCGTGGTGGTGCTAAAGAACGCCGTCATTCCTGATGGAACGATTATCTAGCGGCTAGCCTTTTAAACTAACGACTAACCAGTAGCGCTGTATCTATAAAAGTGGGTTCTTTTGATAACAAAAAGGAGCCCACTTTTGTTATGGCTCCATATTATCCGCATCAGACGGAGCGCTCAGAGTCTGGTATATTCTCAGACAATCGTCACTGTGTAAAATCCCACGATGAAGCCGGTCAGTTCTGATTCCGACCATGATGACTCGCAGCTACCTGAGCATAAACGGACCGAGCACAGGCAGACTGAGCGCAGACAAAGCGGTGAGCCAAGTCCGTTAGAAAATTTGCAAAGACGGTATACTGACCAGCTCAGTGAAGACATTGAGCAGCTAGAGGCACAGAAGGAGCAGTTAGAAGCACAGAAAGAGCAGCTAGAGACTCAGAAAGAGCAGTTAGAAGCTCAGAAGACTGGTCTGCAAGACGAAATTGCTACTCTAAGGCAAGACTACGTTCGATTGCAGGCTGACGTGCGATCGCTCCGCCAGGCTGCTAGCTCAGCCGCACCGCCCAAAAGTCCCAGTCAGCTCCCTGGTCGCAGGTTGGCCGAGGCTCAGCCTTCTACAGAGCTAACGCCTCAAGCACAGCCTGATGCGCCACCCGTCGAAAGAATGTCCGCACAAGAAAGCGGACCGCGGCTGCCGGGCGAAGATGAACTTCCCCCATCAGCGGTTGTCTCTGCATCAGGCAAGAATCGCTCCTTAGAGCTGCCAACCCCAGCAACCTCTGAGCAGCGCCGACAGATGGTCGTGCAGCGCCAAAGAAACATCGCGCCACTGCTAAGGGCACAGGCCAGGCGTGGATTGATTTTGAGTGCGATCGCAGCGCTATTAACCGCGTGGCACTATGGCCTGGTAAACACGCTGCTACACGGCGGTCAGTGGTTGGGCATAGACATTGGACAGCTGGGCTTAGGATTTGTCCCGGCGGTAGCTTTGCTCTGGCTCAGAATGCTGGTATTGGTGCCCGCTCTATTTGCCTTAGCGCCTCAGCTTTATCGCCCAGCCTGGGACGATTTGCAAGACTGGTTCTACCACGACGAGCAGCTGTTTTTGCCCCTAGTTGGCAGCGGTATTGCCCTGTTTTTCTCTCAAGTTTTCCTTTATCAAAGCATTGGCGGGACTGGCGTGGTAGTGGGTACAGGGCTGCTTTTTCTCTATCCGTTAACCGCTATTCCGATAGGGCTCGTTTGGCGACAAGAAACAGCATTAACGCCGTTTGGGCTGTTGGCTATTGTGGCGATCGCTATGGGGGGGCTATTGCTAGCCAAGCCCGCGCTGACTACCGCATCACCTGCGGCTGTTGGGATCGGACTGTTGGCCAGTGTTACGCTCAGTCTGTTTGTTGCGCTAACCAACCTTAGCTACCGGCAGCAGTGTCATCCGGTGCCAACAGCTGTTGTGCAGTTTTCTACGGTCGCCGTATTGAGCAGTCTAGTGCTTTTGGTTAAGCCCTTAAAACTGGTAAGCATCAGCTGGCTTAGCTTTTGCTTATGGGGCCTGCTAATCGGCGTTTTGGCACTCATTGCCTACCTGTTTACCTACAGCAGCTTGCGTCTGATAGGCTCCAAAACTGCTCTGGTTGCGGCCACTACACCTGTGCTGGTTTTACTACTGAGCTGGAGTTTCGTGCCTCAAGCCTCGTTAGAAATTATTCAATGGACAGGCATTCTGATGGTTTCCATTGGTGGCATTGCCTTAGGCAAAGAAAAGCTAGTTAAAGAGAATTAGAGTTTGCTGTACAGATTACTTGTTGGCTCGCCTGCTGGCGCCAGCAGATCCGCTTGCATAAAAAACTAGCCGACCCAGTTATACCGGGTCGGCTAGCTAATCTTATTCACATTTCATGCTGATGAAATACAAGAACGGAGAGAGAGGGATTCGAACCCTCGAACAAGTTGCCCCGTTACAGCATTTCCAGTGCTGCGCCTTCAACCACTCGGCCATCTCTCCATATTGATGCGTAATAGCGCCCTTTTCAAGGTCCCCTTTTCAAGGATTCTGCGCTTATTACAGCTTCGCTATCGTAACAGAAAGTGTGCCCTCTATTGCTTTTTTCTCAGGCGCTTTTTCCGCTCAGGTGCTTTTCTTGGTGGCTCTCCTCTCGGTGTTTCTTCTCTCGGTGTTTCTTCTCCCTGTGCCTTTCCTCGGTGCCTCTTTTCCCCGTGCCTTTCGCGTAGGCCTTTTCTGTAGGCCTTTTCTGTAGGCCTTTTCTAGGGAGAACTATCGCCTCTGTCGAGTTGCTTAGGACACGTCTGAAGGCTACAGCCCATAGCAGACAGAGCAACTCAACTGGCAAATGCCCTAATGCATCAGGACATATGCCTATATCTATCCAACCGATTTGAATGAATTCGATGGCAAGATCCGACTTCCGTGCGACCATAGAAACACATCCCTCTTATCTTTGCTCGCTCTGGACTTTTCCTTGATGTCCTTGTTCTATGGCTGAAACCTACAGCATTCGTATTCATCACCGGCAGAAAGGCACACACTACACCGTGCAGGTTCCGAGCGATCGCTACATTCTGCAAACCGCTGAGAACCAAGGTGCCGACTTGCCCTATGCCTGTCGTAACGGTGCCTGCACAGCCTGCGCGGTACGCGTACTATCTGGCGAGCTGCATCAGCCAGAAGCGATGGGCCTTTCTCCCGATTTGCGCGAGCAAGGGTACGCGCTGCTATGTGTCAGCTATCCGCGCAGCGATTTAGAAGTGGAAACCCAGGACGAAGACGAGGTTTACGAGCTTCAGTTTGGTCGCTACTTTGGCAAAGGTCCGGTCAAGTCCGGCATCTTGATTGACGATGACTAGCAAGCGCTTGCCTCACGCCCCCTCAAAGAAATTTTCTTCTTATCGTTCATGAAATATTCCCCAGACGATCTTCAGCGCTTTCTGGATGTAGCGACCGAAGCGGCCTCAGCGGGTGGCGCAGTGCTTCAGTACTACTGGGGTAATCTCTCCAATGTTCAGCAAAAAGGGCGACCTGGCGATTTGGTCACCGAAGCGGATAAAGCCGCCGAAAAAGAAGTGCTTTCTGTCTTGAAGCTGCACTTTCCAGACCACGCTATTCTGGCCGAAGAGTCAGGCAGTATTAGCGCCAAGTCTCAAAAAGCAGCAGCCGATTTGCTCTGGGCCGTAGACCCGCTAGATGGCACGACTAACTATGCGCATCAGTATCCTTTTTGTGGGTGCTCTGTAGGTTTATTGATTGACGGACAGCCTGCGGTGGGCGCGATTTTTGAGCCAGTACATGGGGCTCTTTTTCGGGCTGCAAAGGGGTTAGGCGCAACCTGCAACCGTCAGCCCATTCACGTATCAGATACGGAATCATTGGCAGAAAGCCTACTCGTTACCGGATTTGCCTACGACCGCCGCGAGACGATTGATAACAACTACGCCGAGTTTTGCCATCTGACTCATCTGACGCGGGGCGTTCGTCGTGGCGGTTCAGCCTCTATTGATCTGGCCTTTGTTGCCTGTGGTCGGCTAGATGGCTACTGGGAGCGGGGCCTTTCTCCGTGGGATGTAGCGGCAGGCGTGATTTTAGTGCAAGAGGCGGGCGGCCAGGTGAGTGCTTACGACCAAGGTCCGTTTGATATTCAGACGGGGCGAATTTTGGCAACCAATGGAAATGTGCATAGTGAGCTGAGCGAAGCGCTAGGTAAGGTAAAGCCCTTTGAGCGGTTTGCACCCCAGTAGGCTGTCAGCACAGGATATATGCAGGGTATGTATGTATGCAAACGCTGATGGTATGTATGCATATCAAGTAGATTTAATTTAAGTTAACAGGTATTCTTATCATGAGTGGTGCTTATCTGTACGCTGAGATAGTTAAACGATGGCTTACGTTTGGTACGGCACTGCAATTGCGACCGCTTGCGGTCTGGGTGTGCTGCTAACAGCTAGCTTGAATCGGCTGCCAGAAGGTGCAACCGTTCGCTCCGTCAACCGGGTTGCGGCTGAAGTAATCGCGTCTCAAAATTCTAGTCAACATGTATCTCAGCAGTCGGAACTCTCGCTGTATCAGGCGGCTGATGAGTTTGCTCAGCAAGCGAGTGTCGCCGCTCAACGTGTGCAGTCGCAGACTGATAGCACCGATAGTCTGGAGCGATCTCAGGCGCTACGTCAATCGCGAGTATATTGGCAGCAGGCAATCAAAAAGCTCAACGAAATTCCCGCTAGCTCTGGGCTTTCCGCTCGGGCCAAAACGAAGCAAAAAGACTATCAGAAAGAGCTGGCGGTGGCCGTCCGTGAAGCCGCCGTACTGCGAGAGACTTTTATTGCCGATACGCTGCAAGATGTAGGCGTGAATCCAGCGCAGATGCACATTACGCTGTGTCAGCTGAGTGAAACCGAGCCGCCGCTAATCGCAGGTGAGCTAAATGCTGATGTCTGTAAGCAGCATCAGGGTAGTCAGCTGTTGGCCAGTGCCGCGAGCCTGATTAAAGTGCCAATTGCGATCGCCCTACTGAAAAAAAGCAGCGACGACGATGTTCCTTTAACGACCAAACTCATCATAGATACCAGCAACTACACCGAGAATCCAGAAGGCGATTCGCTGGAAGTGGCCAAAGAATACTCCTTACAAGAAATCATGTCGCTGATGATTCAAAAAAGCGACAATATCGGCACTAACCAGCTGATCGACTATCTTGGCGTTGAGCCTATCAACCAGACGCTGAGCGACTATCCACAAACGTCTGTTGGGCACAAGCTTGTGGGGAGTGAAACGAGACCCGCTAACTTTGGCAGTGGTCGCAACCAGACCACCACAGATGACATAACTGCCATGATGGCGGCCATCTACAGTCAAAAAGAGAATCAGTCAATCCGTACGGCGCTGGCTCGTCAGCAGGATAGAGAGTTAGGATATACCGCGCTACAAGATATTGGTCCGCAGGTGAGATGGTTAGGAGAGAAAACCGGCCAAAACAATCTGCTCATTGGAACAACGTTAGCGATGAAGGTTCATCAGGACACGTATCTTTTAACGGTGGCTATCGATAACAGCAGCGACACGTTTGTTCTTCAGCAGGTCATTAATCGCCTTACCCGGCATCTGACGCTCAACGGCAGTTTCATCGACGAGTGAATAAAAAATTAGCGCTGCGGCACAAGCGTTAAAGCATCAGCCGCCAACCATCGCCGCCAACCATCTACTCGTCGCAAACGTCAACGTTTTGCCCATTAGCCGCTATAGTGTTGTCGAGCAAATTCTATTCAAAAGGCACTTATTGGAGCGAAAGCTATGAAGCAAGTCAATTTCGTAGTAATTTTCGTCATCTGTTTGGCGCTGGTTCTCTTCGGCATCGAGAACACAACGCCCTCTCTCATTCATGTGGTTAATGGCGTCGATATCGAAGCGCCGCTAAGCGTAGAACTGATTATTGCCGCAGGCATTGGCGCAACGCTGGCCTGGGTGTTTAGCGTGTGGGTGCAGCTACAAACCTACGCTCAGAAGCAGCCTGAAATGGAACAGAAAGACATGCGAATTCAGCAGCTAGAAGAAGATGTAGAGCGCTACCGCGTAGAGCTAGAGCAGCTGCCTATGCTGCCTCAGGCAGAACCGCAGGCCGACAGCTAAATTTTTCCACTAAAAATTAGCTGCAAGAAATAGCTAAAAATCTGTGCACGTATGGATTGACTCCCAACTCGTGCACAGATTTCGCTTATTTTGTAGAATAGACGTACTACGATTCATGCGTACTGACTCTGTACGGTCTTACCTACGGTCTTATAAAGGTAATTGAAGGAGGGTAGTCGAATAAAAGCCTCCGGGCTAAGCGTATGGAGAAGCCTCTACTTCAATAAAAAATATCGTAAAGAATGGGTTGCATAATTACACGTTTGCATATAAGCTCAGCGCACTATCAACCATGTAGCTAAATACACAAATCACTGACGTAAAAAAGACATCGGGCGTTTTCGACAGGTCATCATCGACAATAAGATTTACTCTGGCTGAGCGATTGTCAATGACTTGAATCTGATGCAGGCTCCTCTCTTGAACCCAAGTCTTGAACCCAAGTTCCTGGTCAACGTGTCACTAGCTTCTTGTCACTAGCTCCTGTTATCTAACCTTCGTATTTATTTCAGCAGATAGCTTAGCTTTCTTTTTTAGCTCTCTTCTTTTGCTTTCTTATGGCCAGTTCTCTAGCCCAGGGCGCGATCGCATTTCTCATTGACCTTGCTGAAAAAGGTGAAATCGACCCCTGGGACGTTCAAGTCATCGACGTTATTGATCGTTTCTTAAAAACGCTGAAAGATCAGCCCTTAATCAAAAAGCCAACAGAGGCGGGACGCTCGTCTTACGAGTCGAGCCTGACAGAATCCGGGCAGGCCTTTTTGTACGCGTCGATGCTGGTGCTGCTAAAGGCCGACACGCTGGTACGCCACGAGTTAGAACAACAAGAAGAAGCGTTTGAAGACGACTTTTTTGATAGTGAAGAAGACTACGGTGCGACCGAGCTGCCCAAGAATTTAGAACAGCATATTCATCGAAGGGCCGTGGCACCGCCACCTGCGAAAAGACAGGTGACGCTAAGTGAACTGATTGAGCAGCTAGAGGCGATCGCAGTGGCGATGAGTGAGCCTTCTAGAGTGCGATCGCGCCGCGCAAAACCTCACTCTAAAAAAGACGCCGTTCGCGCTATCTCTGAACTAGCACACCAGGAAAACCTGAGCGAAATCGCCGACGCCCTCAACGACTTTTTAGAAACTCACTGGGACGACGTGTTCGAAGACACCGTCAACTGGATGGACTTCGAGCTGTTGCTCACACACTGGACTAACTTCCGCCCAGAAATTTTAGGTGGCCCGATTGAGGGCGAACTCACCGAATCAGACTATAAGCACGAAAAAGTAGGTGTTTTTTGGGGCCTACTCTTTCTCACCTCGCAGTCCAAGGTAGAGCTTCTGCAAGAGAACTTTTATCAGGACCTAAAAGTCCGTCAGCTGAACGAAATTACCCTCGCAGAAGTCCCTGCTTACGCGTTGCCAGATTGATCTTGAATGCGTCTTAACTTGCCGCTTGAGAGATTGCCCTGAACTGTTGTTCTGTTGCTTCATCCGCTGGGAACATACACTCTAATCGCAGCTCTTGCAGCGTAATATCTTGGGGGGTGCCCAAAGTTGTGAGTGTGGTGAAAAAACTCAACTGTTTTCCGCCTTTGCTGAAGTTGATGGTCAACAGGGGCAAATGCCAATTTTCTTCTGTTGGTAGTTGCCAGAGGGCTTTGATATCTGGATAGTCGAGAATCTCATTGAAAAGCGTTTTTGTCTTTGCATCAGGCCCTTCAGCCAAACATTCTCGATGAACTCGGTGAATTAGATAGGGTGCTATCGTCTCCCAATTCTCTACATACGGCCTAATTCCTTCGGGATGCAGTGTCAGCTTCATCAAGTTAAGTCCAATAGACTCAGGGACCTGCGCATCGCCTAGCAGCCAGCCAAGGAAATTAGCAGCGCCTTGATTGCTAGTCATCTGGTTCCAATAGCGATCCATCACAAAGGCCGGATAGGGCTCCTGCTGACGCAGCGTAAACGCTAGCGCCTTGCGAATCGGCGCGACTTCTGGTGCGGATAGATCAAACTCTGAATAGATCGGTGCAAAGCCAGCCGTGGTTAGCATTTTGTTTTGTTGCCGCAGTGGAATATCCAAGACAGCGGCTAGCTTTAGTACCATATCGCGGCTGGGCTGCGATCGCCCTGACTCTATAAAGCTAATGTGGCGCTGCGAGACATCGCTGGCCATGGAAAGATCCCACTGGCTAAAGCTACGCTGCGATCGCCAATACTTCAACAACGCACCAAACGCATTATCAGCTTTATTAGCTTTCATTGTTTGCGCCATATCGCTTAGCTCCTACAACAATTAGCCGCTGTTATTACCTCACAGGTAATTGAATCTATTATCTCTTATTGGCACCATAAAAACGTCAGCGCATACAGTATCTCTCCAGTTGCTTCAGCCAGTTGCTTGAGCCAGTTGTTTAAGACACTCGCTATAGCTGACAAAACCAAAATATGAGGATTCACACCATGGATTCAGTTCAAAATAGATCCACTCAAAACGCAGCCGCCTCAACGACTCACGCCCCTCTGTACCTAGTCTGCCTGGTGCTCAGCGTGATCATTTCGTGGGGCATCTTTGCGCAGTTTCTATTGGAGGGCAATGCGTCGTTCGGTCACTTTTTCGAGCAAGCTTTCGCCAATCCAATCGCCACGTTGGTTTCGAGTGATGTTCTCCTTTCAGCCGCTATTTTTCTACGCTTTGCCCAGCTAGAACTCAACCGTCTCAACATGCCATCTAACCGATTAGCCCTTTATACGCTGGTGACTTTCTCCGTTGGCGTCTGCGGCTCACTGTCCCTCTTTCTCTATCAGCGAGAGAATTGGCTTGAAAAAAGTCGATAGAGTGCTCTTTCAAGTTGTTCATTAGAGACCTTTTCATTAGAGAACTGTTCATTAGAGACCTGATGGTCCGTGACGCTATGTGACACGGACCATAGTCTTAAGAGGTAACACGATGTCAGCATTTCTTTACTATTTAGGGTTTTCTCTGCTAATCGCGCATGAAATAGATGCCGCTATTCAGCGCGAATGGAAACTGTTGTATATCTTTAGACGGCTACCGGAACAAACGGCTATACCCTATTTCGTCGCGCTGCACGTTCCACTGTTCACGCTGCTGTTATATCTAACCAATCATGACTCAAACGACATTCAACAGAGTTCCAGGCTTGCGATCGCACTCTTCCTTATCATCCATGCGGCTCTTCACAAAAGGCTAGAACCTCATGCTCTCTACAAATTTCACTCACCCCTTTCAAAAGGCCTGATTTACGGCGGCGGTTTGGTAGGATTTGCATACTGTATGCTCATGCTTACAGCCTGATAACTGTGATCTTTTCGATGAATATCTTGTTTATTTGCAGTCGTAACCAGTGGCGCAGTCCTACTGCGGAAAGCGTCTGGCGCAACCGCTCGGGCCTCTCCACCCGTTCAGCTGGAACTAGCCGCAACGCCAGACGTAAGGTAACCGCTGCCGATATTCGCTGGGCAGATACCATTATGGTGATGGAACACAAGCATAAAGATAGACTGACCACAGAATTCACCCGCCTGATAAAGAACAAAACGCTTTACGTTTTAGACATTCCAGATGAGTACAAGTTTATGGACCCGGACCTTGTAGAGCACTTTGAAGCAGCTATTCCAGCCCTGCTCAATTTATGATCATCCGTCACGACATCGACCCTGACCGCTACCTTGTCGAACCGGTAAAATTTCCGGCAGTGTTTGCAGTCGATAGCTTTCAAGAAGAAGTCCTAGTTACCTATGACAAAATCGATGAGCTCTTAAAGCCCAGCCTGCTCCCTTCTGTTCAACCAGCCCCCGAGTTTTACACCCGCTATGACGGTATGGGAATGCTAATTCGCCCCGATTGGGTGTTAAGTGCTGCTCACGTATCCACAGAACTCTCATCAGAAAAAGAGATTGAGATTGCAGGACACACTTACCCGATAAAAGACATTGTTCTGCATCCTGGTTTTCGTAACTACAGTGCAAACAAAGAGATGGCTGAGAATGATATTGCACTTATTCAGCTAAGTCACTCGGTCAATAATGTTGACCCACTGCCACTGTACAAACAAAAAGATGAGCTAGGCACAGTGGTCACATTTGTGGGGCAAGGAGACTATGGTAATGGACTGATTGGGCCAGACGAAGTAGATGGCAAAATGCGAACAGCCACCAATCGCGTTGAGAAAACAGACGATCAGTGGCTGATATTTAAGTTTGACGCGCCGCCTGAGTGCACTGAGCTAGAAGGTATTTCAGGCCCGGGAGATAGTGGTGGACCGGCTTTGATTAAAACGGATGAGGGGTGGGCGATCGCAGGTATCAGCTCTGGTCAACACGACCACGGGCAAAATCTGGGCGAAGGTCGCTACGGCGTATGGGAATACTATACCCGCGTTTCGTTTCAGCTAGACTGGATTGAGTCTATTGTGGAAAGTAAATGACTGTTGCTCAATCTTGTGACATGAACATCAAGGTATGATGTAGCTGGAGGCCTGAACTATGCCAAAAACGCTAACTATTGAGCTGCCAGATAACCTGGAGCAGAATCTAGGGTTGTCTACAAATACAGCGGACGACTCCTTGAAGGGAATCATTTTAGATACTCTAAATGCATTAGCAGAGCTGATAAAAGCCTTACAAGATGCAGAGACTAGCAACAGAATGCAGGCCGCTGAGAGATTAGGCGATATGCGAGCAGAATTGGCTATTCATGCCTTATCTCAAGCGCTACACGATGATGAGATGTCTGTTCGATACAGTGCACAAGAGGCGCTGCAAAAAATCGGCACTAATGAAGCACTCAATCTGCTCGATGCATACCTAAGCACTCAATCAACTATTCCTACCCTCGATCCTGACTATGCCCCACTCTTGTCTCTAATTGGAACCATCGAACTCGACGTCACTGACTTGGGCAAAAATCACGACAGATACATAGCAGAAGAGCTAGAACGAGAGCTACGATCTGATGAATAATCTATTCGTAGATACAGCCGGATGGGCGAATCTCTTCATCGTCTCAGAAGAACATCATAAAAAAGCGGCTGCGTATATCTACGAGGCACAAAGAACCAGACAAAAGCTTGCGACGACTAACTACATTGTGGCAGAGCTAGTTGCTCTTTTAGGCAGTCGCTATCAACTATCCAGGCAACAAGTGTTTCGCTATGTCGATAGCATAAAGAAAACACCCTCTATTCAAATCTTTCATATCGATGAGCTTACCGACACTGAAGCTTGGAAGCTATGTAAAAGTCGGCCAGACGAGGCTTGGTCGTTAGTAGACAGCAGCTCATTCATAGTGATGAAACAGCTTTTTATTTCAACAGCACTAACAACTGACAAGCATTTTGAGCAAGCAGGATTTGTTCACTTGCTGAAGTAAGAAGTCCTAGTTAAATCAATCTTGGCGTAAAAAAACAAAAGAGGCACAGCATACATGTTGCACCTCTCACCCATATCTCAAGGTTCCTGTAACTCAAACAAATGAGATTCAACTTACCAGAGATACAGCAAAACAAAGAGAATAATCCAGATGACGTCGACGAAGTGCCAATAGAGCTCTACAGCTTCGATGCCAAAGTGATTTTCGCTAGAGTAGTGCTTTGGATCGCGGTTACGCCAGAGGACTGCGAGCATCAGCAGTAGGCCGACAAATACGTGGAGGCCGTGAAAGCCAGTGAGCACATAGAACGTGCTGGCAAAGAGATTTTCTCTTAGGCCGAATTCTAAGTTGGCGTATTCATAGCCCTGGCCGAGTAAGAAAATTGCACCCATGATTGCCGTAATACCAAACCAGGTAAGAACGCCTTTAGAATCGTCCTGCTTGGCGGCAGTATCGGCTTTATGGATGACAAAACTACTGGAAATCAGAATAAGAGAGTTGATGCCGGGCAGCAAAATCTCCAGCTCTGGGGTGCCTTCGGGTGGCCATTCTGTGGCCACCAGGCGGAAGGTGATGTAGGCAACAAAGAGGCCAAGGAACAACATACTCTCAGCGCATAGAAACACCAAGATGCCAAACATTCGATGGTCGGGATGCTCTTCATGATGACCATGGGCCTCTTCTTGAGCGAGATTAAGGGTGCCTTCGGCAGTGGTGTTGATGGAGCCTTGCATGGTTTAGAAAGTTTGGAGAACTGGGGAATGGGAAAAGATGACTAAGAGACGGGTGCAGGCACCGCGTGGGCGTAGAGTTCTTCTGGATCTTCTTCGGCAATGTAGCCAAGGCCGTAGTCGTAAGGGCCAGTTTTTAGCACAGGAAGTTCTTCAAAATTCTCTAGCTCTGGGGGAGAGAGCGTCTGCCACTCTAGCGTGAGGGCTCTCCAAGGGTTAGCGGGGGCCTTTTTGCCATAGCGCCAGCTCCAAATCGCGTTGATGAGGAAAGGAATGGTAGAAACGGCCATGATGTAAGAGCCGATAGTGGCTAGAACATTCAGATCCGTGAATTGAGGATCGTAGAGCGCAATGCGGCGATTCATACCGCGCAGGCCCAGCTCATGCATCGGCATGAAGGTGAGGTTCATGCCAACGAAGGTGAGAACAAAGTGGATTTTGCCCCAGAATTCGTTCATCATGCGGCCTGTCATCTTTGGGAACCAGTGATAGACAGACATGAAAATGCCGAAGACAGATGCGCCGAACAAAACATAGTGGAAGTGAGCCACCACAAAGTAAGTGTCGTGCACATGAATGTCAAAGGGAACGGCTGCCAGCATAACGCCGCTGATGCCGCCGATTAGGAATAAGGCAATAAAGCCAAGCGCGAATAGCATGGCGCTGGTGTAAGCAATCTTGCCGCGCCACAGGGTAGCGACCCAGCCGAATACTTTAATGCCAGTGGGAACAGCGATCACCATGGTTGTGATCATGAAGAACATGCGCAACCAGGGAGGCGTACCGCTGGTGAACATGTGGTGAGCCCAAACGATCAGGCCCAGGAAGCTGATGACGATGGATGAGTAAGCGATCGCACGATAGCCAAAAATAGGCTTACGCGCATGCACTGCAATCACATCACTAATCGCCCCGAACAGCGGCAATACAAAGATATAAACAGCAGGGTGAGAATAGAACCAGAACATATGCTGGTAAACCACCGGATTACCGCCGCCGGTAGGGTTAAAGAAAGCTGTTCCGGCCAGCAAATCGAATGCTAATAGAATCAGCGCGCCTGCTAACACAGGCGTACTTATCAAAATCAGCAGGGATGTGGCGATCATCGCCCAGCAGAACAGCGGCATTTTAGTGAGCGGCATGCTGGGCACACGCATTTTGAGAATGGTCACCAAAAAGTTCAGTCCGCCCAGAATAGACGCTGTTCCACCGACAAGAATGCTCATGATCCAGATGCCCTCACCTAGCGCGCCGGTTGTCAGGCTCAGCGGTGGATAGGATGTCCAGCCAGCGCTAGGCGGCTCGAAAAAGAAGCTGCCGATCAGCATCAGGCCAGAAGGCGGGATCAGCCAAAAGGCGATCGCATTCAACCGAGGAAAGGCCATATCCCTGGCGCCAATCATCAGCGGAATCAGGTAGTTGGCCAGTCCCGCGCCCGCTGGCACAATCCACAAAAACAGCATCACCGTACCGTGAAGCGTCAGAATGCCGTTATAGACATCTGGCGTTACGATGTCCGGTGCTGGCGTCGCTAGCTCTGTGCGCATGACGGTCGCTAGCGCGCCGCCTACCAGATAAAAGAAGAATGCTGTGACTAAATACTGAATACCAATCACTTTGTGATCGGTGCAAAAGGTAAAGTAGTCGGTCCATTTACGCTCATTGCCCAGAAGCATTTTGGGTTCTTCTGGCAGGGGCGTTTTTGGTTTTGAAGTAGTTGTCATACCCGCCTTAGTCGTTACGTCGAATCAGGAAAAAGCTGTTGTTTGTGTCAGCTATTTGTAGCGTGAGCTACGAAAAGAGAACAGAAAAGTCTAGTGAGCGTGACTGTGATGCGTCATGGCACTGTCTTCAGCACTGGCGCGGAGTGCAGCCAAACGCTCTGGGGCAACAGCTAGCTGTAAAGGTTCTACAAAGGGCTCTAGATATTCAGCGTCCGTCCGTGCGGTATGGGTGCGATCACTCTTAACAGAAGGCACCGATGCCACTGTCTCACCGGTATCTAGTGCGGCCAGTCGTTCAGCAACCCAGGCATCGTAGTCTTCGGGTGAATGGACAATCAGCTGCGTGCGCATACCGCCGTGATAAGGACCACACAGCTCAGCACAGACCACCGGATACGTGCCTTCGCGGTTCGCATTGATTACCAGCTTCGTCTCCTGTCCCGGAATCATATCCTGCTTAATGCGAAACTCCGGCAACCAAAAAGCATGCAGTACATCCTGCGCGTTCAAATTAATTCGCACGGGTTGCCCCGCAGGCACATGCAGCTCACCGTCTACGATCCCATTTGGATAGTTAAAAATGAAGGCATACTGCAAACCCTGCACATCTACAGAAAGCCCTTCATCTACAGCATCTGGAGACACACCCAAACCGGCCTCGCTCACCTGATCTTCCAGCGGCAGCTCACCGAGGGCTGTTGTTGAACCGCCCGTCACAGCGTCAGCAGCATAGGCCACCTCAACTGTTTTAGTCGGTCCACCCATGTCGTGGTCCATCAGCTCTAGGCCACCCATCCGGGTGTAAATATCAAAGCTGTAGATTGAAATGCCTAAAACAACAACCGCCGGGATCGCTGTCCAGACAATTTCCAACGGAATATTGCCTTCAAGATGCTCACCGTCGCCCTCATCGCCATCTTTGCGGCGAAAACGAATCGCGGAGTACACCAAAGCCCCCTCAACCAGCAAAAACAAACCAAAGCCAATGGTCATCATTGCATCGAATAGGCCATCTACTAGTTCAGCTTCTTCAGAAGCAGCAACAGGCATCAACCCGTGATTTTGACCATACCAAAGGCTAGCCAGGGTCAACAAAATGCCAATTAAAAGGGTAACGATAGAACTTGGAATTTTCACAGTGCTCATACAGGTCTAAATCGACCTTTGTCTTAGGTGGATTGGAGTGTCAGTTGGAGCTAATCAGTTGGATCTAGTTGGATCTAATGGATCTAAAGGTTTGGGCTTTAAAGGTTTAGATAGCGGAGAAATATCTTCTATAAAGAGGCAGTATGTTCAGGTCTCGTCACCAGTTTTGCTGCCTTAGCTGTTTCAAAAGCGTCTACAGCGTCCACTTTAAAGTGTCTGTTTCACAGATTGCTCGGAAACAAAACAGAATAGAACCTGCGTTACTGCCCTAACAAAGGTAGCGTTCTTTTTGGCAATGTGAACGCTTTTTTCAAGTATGCTTAACGCTTTAATCTTTTTTGAAGAATTATTCTTCCTGGTAGTCCACAAGAAAGACAGATGAGATTCGTTACAACAATTGAAAGAACGCTCACATATAGGGATTAATTACTGAGAATCTTAGTGACAATAGAATACATTGATCGCTGAATTTCTACGCAGAACTTAAGACGAATAGATATCGTGATGCGTAGGCTGAACCGCCCAAACAGCGAGTATCTAGCGACTGACTGTATCTTTTGGCGACGGTAGAAGTTAGCTCGATTCGATGTCCTTAGATAAAGAAAAGAGATCGCTCAACAAGCCGTTAGAACATTAAGCAAGATTAAGCTTTAAACACACTTTGAGCGCAATCCTAAAATAAAAAGTCTACCATCGAAGAATATTGTGAATGACGCGCTATATTTTCTTGCGTAGGCTTGCTTCGACCGCATGTATCAAGAAAAGTAAAGATGTAAACAACGCTCAATAATTCTCTCTAGAAGCCGGCTTTTAATACTCTCTTTAGAAGCACTTGCCTGATGAGATTATCGCTGTAACTTAACAAAAACCAAAGAATGTACATGCCGATGTTGCCTCAAACTTTCAGAGGTTGCATATTTTCTTTTGACACGGCCTCTACTAGCGTCTCTTTGGTAGCGTTTTTCCTCCACTCATTACCTACCGTCTAAATCTCTTATGGCCAATTCCAGCTTTCCAAATTCTGTTTTACCCCTTAAAACAGCAGGGCAAAGCGATTCAGCCAAGCCAGCTTTTAGCCCAGCGCCAGAGCCTGCGGCCCAGGTCTTTATTCGACGCTGGGTGTGGAAGATGGCTTTTGCCACTCTGGCACTGATGGCGGTCGGCAGTGCCACCAGAGTCATGAATGCTGGACTCGCTTGTCCTGATTGGCCTTTGTGCTACGGCCAGCTGGTACCTACTGCGCAAATGAACTTGCAGGTATTTTTGGAGTGGTTTCACCGGATGGATGCCTCTCTGATTGGCATGATGGCTATTGGCCTGGTGGCCCTAAGCGTGTGGCACCGCAAGGTATTGCCTAGCTGGATGCCTTGGGCCGCAACAGTTTCTCTGTTCTTAATCGTGATACAGGGAATTTTGGGTGGGCTGACTGTTATTCAGCTGCTGCGGTTTGATATTGTGACGGCGCACTTAGGGACGGCGCTGTTGTTCTTTTGTACTTTGCTGGCGATCGCACTTTCCCTTCTGCCCTATCAGCCCACAGGCAACACAGGCAACCTTCCTTGGATTGGTCTAACAGCCACGGTGCTGGTGTATTTACAAAGCATCATCGGCGGCTTAGTCGCATCTAGATGGGCTGCTCACCAGTGCTTCGGACTGTCTGATCTTTGCAATGTGATGAACACCCATATCGGTGGCGTGGTACCGCCTACAGTCGCTGTTGCACTTTTGGTCTTTAGCGTGTGGCGTACCCCCGCACTTAACAAGCATCTGCGAGTGCTGGCAAATAGCGCGGGTTTGCTTGTGCTCTTGCAAATTGCCTTGGGCGTTGCGACGTTAAAACTTCGGCTTCAAGTAGAGCCATTGACGGTATGCCACCAAACCATCGGCGCTGCGCTGTTGGGATGCCTATTAAGCTTTACGGTACTGGCGCTAAGAGACTCCCGGGCACAGTTGAAACAGTTGAATCAGGTAACTCAAGATATTTCTATGGCTGCTCACTCATAGGTTGAGGCCACCGTAGGTAAGCAGGTTTAAAGCCATAGATTTAGAGCCCAAGTCCAAGCTATGGACAGGCTGAATCCACGACTCATTTTTTCACCAGAATTTTGGACACTATGCAAACTTCTATTTGGACCTCCAGACAACATGACAGTGCTTGGGAGGTCGTGCGTAGCTACTGGCAGCTCACAAAGCCTCGGATTATTCCACTGCTGCTGATTGAAACGGCGGCGGGCATGTGGATTGCCGCGCAAGGGCATGTGAATCCACTGCTGCTAATCGTGACGCTGCTGAGCGGTACGCTAGCCGCTGCATCGGCACAGACTATCAACTGTATTTACGATCGCGACATTGATTACGATATGGAGCGGACGCGCAGTCGGCCCATTCCGTCTGGGCGCATCCAGTCTAAGGACGCGCTAATTTTTGCGCTAATTATGGCGGCGATGTCATTCGCACTACTCGCAGGCTTTGCTAATTTGCTTAGCGCTGGGCTAGCGATGCTGGGCATTGCGGTTTATGTAGGCGTCTACACTGTTTGGCTCAAGCGCTCTTCACCGCAAAACATTGTGATCGGCGGCGCGGCTGGTGCGATCCCGCCGCTAGTGGGCTGGGCTGCGGTAACTGGAGAGCTAACGCTGGCCGCGTGGGTCTTCTTTGCGATCGTGTTTGTTTGGACGCCGCCGCACTTTTGGGCGCTGGCGATGCTGATTCAAGATGACTATGCCAAGGTTAATATTCCGATGCTGCCGGTTGTCGTCGGTAATGAAGCAACTGCTAAGCAGGTTTGGCTATATACCGTTGGCCTAGTGCCATTGACGCTGGTGTTGGTCTATCCGCTGGGGGCTTGCGGTGTTGTGTATGGATTAGGTGCGATCGCACTGGGCTATATCTTCCTTAAAAAAGCTTGGCAGCTGCGCAACAGCTACGATAATAAGGATCTCGCTAGAGGCACTTTCAAGTACTCTATCTTTTACATGATGCTGCTTTGCGCTGTTATGGTGATTGATGCGCTGCCGATTACTCGCATGGGTACGGGGGCGATCGCTCACAGCCTACAGCACATCTGGCAGGCGATCCCCATCGTCGTATAGCTCTCTACTCCCCTACTTCCCATGCCCCCCGCTGTTTTAGTCGAAAATCTCAAAAAGTCCTACGGCGATGTGGAGGCGGTTAAAGACGTTTCTTTCTCCATTGAGCCAGGCGAGATTTTCGGCTTGCTCGGTCCCAATGGCGCGGGGAAAACCACCACGATTCGCTGCCTTTGTACCCTCACCACGCCTGACGCTGGTCGGTTAGAACTGAGCGGCATATCCGTCTTAGATGATCCCCGCACGGCTAGGCAGCTATTGGGATACATTGCCCAAGAGGTCGCCCTAGACCCAGTGCTTACAGGCCGTGAGCTGCTGGAGTTGCAGGCAGCGATTTATCACATTCCTAAAAGCCAGGGGAAAGCGCGCATTGACGAAATGCTCGACCTCTTGGAGATTGAGGAGATTGCTGGGAAAAAGACCAAAACATACTCGGGCGGGCAAAAGAAACGATTGGACTTAGCCGCAGGGTTGCTTCATCAGCCTGCGGTTTTGGTTTTGGATGAGCCCACCGTCGGGCTAGATATTGAGAGTCGCTCGGCCGTGTGGAAGTTTTTGCGGCAGCTGCAAGAGCAGGGCACTACGATTTTGCTCACCAGTCACTATTTGGAAGAGGTGGATGCGTTGGCTGGGCGCGTGGCGATTATCGACAGAGGAAAGGTGATCTCGACGGGGACGCCTGCTGCTTTAAAGGCTGAAGTGGGGGGCGATCGCATTACCCTACGCATTCGCGAGTTCACCGCAGACGATGAAGCCGAAACGGCCCGCCAGCTGCTTTCTGACTTGCCCACCGTTCAAGACGTCATCATCAATAGCGCCCAAGGCAATTCCCTTAACCTGGTTGTAGACAAAGGCGGAGAAGCGCTCCCGGCAGTTCAAAGTGCACTTAAAACTGCCGGGCTACCGACTTTTGGCATCGCTCAATCGCAGCCAAGCCTAGACGACGTATATTTGGCCGCAACCGGACGCACGCTAATGGATGCTGAAATGGCCGCAGTCGGCACCCGCGACCTTAAAAAAGAGCGCAAGCAGAGTATGAAATAGGGCCCGACCTTTCAGGCTACTCACCGACAAGCTTAAATTTTGCCTAAGTCATCTCTTGGCGCTACCAATGGTCAACAAAGCGGAGCAGCATCTGCGCTAGCCTATTGATAGATGTTGCCGAAGATGTTGCTGAGCTTATCAGATGAGCCAATCTATTACCCCACCTTCAACCACTACGAGCCGTCAGGTTGCTGAACTAGCCTCACCTGGCACCCAAGAATTTATCCAGGAAACAGCGGCCTTAACCCGTCGCCTGTTTATCCAGCTACAGCGACGCCCGACGACTTTGGTCGCGGGCGTTATTCAGCCTTTAATGTGGCTCATTCTATTCGGCGCACTCTTTCAAAACGTGCCCAGCGGCCTCTTCGGCGAAAGCCAAAACTACGGCCAGTTTCTAGGCTCAGGCATTATTGTTTTCACCGCCTTTGCCGGTGCGCTCAACGCCGGACTGCCCGTGATGTTTGACCGAGAGTTTGGCTTTCTAAATCGGCTGCTGGTCGCCCCCCTGGCTTCCAGGTTCTCTATCGTCGTTGCGTCAGCTCTCTTTATTGCCAGCATGAGTCTGGTACAAACGACGGCCATTGTTATTCTCAGCGCCTTTTTAGGTGCGGGGCTTCCGGGGCCTAGTAGCCTTTTGCTGATGACAGGCATCGTGCTCACGCTGGTTCTAGGCGTTACCGCACTCAGCCTTGGCCTTGCCTTTGCCCTACCTGGTCACATTGAGCTACTCGCGGTTATTTTCATCACGAATCTACCGCTGCTGTTTGCAAGCACCGCGCTGGTTCCCCTCTCTTTTATGCCTCCCTGGCTACAGGTCGTTGCTAGCCTTAATCCACTCAGCTATGCCATTGAGCCCATTCGCTACATCTACCTTCATCCAAACTGGAGCTTTGGTAGCACCGTCATGGCGGCGCCCTTCGGGAATATCAGTCTGGGCTTGGCGGTGGGTCTTCTCGTAGCCTTTAGTGGCTTGGCACTGGCGACTATCCGCCCGTTGATTAGTCGGCGTATTAGTTAGGCGCACCTATGCTGCACCGCTGAGTACGAAACCGACTGATAGATCGGCACAGCTCATGCAAGCACCTATCATTCAGTTGATACAATAAGAAAAATTAACCCAAGCAAATTAATCGTCTGGAGACTACAAGGCAAATGAGTAAACTAGCTTTACGCCTGATGGGAATTGGCCTAGTGCTGGGCATGGGTATTGGCGTGGCACCTGCTTTTGCTCAAGATTCTGGGATTGCGAACACGGCTGAAGACTTTGGTAACGCTGACGCTGGAGACGGATTTGGCGGCTCTGACGTCGATATTTGGGATATGTTTCACAGAGCAGGCAGTCTGTCACAGGGTGGCATGGTTGATGATGGTTTCCGTCGTAGCCAAAGCCGCCGAATCAACAGCCAAGCAGAGTCTTTGCGTGAGCGTCAGCGAGCCATCTTGGAGCAAAGAGCAACTTCGAGCGTTGTAGAAGACAGTGCAGAAGAGACGACTATCGCTGAGTAGCTTGTAACTTAGCCCGTGGCTTAGCAAACTCTGTCAGGACGTCAGAAGCAATTGCGCTCCTCTCACGCGAGCCTCGCAATAGGTACTCGCCGCAATAGATATGAAAGGCCTTCAACAGCATGCTGTTGAAGGCCTTTTTAATTGCTTTTAGATATCTCTACCTCACGATTGGTCATCCACACCGTACGAAAGCTCGAATCACTGTTACCATGACCATTGATTAACCCTCCGAAATCGCTACCTGCAATGACTGCAACGACGCCCTCTCAAACGCCAGCTTTAGCCAGCCAGTACGACCCCACCATCACTGAGACAAAATGGCAAGACTATTGGGAGAACAAGGAAGTCTTTAAGGCTGACCCAAGCAAGGGCGGTGAGCCATTTTGCGTGATGATTCCGCCGCCGAATGTAACCGGTAGCCTACACATGGGTCACGCGTTTGAAGAAACGCTGATTGATACGGTGGTGCGCTATCAGCGAATGACGGGCAAAAATACGCTGTGGCTGCCCGGTACAGACCATGCCAGTATTGCGGTGCAAACAAAAGTTTTAGAAAAGCTAGCAGCAGAGGGGAAAACTCGCGAAGAGGTCGGGCGCGAGAAGTTTTTGGAGCGCGCCTGGGAATGGAAAACTGAGTCTGGCGGTGCCATTGTTAATCAGCTGCGTAAGCTAGGCGTTTCTGTGGACTGGAGCCGTGAGCGCTTCACAATGGACGAGGGCCTATCGACAGCGGTACTCACTGCCTTTAATCAGCTGTACGAAGAAGGGCTGATTTATCGCGGCAGTTACATGGTGAACTGGTGCCCGGCCAGTCAGTCGGCGGTGTCGGACCTTGAGGTAGAAAATAAGGAAGTTGATGGCCACCTGTGGTATTTCCGCTATCCGCTGGCGAACCGAGAGGGTGAGCTAATTGTGGCAACTACGCGCCCGGAGACGATGCTGGGTGATACGGCAGTCGCGGTCAATCCGAATGACGATCGCTATAAGCATTTGATTGGCGAGAAGGTCTGGCTGCCGATTGCGAATCGTGAGATTCCGATTATTGGCGATGAGTTTGTAGATGCGGCGTTTGGGACGGGCTGTGTAAAGGTGACGCCTGCCCACGATCCGAATGACTTTGAGATGGGTAAGCGGCACGATTTGCCAGTCATTAACATCCTAAATAAGGACGGCACGCTGAATGAAAATGCGGGCGAAGAGTTTGTTGGCATTGATCGCTTTCAGGCCCGTGAGTGGGTAATTGAAAAGCTGAAGGCGGAAGGCCGGATGGAACAGATTGAGGACTATCGGCATTCGGTGCCCTATAGCGATCGCGGTAAAGTCCCGGTAGAACCGCTAATCTCTACCCAGTGGTTTGTCAAGATTCGACCGATGGCTGATAAGGCGCTAGCAGCGCTTGATAATCAAAATGAGCCGCAGTTTGTCCCCGATCGCTGGACGAAGGTTTATCGTGACTGGCTCGCTAAGCTGAATGACTGGTGCATTTCGCGTCAGCTGTGGTGGGGGCACCAGATTCCGGCCTGGTATGTGGTCAGCCAAAGCAACGACGAAATTACGGACAATACGCCTTTTGTTGTCGCAAAGAGTGAGGCTGAAGCCTGGGAAAAGGCTAAAGAAAAATACGGTGATGATATTCAGCTGCGCCAGGACCCGGATGTGCTCGACACCTGGTTCTCTTCTGGCCTGTGGCCGATGTCTACCCTGGGCTGGCCGAATACAGAAGCGCCTGACTATAAGTTCTATTACCCGACGCAAACCCTGGTGACCGGGTTTGACATTATCTTTTTCTGGGTGGCGCGGATGACCTTGATGGCAGGTCATTTCACGGGTAAGATGCCGTTCGACACGGTCTATATTCACGGCCTGGTGAGAGATGAGAATAACCAAAAGATGTCGAAGTCAAAGGGCAATGGCATCGATCCGCTGGTTTTGATCAATAAGTACGGGACGGATGCGCTGCGCTACACCCTAATTAGAGAAGTAGCAGGCGCAGGGCAAGATGTTCGGTTGGACTACGATCGCACGAAAGATGAGTCGATGGCGGTGGAGGCGTCGCGCAACTTTACCAACAAGCTGTGGAATGCGTCGCGCTTTGTGATGATGAATTTGGGTGGGCAAACGCCTGCCGAGCTAGGAGAGCCGGGGAGTAGCGGTGATCTGGCGCTGGCGGACCAGTGGATTTTGTCGCGCTATAACCAAACGATCCGGCGATCGCGCGATTACCTAGACAAGTACGGTATGGGTGAAGCGGCCAAAGAGCTGTACGAATTTACCCGGGGTGATTTTTGCGACTGGTACATTGAGCTGGTGAAGCCTCGGTTGTATGGCGAGGGTGAAGCGAAGCAAACGGCGCTGCAAACGTTGGGCTATGTGCTGGAGGGGATTCTTAAACTGTTGCATCCGCTGATGCCGCACATCACCGAAGAGATTTGGCATACGCTGACGGGCATTGGAGAAGAAGATTGTTTGGCGTTGCAGCGCTATCCGGAGGCGGAGACTGCGCGGATTAATGTTGAGCTAGAGCAGCAGTTTGATCTGTTGATTGATGTGATTCGCACTATTCGTAATCTGCGGGCGGAGGCGGGTGTGAAGCCTTCGGCGAAGATTGAGGCGATTTTGAAAACAGATAGTGCGAGTGAGCTGGCTGTGTTGAATGCGACTCGATCTTATATTGAGGCGATGGCGCGGTTGGAAACGCTGATGGTTTTGAGTACTGATTTGGCACCGGCTGAGGCTGAGGTGGCGAAAACGCTATCGGTGGCAGAGGCGACGGATATTGTTGAAACGGTGCCGCCTGGAACGGTGTTATCTTCAGGTGCGGCGGCTTCGGATGCGAGGCTTGCGGCTAAGTACGAAATCTCAGAGGAAGATGAGGTTTGGGAGAAGGCGTATAAGGCTGTTTTGCAGTTTTTGGAGCAGCCGACGCGTTATTTTGATGGGTTTTTTAGCAGCTATCAGAAGCCTGCGCTGTCGCTAGCGATTATTTTGGGCACGGCGATGACCTATAAGGTGCTTGATTCGATGCTGGATGCGATTGATGATGTTGGGCTGCGGTGGTTGTTTCAGCTGGTTGGGCTGTTCTATACGGCGCGGTTTGTTGCGAAAAAGGGCTTTAAGGCGGAGAATCGCGATCGCGTCTTTGCAGAGTTGAAGTCCGTCTGGCGTGAAATGGTGGGTGATGCGGGGTCTGCTGTTGAGGCGCGGCCTGCAGCGCAGGCGATTAGCAAGCCTGCTGAGGTGTATGAATCGAAGCCACCGGCTGTTGAGGTTCCAGATATGACGCCTATGCCGTCGGGGGTTACTGCTCAGGAGATTATTAGGGCTGACTCTGATCGACCGTTGAATCGTGGTGGTGACGATGAGCGGAAGATGTTTGCGGGGGTTACAGGTACGGTGCAGGTGTTGATTCCGCTGACGGGGGTGGTTGATGTGGATGCACTACGCTCGAAGTTGGAGAAGGATTTGGGTAAGGCGGAAGGGGAGATGAAGTCTTTGAATGGCCGGTTGGGTAATCAGGGGTTTGTGAGTAAGGCGCCTGCGGAGGTGATTCAGGGGGCGAGGGATGCGCTGGCGGAGGCTGAGAAGCAGGCGACTTTGATTCGTGAGCGGTTGGCGATGTTGTAGGGTTTACGTTGTTTTTGTTTTGTTGTGAGGGGGCGCAAGTGTTTGCGCCCTTTCTTTTGGTTTGAATGTGGGTGAGAAACAAGAAGAAAGAAACAAGAAGAAAGAAATAAGAAGCAAGAGGCAAGGCGGCAAGAATGGGGATTTCCTCGGTGTGGTGAGGTTGTTTGGAGGGGGATTGTGATTTTGATGGGTGAGTATTTTTTTCGTTTTTTGCGGATGGTGACGGCTTATAAGGCGAAGCTGTTGTGTTCGGGTATTTTTGTGAGTGGACGGGATGCGGAAGAGCTGCTGAACAGCGATTTGGCGGTGGATGGGCTGTGGCCTTTACGATTTTTGAGGGCGGTTGTTGATGTGGATCAACGGACGGTTCGGGTTTCGTTTTTGGGTGGGTTTGAGAGTGTGGCGGTGTATCGGGCTGGGTTGGGGAGTACGCTGGTGGTGGAGTCTACGGTGGAGAGGTTGAAACAACAGTCTCTATGTTTTCAGAAAGCGTTTGTGCAAGAGAAGGCGAGAGAGTCTTTTTGTGAACAAGGGTTGTCTGTTGCTGATGAGGTGCCTTGTTATGTAGATGGGGTGCGGTTGCAGCGGGCTGTGGATGATGCTTTTGTGGAGACGAATCGGAGAAGGTTGAAGAGAACTCGCGCTGTTGTTGTTATTCACAAGGGTGAGATTGTTGCAGAGCGCTATGCGGCTGGGTTTTCGGCGCAGATGCCGCTGCTGGGTTGGTCGATGGCTAAGAGTGTGGTAAGTGCGCTGGTAGGTATTTTGGTAAAGCAGGGGAAGCTTGCTTTGGATTCGAAGGATTTGCTGGCTGAGTGGAGAGAGCAGCCGGACGATCCGCGGAGGGCGATTACGGTAGATCACTTGCTCCGGATGAGTAGCGGGCTGGTGTTTTCTGAAGACTATTCGAGTCCGCTTTCGGATGTGACGACGATGTTGTTTCAGCGGGGAGATGGGGCGGCATATGCGGCGCAGTTGCCTTTGCAGCATGAGCTGGGAAGTGCGTTTTGCTATGCGGGCGGGACGACGGTGTTGCTGTGTCGGATTATTCGAGAGGCGGTAGGTAAGGCTCTAGTAGACTATTGGGATTTTGCTCAGCGAGAGCTATTTGAGCGATTAGGGATGATGAGTGCGGTGTTGGAACCGGATGCGGCAGGGACGTTTGTGGGGTCGTCGTTTATGTATGCAACGGCGCGCGATTGGGGGAAGTTGGGTTTGTTGTATTTGCAAGATGGCTGCTGGGAGGTGAATGGAAAGTGGGAGAGAATTTTGCCGGTGGGATGGGTGCGGTATTCTACGGCGGCGAGTGAGACGGCGGATTTCTATGGAGCGCATTTTTGGCGAGGGGTGCCGAATTCTTTTACAGCGAAAGAGCGAGACGATTCGCGCTGGCCGCAGGGAGCATATTTAGCAGCGGGGTACCAGGGGCAGTTTATGACGGTGGTGCCACAGCATGATCTGGTGGTGGTGCGGATGGGGCTTTCTCAGCGGCAGCATAGCTGGGACCAGGTAGGATTTATTGCCAGTGTTAGGCGGTGTTTTTCCAACACGTAACTAACACGTAAATGGACACATGGCTATCTTTCACAGTAGCGTTTTGTTTTCTTTAACAAACCGAGCACAGCGGTAACCACCCATTCAGTAAAGGCAGTACAGGCTAATAAGCCAATGATTCATAGCCGCTTTATCTATATCCAATATTGTTGACTTGCGATCGCAGAAGGTTCGGAAATCTCCCTGATGGGTTTGTAGCCTTTACCGGGCTAACATCAACGCTCGAACACCATCCTCAAAAAAATTAGAGACTCTATCACCATGACTCCTGAAACTATCAAAAGCCTAGAAGTTTGTTTCACTCTGGCGATCACACTCAGCCTCCTCTGCCCTATTCTGGTGTATTGCCTCCCAAACCGTCAGGCCAACCGTCAGACTGTCTAGGCCAAAGCAGAAAACACAACCCACAAAAAGGCCGGAGCCTATTCAAAGACTCCGGCCTTTTGCCGTTCACAAGCATTTAACTGAACAACACGACTTGTCCTAAAGCCACTACAGAGGGCGTCCGTAAAATTCCTGATGGTCGGCTGTCTGAAACACAACCTAATCTAATACGTTGATGACACCACAGGCCGCTGCGCCCTGAGCCGCATTCGTCAAAAAGCTGTCATCATTCGTCAATAGGCCGACGCCACCAGCTGCGACCGCACCTACGATCAAATCTTCAGTGAGGTTTCGCTCGCCCTCTTCTTGCAGCTCTTCATTGGCTACATGACAAGCCGCGCCCGCTGCCGCGCCATTAGCTGCATCGTCTACACCAAAATCGTCACCTAAGAGAAGTCCGGTACCCAGGCCGACCCCGGCCCCTACGGCCACGTCTTCTACAATTTCACCCGCCTTTGCAGGCTGGGCCATCATGACCATCAGGCCAGTCAGCGCGATCGCAGCAATCTCAGGTGTCATTACACGATTTACAAAATTGGAACGCTTCATAGATACAACTCCCTTCGGAAATCAAAAAAACATTTCAACCGCGACAATGATTTAAATCATATCGAAGATATAGAAATTCTGTAGAAAAATTTGTAAGTAATTATTTTTTCTTGGCTGAGCGCCTGTGCCACATTATGATGCCGGATCGTTACTCAGCGCGATCGCAGCATTTTGCCCGCCGAAGCCAAAGCTAAAACACAGTAGATACCGCAGCTGAGCAGCTCGGGGCGATCGCACAAAATTCAAGTCAAAATCAGGCGATCGCAACCCCACACAGGGCACTAGCTGCTGTCGGTACAAGCTCATGAGTCCCAGCGCTACCGTCACCGCACCCGACGCCCCCAGCGTATGCCCCGACGCCCCTTTACTTGCCATCACCGCAGCGCGGCCCAGCAAAGCTTCAATCAGGCTCGCCTCCATCCGATCGTTCTGCGCCGTACTCGTGCCGTGGGTATGCACTGCGTCTATCTCACTGGCTACTAGCCCACTGCGCACCAGGCACTGCACAACCGCCCGGTGACCCATTTGATAGCTCGGCTCAAAAGCGCTCACATGATGGCTATCGTTTGTAATGCCGCCGCTAAGTATCTGGCCATACACCCGTGCTTTACGCGCCGCCGCCAGTGTCGCTGACTCTAGCACCAGTAAAGCGCCGCCTTCTCCCAGCACGAACCCTTCTCGGTGCTCATCAAATGGATCGCAGCCCGTACTCGCCAATGCGCCCATCTTCCGAAAGCCTGCTAGGGGCAATCGGGTGATCGGTGCTTCTACAGCGCCGGCCACAACCCGATGACACTGACCGTTACGAATCAGATCAGCAGCCTGCGCGATTGCCCACACGCCCGTCGCGCAGGCTGCCATCGGTGCCAGTAGAGGTCCCTGTGCGCCTACCGTTTTTGCCACAGTCAACGCTGGACTGTGGGGCAGCGCACCGAGCCAATTCTCCTCTATCTGCCCAGGCAATTGCTTTTGCTGCAATGCCATTGCTTCCCAAGTCTGTAAGTGGCTGCGACTGGAGCCTACTACCACGCCACAACTGCCTGCGTCAGACGCGTCCAGTGGCGCTATACCCGCGTCCTGCCAAGCCTCTGCGGCCAGCTGCGCTGTCATTTCTCGTAGGCTAATCGGTGATTTACCCACCATCGCCAGCGGTCCGGGGGCCAAATCTAAAAATGGCTGGCGGAGTGCGATCGCACTTTCACCAGCCACCAGCCTTGTCCAATTTGTCAGCGCCGACGTCCCTAGCGCCGTAGTAAGGCCAATTCCTGTCACGACAACATCTTGGTTAGAAGCAGTCACTGACAGGCGATTCCTCACACTCTACTGGTTTGTACACTCTATTGGTTTGCACACTCATTAGTTTGCACTATGAGTAAAGCTACGATTCGGGCACAACCAAATTGTCTGCACCAGAGGTAATGGTGACAGATGAAATTACATCGCCGAGCTGAATATCATCCACCACGTCAATGCCGTCTGTAACGTAGCCAAATACCGCATAGCTCCCATCGAGGAAGGGAACATCGGCCAGTGTAATGTAGAACTGAGAAGAGGCTGTATTCACACCAGAGCGAGCCATTGCGATCGCACCTTTTTGGTGCTTTAACACTGGAGCTGACTGAATCTGCGCATCTGGCAAGGTCGTGCCATATACAATCTCATCCGAGTCTTCTGTCGCAATTTCCAGTGGAATTTCGCGAGGTGCACCGGTCGCTTCATCAACGTAGCCACCGGTTCCTAGCTGTGCGTTAGGCACATTTGGATCCTTGCTCTGCGGGTCGCCGCCTTGGGCAACAAACGGCTCAGGGCTATCAACCACCCGGTGAAAAATCGTACCGTCGTACACACCTTTTTGTGCCAGGTCAACAAAGTTACCCGCTGTAATCGGCGCTTTGTCACCGTCTAGCTCAACGGTAATGACGCGGCTACCCACGGTAATTTCAGCCGTGGCCTTGCCGTTGAGTCTTACTAGGCCCTCGGTTAGCTCAGCCGCGTCGGGTAGTACAGCGACTGGTGGAGCCGGTTCTGCTGTCTCTGCCACAGGCGGAATATCAGCGGGCTCACTACAGCTACCCATAAAAAGTGCGATCGCAACCAAAACAGACCACCGTTTGGCCCCGGTACTAAAACCTAGTTTCATATAAATTATGTGCTCCCAAATGTGCTGATTTCGTACTGAATTTTGCGTATTGGCCTAAAAGCGTGCTGACTTAAAAAGTATTCTTGAAAAATCATCCGCACGACTGCAAACCATCGGCAGCTTAGCGCTTAGTTTGTAAGCACTAAATTTGCCTGATGCGAGCAGAGTGCGCACATTCTGTCACAGCCAGCGATCTTCTTCAATGCGCTAACCAATGCATTTTTGATTTAGCGATAAAAGTTAGCCAAAAACACTGAGAACTCAAAGAAATCAGCTACTTAGCAGTCATCTGCTTACAGCCCTTCCAAAGGCACCTGCAAAAAGCGAGCGAGCTCAGCGCCCTGATTTTCCAAGTCGGCTAGCGAAATCGGTTGACCCACTCGCGTCATCGGAATATCGCCTTTCCCTTTTACCTTCAAATACAAGGCTCGCTTAGGGTTTAAGCCTTCTTGAATCTCGGCTCTGACCGCGAGTACATCCTTTAGCGGATAGTGCAGGTCAATCTCACGGTTTTTACCTGGAAAGCCATAGCGGAAAATACGGGCTTCGCTCTTTTCTTTATCGAATTCGTTGTAGCCGCTGCCAACGTTCCATTTAATAATCAGCACCAGGTACAGACAAAGTAGCAGCGCTGCTGTGCCATAAAAGCCCATCGCAATGCCTTGAGGAATAAAGACCAGCTGAGCCGGCAGGTCCGAGAAGGGCAGCAGGTTCGTCTGCAAGTAGCTAGAAATTCCGGCTAAAAAGAATCCAGTGCCGCCAATTGCAGTAATGGCCGCCCAAAAGTAATTGCTAGGACGACGAGCACCTAAAATTTCTCGGCGCAGAACCGTTTTACCCGCAGGACGGCTTTTTTTAGAAGAGGGAGTCGGGGCTTTAGAAGCAGTCATAGCTCGGACGGTAGTTTGAAGACAATATTTTTTCGGTGAGGGCTATACAAGAACCTACCTTGAAACAGGCGCCGCTTCTATATATAGAAGCGTTAAGCATCGTTAAGCCATCGTCAGTCTAAATAGTATCGGGTTACTCAAAAATCTGTCGGGCTAGCCTTGCACACCGCAGGCTTTCTGAGAGGGAGCCAACCGAGAGAAAATATAGTAAAGGTTAAGAATTTCGGAATATTAGGGCCTACGCCCTGTCGTCTTAGTGCCTCTAGCGAAAGGAATGCATCAGACTATACAAAAGGGTTTGCTCTGTTTTGAGGGTGTTGACAAAAATGTGCGATCGCACATTTCCAGCCTTAGAAAGTAATCTTTTTTCTGCCAAAAAAAATCTGAGAACTTACATGACAGATTGTAAAAAAATGAATCAGTCCTTATGATAAGTACATGCCAAAATCCTTTAGGGCAGTGACATAGTGACATTTTCACTGGCTGCCTTGAGTCATGGACTGGTTTGGATATTCCATAACTTCGGTCTATTAGCCCAAGTAGAAGTGCGAAATGAGATTGCAAAGAGCACTGTTGCCGTCCATCGCATTCAAACGGGCAAAGGACTTAATGCCATATTAAGAGGATTCTTTTAAATGACCATAGCAATGGGACAAGCGCCCGCCGCACGGGGGCGGTTTGACGTCCTCGATGACTGGCTAAAGCGCGACCGATTTGTCTTTGTAGGTTGGTCTGGTTTGCTTCTATTCCCCTGCGCCTTCATGGCAATTGGTGGATGGATGACCGGCACGACCTTCGTCACCTCGTGGTACACCCACGGGCTGGCAAGCTCTTACCTAGAAGGCTGCAACTTCCTCACCGTTGCAGTCTCAACCCCCGCCGACAGCATGGGTCACTCCCTGCTGCTGCTGTGGGGCCCTGAAGCCCAGGGTTCGTTTGTTCGCTGGTGCCAGATTGGCGGCCTGTGGGCATTCGTCGCGCTGCACGGTGCGTTTGCACTGATTGGCTTCATGCTGCGTCAGTTCGAGATTTCTCGACTGGTCGGCATTCGTCCTTACAACGCAATCGCCTTCAGTGGTCCGATTGCGGTGTTTGTGTCCGTATTCTTGATGTACCCGCTGGGTCAGTCCTCGTGGTTCTTCGCGCCAAGCTTCGGTGTGGCGGCGATTTTCCGCTTCTTGCTGTTCTTGCAGGGCTTCCACAACTGGACGCTGAACCCGTTCCACATGATGGGCGTAGCGGGCATCCTGGGTGGTGCGCTGCTGTGTGCCATTCACGGTGCGACGGTAGAGAACACGCTGTTCCAGGACAACGAGAATGCGAACACGTTTCGAGCGTTTGAGCCGACTCAGTCGGAAGAGACGTATTCGATGGTGACAGCGAACCGATTCTGGTCTCAGATTTTCGGTATCGCGTTTAGCAACAAGCGCTGGTTGCACTTCTTCATGCTGTTCGTCCCCGTGACGGGCCTATGGATGAGTTCAATCGGCATCGTCGGTCTTGCACTGAACCTACGCGCCTATGACTTCGTGTCACAGGAAATCCGCGCAGCGGAAGACCCTGAGTTTGAGACCTTCTACACCAAGAACATCTTGTTGAACGAAGGTATTCGTGCATGGTTGAGTCCACAGGACCAGCCGCATGAGAAATTTGTATTCCCTGAAGAGGTACTCCCCCGTGGTAACGCTCTCTAATAACGGCTTCGTTGGCGGTGGCCGCGACCAGCCCTCCACCGGCTATGCCTGGTGGTCTGGTAACGCCCGCCTCATCGATTTGTCCGGTAAGCTGCTGGGTGCCCACGTCGCCCACGCAGGTCTAATCGTATTGTGGACCGGTGCGATGACTTTGTTTGAAGTCTCTCACTACATCCCTGAAAAACCAATGTACGAGCAGGGCTGCATTTTGCTGCCTCACCTCGCAACCTTGGGCTGGGGCGTCGGCCCTGGCGGTGAAGTTATCAACCTATTCCCCTACTTTGTAGTGGGTGTACTTCACCTTATCTCTTCTGCAGTTCTTGGCCTTGGCGGCGTGTATCACGCCCTCCGCGGTCCTGAAACACTTGAAGAGTACTCCAGCTTCTTTAGCCAAGACTGGAAAGACAAGAACCAGATGACTAACATCATCGGCTATCACCTCATCCTGCTGGGCTTGGGTGCGTTCTTGCTCGTAATCAAAGCCTGCTTCCTCGGTGGCGTTTATGACACCTGGGCACCAGGCGGTGGTGACGTTCGTGTAATCACGAACCCCACCTTGAATCCTGCGGTTATCTTCGGCTATCTCACCACGTCTCCGTTTGGCGGCGAGGGTTGGATTGTCGGCGTTAACAACATGGAAGACATCATCGGTGGTCATATTTGGATTGGCCTCATCTGTATCTCCGGTGGCGTATTCCACATTTTGACCAAGCCCTTTGGCTGGGCACGTCGCGCCCTCATTTGGAACGGTGAGGCATACCTCTCCTACTCCATTGGTGCTGTGTCCTTGATGGCCTTCATCTGTGCTTGTTACGTGTGGTTCAACAACACTGCTTACCCCAGTGAGTTCTACGGCCCAACCAACGCTGAAGCTTCCCAGGCTCAGGCCATGACTTTCTTGGTTCGTGACCAACGCCTCGGTGCCAACATTGGTTCTGCCCAAGGTCCAACTGGTTTGGGTAAGTACCTCATGCGCTCCCCAACTGGAGAGATCATCTTCGGTGGTGAGACTATGCGTTTCTGGGACTTCGACGGTCCTTGGCTCGCACCTTTACGTGGCACAAACGGCCTCGATCTTGACAAGCTCAAGAACGACATCCAGCCATGGCAGGTACGACGCGCAGCTGAGTACATGACTCACGCGCCCAACGCTTCTATTAACTCTGTAGGCGGCATCATCACAGAAGTTAACTCCGTTAACTTCGTTAACCCCCGTCAGTGGTTGGCTTCCTTCCACTTCGTAATGGCCTTCTTCTTCTTAGTAGGTCACCTATGGCATGCGGGCCGCGCCCGCGCCGCTGAAGGTGGTTTCGAGAAAGGTCTAGACCGCGAATCAGAGCCAGTATTGGCAATGCCTGACCTCGACTAATTAGCTAATCGCCTTCAAGCGATGACCTGAATAGAAAAGGCTAGTAGAAAGCCTCTCATCGCTGCGATGAGAGGCTTTCTTTTTGCACAACCACTCTCCGCTCGGTCACTACTGCTTAGCGTCGCGCGCGACGGTTTCACCCACCGGCAACCCAATCGGCACCTTCAAAATTACACGGCATTCTCTTGTGCAGGGGGTGTGGGGGCGTTGAGGCCCCCACGAACAGGAGGGTCATAGGGAGGAAATCCCTAAATCTTGCCGCCTTGCCTCTTGCCTCTTACCCTAAAAGCAATACGTAAGAGCAACACGCAAGAACAACACGTAAAAGCAATCCACAAGAACATCCCAAAAAAGACGCCATGCTCAACGCCCCCTACTACCTTCTTCGCTCCAAATCCACCGGTAAATACCTCATCGCCCGCCCCCCAGTCGAAGGCGAACACCCCGAAGCTCCCACCAACCCCTTCCTCCTCCTCTTCATCGCCGACTACGATGCCCTCAGCTACCTCAACGCCCCCGCCAAAGCCCACGCCACCCAATTCTCCGTAGAATACTGCGACCAAACCAAAATTAAAGGAATCTGCGATCGCTGGAGCTACAAAGGCATCGGCATCGTTAACGATCCACTCGTTCCCCGAGTCGAATTCATGAGCCTCTAAATCCATAAGCCTCTAGCTCTCTAGGCCGCCAACTCACAAACTCAAAGACTCAATCCAATCTCCCAACCCACTCAAAATCAGCTGCACCCCAATCGCCATGACAAACAACCCCAACAACCGACTCAACGCCTGAATTCCCCCCGCGCCCAACCACTTCAGCAACAAACTAGAAAACCGCAGAGAAACATAAATCACCAACCCAATTAGCCCAATCGCAACCCCCGCCGCTAGCAAATTCCACATTGTCCGTACCGCATCCGCGCCTCGGCTCGCCTCAGCCGCCAATCCCAACGCCACTGCGATCGCACCTGGCCCCGCCAGCAAAGGAATCGTCATCGGCATAAACGAAATATCCTCATGCTCCACTGCCCGATGAGTTGCATCTTCATTTTCCAACTCACTCATTTTTGAGTCAGCATTCATCGTGTGCCAGGCTGCATGAAACACAACAATTCCCCCGGCAATCCGCACAACCTCTAGCGAGATACCAAAAAAACTGAGGATGCCCCCACCGACTAGCAAAAAGCCGACCAGCAGCAAAATGACATTGAGGGCAATTTGCTGAGCATAGCTGTGTCGTAAAGAGTCCGGAATGCCTGCCGTGAGTACCAGGAAAATTGGCACACCCCCAATCGGGTCAATAACCGGAAATAGTGCTGCAATACTGCCCAAAACGAAGTCGACAAAATCTGGAATGGGCACAAGCCGACCTCACTTAGAAAACAGCACAGTCACTCTTTTTTACTCAAACCTTCTCAGCATATTGAGAGAGTATTGTCCTCTGCGATTGACGATTTCAGATCCTGCTACTGCGATAAATCCCAGTCGTTCGTATAGCCGCAGAGCCGGGTTATCTGACTGAGTGCTTAATGATATTGCAGGGAACCTGCCTTGCGCCATTTGCAGCAGCTGCTTCAACAGCGCCGTCCCAATGCCTTGTCCGCGGTTTTCTGGAATAACTGCGATCGCCAGCTCCGGCACCTCATCAGCCACATAGCCATAGCCGTGATCGCCTTCCGACCATAGCCGCACCCAAGCCGCGCCTACCGGCATCCCTGCCTGCTCGGCAATCACGCCCACATCACCCGTCCGTCCCCAGCCAGCGACATATCGCACCAAATCAGCATTCGCCTTCACCCCAGACAAAGACGACTCATGCGCCGCATACATCAACATCGTCCACAGTGTAGGCTCATCTTTAGCCTTCGAGGGACGAATCAGAATCTCAGTCGTCATTTCCTCAGTCATTTATCGGTAGCTCAGACACAAACCGACTTCTAATCGTACACATCTCGACGGTGCCCAACTCTTTGTATCGAGATAATAGATATTTCAGCCATAAAAGAATATACAACCCTGTAGTCACCAACTCTGAGTTTAAACAGGCCACTCAAGTCACCTGTTAGTGGTTGAGGAACTAAAGACTCAAAATGCTCTCCTAACCACGCTATCTTCTTCAAAATGCGTGTTCTAACTTGACTGTTCAGTTTCTTCAAGTCTTTCATTGCAGTATCTGAGATCTCGACCTTGTAGCTCATCCTAGATCTACGCCTAGCTCTTTAGCTGCGTCTGCCAAGGGCGTACCTCGTTCACCCATTTGAGTTCTTTTAAAAGATTCAAGCAGCTCAGTTACAAATTCTGCTTTGAGTGTTTTGCCAGCATCGGGATCGATACTTTCTATTTCAGAAAGCATCGAATCAAACATCTCAGAAACAGTCTCTCGAATAAGAAGTTTTAGCTCTTCGACAGTCAAATCAGAAACTAGCATATGCTTTCACTCAAATGCAAATAGGCTCTCATCATATTTGAAAATTTGGTAGCCCGAGTGATTGACTAATATCTTCGACCTTCGCGGTAAACGTACATATTAATAGCGGCGATTGCAAAACAAATCATAAAAATCATCAGCCGAATTCCATATATCGGCTCATTGATCAACCGGCCATCTGCAAACAAGGGCGTTAGCGATGGCTCCAGCTTCGCCAGCGCAAATCCTGTGATAAAGGCCGTAATCGTCGACATCGCCTGAGAGAACTTCTTAATCTCCTGACTCGTACTCGGCGAAATCAAAAATCCTACCAGCCAACCGGTCGCCCAGCCCGCCGTCCCAATCAGCACCGTCTGCGCAAACCCCTCATCACCTAGTTCCTCGTGCACAGTGCGGGCAATCCATAGCACCACCCCAAACACAACAAACCCAATCAGCAGGCTGGCAAAAGAACGCGCTTGATTCATAGATCGCCTGCCCATTGCTTACCTTAAGAACGTACTCAATCAATTCAATCGCGAAAGCTTGATCCGAGGGTCTACAAACGACAGCAGCAAGTCTGCCAACAAGTTGCCGACAATCAGCATCACCGCCCCCAGCACCAAACTCGCCATGATCAAAAACAAGTCCTGCGCCTGCACGGCCTCTAGCGTTAGCGTGCCAAGCCCTGGCCAGCTAAAGTAAGTCTCAATAATAAAAGAGCCGCTGATTAGAGACGAAAACTCAAATCCCAAAATTGTAATTAACGGGTTAACTGCGTTGCGCAACGCATGCACATAAATCACTCTATTCTCCGGCAATCCCTTTGCCCTTGCCGTCTGAATATAATCTTGGCGCAACACATCTAACAGCTGACCGCGCATCAGCCGCTGCAGCCCCGCAAAGCTGGTAATACTCAACGCCAATGTCGGCAAAATTAAATGCCAGGCCACATCCAAAAACTTACCAATCAAGTTGAGATCTTCGTGATAAAGGCTCGTACGTCCGCCCACTGGGAACAAAGGCGCTGTGGCCTGCGCAAAGAACAGCAGTAACAGTCCGGTAATAATCGTTGGAAACCCTTGGCCGATGTAGCTCATCACCCGCAAAAAGCGATCGACAAAATTGTTTTGATTGACCGCGCTGATGATACCTAGCGGAATTGCGATCGCCCAGGTGACAGCAATAGAGGCTATCGACAGCAGGATTGTATTGTGCACCCGCTCCCAGAATATCTCCATAGCCGGGCGGTTATATGCAATACTTCGAGCTTTATCACCTTGGGTGACCACCTGCCGCAGCCAAAGAAAATACTGAGTCCACACCGGTTGATCTAGCCCGAAGCGCGTCTCTAAATCCGAAATCGTCTCCGGCGTTATCTGCGGATTTTGACGAAATGGCGTCAGAAAATCGCCCGGTGCGAGCTGCACAATCAAAAAGCTAAAGATGCTTGCCAATAGCAGCGTTAGCAATCCCTGAAATAATCGCTTCACAATGTAGCGAGTCGTTTCGCTCAAAAAGAAATCTCGCACTGCTAATCCAACCTTAGTCGGCAAAGAAAGTTGATTAGTGGAGGAAGTCATAGCGCTCGGGAATGCGTAAGGTCAGTATCTTAATACGTTTGGCTCTTGTAAGGCGATTTTCAGAAGCAATTTTCAGTCTTTCCTGGCTATTTAAAGAAGCGGTCACCCCAACAGGCAATCAAAGCCTAGTTAATCAAAGCCTAGATCACCAAAGCCTAGTAGGTAAGCAAGCTTTTTATCGGCACGCCGCTCGGTAACTTATTGCGCCCCTCAAGCCCTTCAAGCTCAATTACAAAAACAAATCCAGCCACGGTTGCTCCTGCTTTTGTTACCAAATCTGCCGCCGCCTGAGCGGTTCCACCGGTCGCCAGCAAATCATCTACAATCACAACCTCAGCACCAGAGGCAAAGGCATCTTGATGGACCTCTAGCTTATCTTCACCGTATTCGAGGGAATAAGCTACGCTGTGCACCGCCCGAGGCAGCTTACCCGCCTTCCGAATCGGCACGAATCCTTGATTCAGCTGTTGAGCAATCGGCATACCAAAAATAAACCCTCGTGATTCAATCCCCGCAATGCAAGCAGGTGACAACGCCTTGGCATAGGTGCTCATCTCAGAAACCGAGTAGGCTAGGCCCGCAGGATTTTGCAGCAGCGACGTAATATCGCGAAAGATAATGCCTGGCTGCGGAAAGTCTGGAATATCTGTAATCAGAGCCTTGAGATCCATATCAGAACCTTCCTCGCGCTTTTTCGGGAGTTTTGTCAGGGGTATCTTAGCAGGCCATCGCTCGGGCAGCTGTCTAAACGTACTGCCGAATATTCCAACCGAACATTCCATAAAACATCTACCTACGGCCTGGGCAGCTTTGCGTCTACCGTATTGTCAAACCAACCTTTGCGCCAGAAATAGAAAGATAGGCTAAGTGCGATCGCGACCATCACCCCCCAGCAAAACGGATAGCCCCAGTAGGCGTTCAACTCTGGCATATTCCAGGGGGAGACATCTGGGTTGAAGTTCATGCCGTACACACCCACAATGAATGTCAGCGGAATAAAAATCGACGAAATCACCGTCAGTGTTTTCATTACCTCGTTCATCCGATTGCTGACAGAAGATAGGTACACATCCATCAGATTTGCCGTCAGCTCCCGGTAAGTCTCCACAATATCGAGCACCTGCACCACGTGGTCGTAGCAGTCTTGCAAATACACTCTTACCTCCGGACGAATCAGCGTAGAGCCATCGCGCACCAGCTGACTAAGCGCATTGCGCTGCGGCCAAATCGAACGCCGCAGACTCATCAGCTCTCGCCGCACCCGGTAAAGCTTCTGTACCGTTTGCCGCGTCGGATTGAAAATCACCTCATCTTCCAATGACTCTATATATTCGCCATAGTCTTCGAGTACGGGGAAGTAGGCATCAATTACCGCATCCCACAGCGCATAGGCCAAATAGTCAGCCCCCTGATGCCGGATAGCACCCTGACCAATTCGAATCCGGTTACGCACCGCGTCCAGGCAGTCTTGGTCTAATTCTTCTTGTACAGTCAGCAGGTAATTCTTGCCCAACACCAGACTCAGCTGTTCGCTTTTAAAGCGGATCGCCTCATCGCCCGCGTGAGAATCGACCATCACCATCCGCGTAATCATCACTAGCTGGTCTTCATAATGCTCAACCTTGGGCCGCTGCGGCACGTTCACCACATCTTCTAGCACCAGCGGATGCAAACGAAACACTTCACCTAGCCGGTTGAGCACGTCTTCATTCCCTAAGCCCTGCAAATCTATCCAGGAAACCGATTCTGAATCGAGATAGCTCAAGGCGGCTTCTGGGGTGTCGATCGGTGTGCAGATGGCAGTGCGATCGCTGTAGTCGATCAGCGTCAGCTCCGTGGGTGAAGCATCCTCATCGATTACTAACGTGCCAGGAGCGGTGCCAATTTCATCGTAGTGATAGTCCCAATGGCGGCGGTCTTCTTCCTGCTGTGCCGCGATCAAAGCGCTGGCTTGGACATGGGCACTGGTCCAATTATTCTGTCTGGCCTTTTTCATTACGCTCCGGTTATTGAATGAATCGATGAGCTATTATGTTTCCGTCTTTACGCTTATCTATTCAAGTAACTGTTCAAATTAGAGAGAAATCAGTACCCAGTGGCTTCTGATCAGACGAAAAACACAGCCTCTAAGCATACAGCCTCTAAGCACGCAGACTCTGAACATAAAGCGTCCTCAGCAAAGTCCCAGTCAGCAAAGGCCCAGTCAGCGAAGGCCCAGTCAGCGAAGGCCCAGTCAGCAAGAGCTCAGCTAGACGCCAAGACAAGTGCAGGTGAAGCTACCAGCATCAAGCAGCCCTGCCGGGTGACCGTCACCGCGCCAGGGTGGCACGGCGCAAAAGCAGCGGCGATCGCCGCCGGGTGCACCAGTATTTCAGACATGATCGAAAAGCTCGGCAGCGGTGAGCTTGCCATCATCACCCCCGACGCCATTAGACTAGATCCCCTTGGCACCGCTTCTACCCAATCTTTTAGCCCAGCTACCGATCCGACCCTACCCAACGTCATTCCGCAACACGTTCACTATCACGCAGCATCGAGCGCTCATCCTGAGATAGACAGCCACATAGAAGAAGAAGCTCGCTCTTTACCCAAGCTAGTCATTACGGGCCTGTGCGCAACGATTATCGTCGGCTCTTTGCTCTATATTGCCGATCGATTCATCACGATTACTGCTCAGATATTTTCCAGCCCAGAGAAAATAGAAGACATTATTACACCAGTGACCGGAGATATTGTCGCGGGCTATACGGTTAGCGATGAGTACGGCATTCGACCCTTTCATCCTGTTACAGGCGCACCTAATGTCCCTCACAACGGTGTTGATTTAGCTATGGACATTGGCACGCCGATCTACGCGGTAGGCAAAGCGGGCGATCGCGTAGACGTTGAATGCTGGTGGGATATAGACGGCGGCGGTCAGGTCGTTGATCAAACGGCCGAGTCCTATCCTGGCTATACGTTTCAGTCCTTGCACATGTCCGAAAACGGCTGCAAAGAAGGAAACGCCACTGCGGGAGACATAATCGCTTATTCGGGCAACACGGGGCTTGGCACCGGAGCACACTACGACTTCCGGGTAAAAATAGACAATGAATACGTGCCGCCTGCCACCAAATATTTAGAATCAGCCGTGACTGGCGACCCCCCAAAAGAATAGTCTCTTTTATCGTCTAAATCACGCAACAGCACAAGCCTGTTAAAGCACTCTCATCTAGAGTTCATCTGGATTAATCCCCTGCGCCCTTAGCTTCTCTTGCAATAGAGCGAGGGCTGCTTCGGCACTTTCAGCGCGCTGAGCTTCGGCTTCGGCCTGTTGCGCTTTAGCTTCAGCTTGTTCTTTAGGTGTCTGCAGCCACTGGTCATTCTCATCGAACCATCTGAGCCAACGCCGATTCAGCCCCCGATAAGACCCGACCCAACAGCCCAAACCAAGCTTTATACCTGGAATCCAAATCTTGTTGTCTACGATGGAAAGAGGCTTGTATTGTTCCCCTTCTAGATGGAATGCCCTTAATTTATCAGTGTAGCGATCGGACTCAATGTAGTAGTGAATGCGTAGTAGTTTTTCGTAGACCTCCCATTTAGTAAGCGGAGCACCCGCCTAAGATTTGGTCTCTCCGAGATCTTCTTTTTCAGTACCTGGAGAGATGAGCTCTACAGCTACTAGCGGGCTCACGCCTCCTTGCCAAACCACGTAGCTGCGCCGCAGATCGTGACCATCGTATAGCCGAGGCACACCTACAGAAAGAAACCAGTCAGGTCGCTTGTGCCAGAGAGGATGACGCACGTCGTAATACACGTTTAAGTCAGTGCCTACAAAGTGGTTCCCTGCATAGTCTGGCAGATGCAGCGTTACGCTCAAGAGATCAGGCTGCAATATATGAAACTCGTCCGGTAAACCAGGCTCCTCAGGGTATTCGCAGGGCAGATCGTACATAGTGGGCAGCGTCTCACGAGGAGATAGCGGCGGGTCTTGCTGTTCTGGCAGCCGATAGTCCGCTAGATTTGACGCTGCCTCAGCAGGCGTTGGCGAAGGCTTTGACCGATTGGGTTTGGTGTATGACTTGCTGACTGTCATCCGCGTCACCTGAAATTTACTTACGCCTATTATGACGCTATCTGAAAAAAGGTTACTTTACTCTCTGTTTACTGTGCTCGCTGCGTTTTTACATCAACAAACATACAACAAGTCTTTCAATAACCTTCCCCATATAGCAGTCGACGGATGCATCCGTCGACTGCTATTCAGGTTAGCGGTTGTTCTATAACGGTTTCAGCCGATGATAGTGTCCTAACTAACCTGACAAATGCAATAGCTCGAAGAGCCCCCAGTTTGTTGCGCATGCTTCTTATAACGATTTCTGCAAATCAGGCTATCTTCGCCAAATCCACATTTCCGCCACAAATTAGCACGCCAACGTTCTCTCCTTTCTGGGGTACGTAGCGGCCTGAAATCAGAGCGGCAATCGGTACCACTGCCGCTGGTTCTGCAACAACTCGCAGCTCATGCCACAGCAGCTTTTGTGCCTGCACGATTGCATCCTCACTCACCAAAACACATTCACTGACATACTGCTGCGCAATGGGAAACATCATTTCTCCTACCTCGCGAGCGCCCAGCGCATCTGCAGCCACGCCACCGACCTTTACTGTTCTTCGCTCGCCAGCAGCCAATGAATCGTGCAGTGTCGGTGCCTGCTCTGGCTCCACGCTCACCACTTTGCAACGGCCCTGATACCAGGCTGAAATGCCTGCAATTAGGCCACCGCCACCGACTGAGACCAATATCGTATCTAGCTCAGGTGCCTGCTGTTCAAACTCTAATCCTACAGTTCCTTGGCCAGCGATTACCTCCCACTGGTTAAAAGCATGAATAACCAGGCTACCTGTTTCTTTAACTCGAATATCGCTGTTTGCTAAAGCCTCAAAGTAATCAGCGCCACCGACAACAACAGTTGCACCGTAGCTTTTAATTCGGTCTACTTTCGTAGAAGAAGAAATAGTGGGGACAAATATCTCCGCTTTGTGTTTTAGCTGTTGTGCGGCGTAGGCAACCGCTGCGCCATGGTTCCCCCCTGAAGCTGCAATCACGCCAGTCGTAGGGATAGGACTGTTCAAAATTCTGTTGAAAGCACCTCGCGATTTAAACGAACCCGCGTGCTGCATGAGCTCTAGCTTTAGAGTAAGTGGTGACTCTACACCAAAAGTACCGGAAGCCAATGTAATGGTTGGTGTTTTACGAACGTAGCTGCGGATAAGGCTATGTGCTTGGCTGATGAGAGGTTTAAAGTCTTCTGGGCTCACAGGTCTTTTTGCTCACAGGTCTTTTTGCTCACAGGCTGGGCTTGCCTCTCTACGATTCTCTCTACGCTACGATATGTTTCTACGCCAGTGTCTATTCCGACTCCTGTTCTTGGTCAGATTGATACTGTGCCAAACTATCGGCTAGACTCTTCAGCAGTATCCGCTCCTGATAAGGTTTCGAGAAATAGGCCGTTGCACCTAGATTCATTGCTAAATTTCGGTGTTTGTCGCCACTGCGCGAGGTTAACATCGTCACCGGAATTTCTGCAAATTTCGGCATGGCCCGTAGCTTAGATAAGAAACTATAGCCATCCATTCGGGGCATTTCTACATCACACACAATGCTATCTACGCCTATCCCTGTCTCCAGCTTCTCTAACGCGTCTTGTCCGTCACGCGCTTCAATCACCTCGTAGCCCGCCTTATTTTCTAGCGTTAGAGCCAGCAGCCGTCGGACGTTTACCGAATCATCAATGACTAAGAAGCGGGCGCGCGATCGCACTTCTTGAGTAGGAATGGTCTGCAAACTCACCGGATCAATCGCGCCATTCACCACCGGATTTGAGTACAGCGCCTCAGCCGAATTAATATCCGAGCCTTCACAGCTAAGCACCCATCGGGCCAAATCTGGCAAGCTCACCAATGGCACCACGCGGCCATCACCCAAAATAGTGCAGTTACTAAAACCAGTCGGTAGCGCAATCGGGCCTTCTACCCGGCGTACGGCCACTTCTTGCTCACCCCAGGACCTTTCTACTTGCAGCCCCATCCGCTGCTCGCCCATCCGGAAAATCAGCACGCTGGGGCGGTCCATATTTGGCACTTCTTCTAGGCTGTCAATCTGCCGAGGACAGTTGAACGCCAGCCAGTTCGAGAGCTTAATCAGGCGTACCGCGTCGCCTTTAAAGTGGAACATCGGCTTGCCGTCCGTTTCGTACATATCTGCCGAATCGACAATTGTGACCTCTTCAATCAGGTCTGTCGGCAAAGCAACGGGCATCCGATTGCCCTCCGCTAGCATCACGCGAGTGACCGAGAGCGTGTAGGGCACTGAAATTGTAAAGGTAGTCCCTTCGCCCGCTTTGGTATCGACACTGATATCGCCTCGAATCTGTGTGAGGTTAGTGCGCACCACATCCATGCCTACACCACGACCGGAGAGCGCAGTTACCTGATCAGAAGTGCTAAAGCCGGGCTCAAAGATCAAAGAGAGCAGCTCAGCTTCACTGGCGCTGCTGAGCAAATCTGCATCAAGGCCCATAGACTGAGCCCTTTTACGTATTTTGTCTAGCGCAATGCCGTCGCCGTCATCGCTTACCGTGATTACGGTTCGATTGCTGCGGTTGAAGGCTTTAATCGCAATCGTCCCTTTCGCCGATTTGCCTTGATTTTCACGCGTTTGCGGCATCTCAATGCCATGGTCAAAGGCGTTGCGCACAATGTGCATAAGCGGATCGTTTAGCGCTTCTAAAATATTGCGATCAATCAGTGTGGTCTCACCTTCTAGAGAGAGCTCTACTGACTTACCGTGCTCTATTTCCAGCTCACGCAGCGCCCGAGGAAAACGGTTCGTAATGTCTGAGAGCGGACGCATCCGCAGCTGGTTGAGATTGCGCTGCAGGTGCCGCGCGGTGCGGTGAATGACCCTGGTGGTTTGCTCAGTTTTATCGACGCTCAGCTCAATGTCGTCGGCGACCTCTTGAAGCTTTACGACCGATTCTACGATTTGTCGAAAGGGCAGGTGAGCGTCGTTGTAGCGGTCAAATTCTAGACTGTCAAAACCATTGCGAAACCCTGAATTGTGAAAGGTCTCGTTGCGATCGCTCGCATTCAAGTCAGCGGCGTTTGCTGTATTGTTTTCAGCAGCTACCTGAGCATTTGTAGGACGGCTAGTTGAAAATCTGCTGGCTGAGAACTCACCGGCAGCGGCACTGCCCGGTAGGGCGTGGGTAGCCGATCCGGCCAGTAAAAATTGACTGCTGCTGGGCTGTTCGTACAGGTCTTTGACATCGTCATTAATTTCGTCGAGCGATCGCAGCTTCCGGCTCATATCTTTCACCAAGCTCCGCATCCGCTTCACTTCAGCTTCTAGCCGATTGCGCTCAATTGTCAGCTCACCAAAATAGTCATTCAGCTCATTGAGCTTACGCACAGAGACACGGACCGTGTTATCGCCCAAATCAGCCGCTTCGCTCTGCGCTTTCGGGGCTTCTGAAAACCGAAACTCAGTGCCCAATGACGGCCCCTGTTCACGGCCCGTGCTACTCGCTGCGGTGCTTTGCAGATCTTCTTCAAAGACGCCGGCAAACGCATCGGCTTCGTCAATCACGGTTTCAGAGGTAGATTCAGTCACTGAATCAGGTGCTGGGTCATTTACGAGCGTAGACTGCCTATCGGCAAAGACATCGTTAACCAGCGCGTCATCCGCTTCGCCTAACCCGGCAAACACGTCATCGACCAGCGCATCGTCCGCTTCACCTAGTCCAGCAAAGACATCGTTAACCAGCGCGTCATCTTCACTCCCCAAATCGTCGGCAAGGTTAAAGACAGTTTCTGCTGCTGGCCTCTCTAGCTGCCCTTCATCGCTCGAAAGGTCGAATGCTTCACCGCCAAATTCAATATCAATCAGGCCAAAGCTCAGACCCGTGAGATCGGTCGGCATAGAATCAGCATTACCCGTGATCACCAAAGCCTGAGCCCGCCGCCAGGCTTGCAGCGCGCTCTGCCCCACTTCCTGTAGCTGATCGGCGCTGCTTGCTTTGGCCGCGTAGCTCTCGACCGATTGACACAGCTGAATAAACGGTGGCAGTTCGAGCATTTCACCTAGGCCACTGAGTTCTTGGGCCATTACCACCACTTCGTCTTGCAGGCTGATGGGCCGATCTTCTAAAAGCGCTTCTAGCTTTTCTAGCGAACCTTCTACCTCAGTCTGAAAAATCAGCGGCATCACGTCTTGGCCTTCATCCGCATCCATCATAGAAGCGGCGTCTTCGGCAGACGGTTCACCTAGCGTGTCATATAGGTTGTCAAAAATAGGAACCACAAAGCTAGAGACCCAGTGGTCATCCAGCGGGGTTTGGGTGCGATCGCGCTCTACAATCTGACGAATCGCATCAATCCCACTCAAAATCTGCCCTTCCACATCGCTGGTGACCCCTTCACCCCGGTTGATTTTCACCACCTTGAGCGAATCTTCTAATCGGTGAGCCAGATCGCTGGTGAGCGCATAGCCCATCAGCGCCGCCCCCCCTTTAATAGAGTGCGCCGCTCGCAGGGCCGCGTTCATCTCGTGAGCATCCACACCACGCTGGGCTACCCCTAGCAGGGCGCCTTCTAGCGTATCTAGATATTCACCTGCTTCATCGAGAAATTGAAGACGAATCTCCCGCTCTTTATCTTCCATAGCTTCCCTCTATCTAAAGCCCCTACTTGTCGGCGTCGTCTACAACAAATGTCGCCACCTGAGACTGCAAATTCTGAGAGACGCTTAAGGTCTGATCGAGTGCCTCCGAGACCTGACGAGACGACTCAGACGTCCGCTGAGCCAGCTGCGCAATCTCTTCCATCAGCGCTGAGACCGATGTGGAGGTCGCAACTTGAGAGCTGGTCGCCTGTGAAATCTGCCGGGCCAGCTCATCCACCTTTTGAGACCCGCTCAAAATTAGGGGCAAGCGCGCTTTAGCATCTTCCACCCGGCGCGTACCCTCAACGACCTGAGCCGTACTTTGCTCAATTGCTTCGACAACATCGCCGGTTTCTCGTTGAATGGTCTCTACAATGCGCTCAATTTCTTCGGTTGCGCTCGCCGAGCGATTTGCCAGCTCGCTTACTTCCTCAGCGACGACCGAAAAGCCTTGGCCGTCCTCTCCGGCACGCGCCGCCTCAATTCCAGCATTGATTGCCAGCAGGTTCGTCTGCTGCGAAATTTGATTGATCAGCGACACCGCCTTAGTAATTTGCTGAGACGATTCGCCTAGCCGCTTCACTTTTTTCGCCGTTTGGCCGACCGTCTGACGCAAGCTCATAATATTGCTCACCGTCAGCTCCATTGCTTCTCCGCCTAGCGTTGCTGTTTCTGAAGCCGCCTTGGCCACCGCTGCCGCTTCTTCAGCCTGCTGAGCGACCTGCTGAATGGACGCCGTCATCTCGCCAACCGAATCAAGCGTACGCGTCGTCTGCTCTGCTTGCTGCTCGGCCTCTGTTGCCAGCACGCGAATCGCACCTTCGTTCTGTCCCAAAGAATCATTGACCTGAGTCGCCGATATTTTCACCTGCGTTACAACCTCACGCAAATTCTCCACAATGGAGTTAAAAAAGTCAGCCACTGTACCAATTTCACCGGCTGTGACGTCGGCGCGAACGGTCAAATCACCATCGGCAGCGGCTTCCACATCAGAGAGCAGCTCAATCAGCTGAAGCTGTAAGGCTTCTTGCCGCTGGGTCAGCTCTTCTGCTATTGTCCTAGCCTGTACGATGGCCGCTTCTTTTTGCGAGGTGGCTTCGGCTTGCTCTAGCGCAAACCCTAGCTGAGTTGCAGCGCGCTGAATGAAGTTAATCGTAATATCCGACCAGTCGCGCGGGCCGCTGCACTCATGGGCAATCAAAAGTCCCAGCAGCTTATCTTCAACCACAATCGGCGCTACTAAATTGGCCTTTACCTGATACGGCTCTAGCTGACCCAAATGGCAAGGCGTCAGCCCCGCATTGTAAATATCAGAGGTTGCTTTGACGCGGCCTGCGCGGTACTGATCGACATATCGTTCAGCAAAGCAAGGATCGGCAATTTCCGCGCCGAGTGCAGGCGGCCACTGCGGTTCTACCGACTCAGCTACGACAGTTCCTTTCCAGTTTTCATCAAAGAGATAAATAACCACGCGGCTCGATTCAATTGCCAGCTTGGTCTGACGGGTTACCAGACGAAAGATCTTCTCACGCGATTCCAAACGAGGGGCGCCGCTGACACTAATCTCTCGAATACTCGTTACCAGCTCGGCCAGCTGCTGCTCGCGCATCACGGCTTCTTTTTGAGTTTCTAGCAGCCGCGCTTGAGACAGCGCAAACCCTATCTGCGTCGCAATCTGCTGAATCATATTGGTTTCTTCTGGCTGCCACTGGCGCGGTCCACTACACTGATGGGCGCACAACAAGCCAACGAGATCGTCGCCAACCACAATCGGGGCTACCATGTTGGCCTGTACGTCTAGCTCCCGCAGCAAGCGGCAGTGACATTCGGTCAAATTCTCAGTTTCAATATCTTCAACCGTTGAAACCTGTCCGTCCACGAAGCGCTCAATCGAATCAGGCAGCATAGGGTCTTCTAAAACTTGTCCCTTTGCTCGGCTCCAGCCTTTACCGACCGATTCTGCTGAAACCACACCGCCAGTAAAGGTTGAATTAAAGCGGTAGATCAGTACTCGATCAACTTCTAAAACTTCTCTGGCTCGCTCCACGCTGGTCGAAAAAATTGCCTCTACTTCCAGGGTCTTGCGAATATCACTCGTCAGCGTAGAGAGCGTACGGGCACGGCGAGCCGATTCCGTTTGGGTTTCGCTCTGAAACCGCAGGGAAGACTCTGAGCTAGAAACCGCTGCGGCGAGCTCGTTGAAAGCACTCGCTACCCGGCCTACTTCATCGCGTGCAAAAATGTCTGCGCGCGCTGTGCGATCGCCCGACGCAAAATCTTCTGTCGCTTCCTGCAAGTTTTTCAACGGCTTCACAACTGAGCGGCCTAGCAAGATAGAAATAATCACATCGGCAATCAGCGCCAACAAAGCCACGCCTGTCAGCCATAGGATGATATTCCGCCGCTGCTGTTTGAGAATGCTTTCTGGAATGCCTCGCTGCAATACACCAATCGGCTTACCGCTACCGTCTACCAGAGCGGTTGCCGCGACGGTATAGTTTTCTCCGTCCGATCCTTGAAAGCTTTCACTGATAATCTCTGGCGACTGCTCAGTACCCGCTGCGCGCACTGTTTTCTCTAAGAATTCGTAATTGACGCCCTTGGAGTTTTGCCGAGGAACCATTTCTCCTGACTGAGCCAGCGTTACCAGCTCAAACGCGCCGCCCGGATCTTGTAAATAAATCTCGCTGTAGCCCTCAGAAAAAGCTGTAAGCGCTCTGTTAATGGCTAATGAGTCATTATCGATGATGTCACCTGTTACTAGCGCGCCAATCACCGAATTGCGGACACCAGACTTATCTGTCGGTGTACCGCCCGAAAAGATAGGTGTGACCGAGTACTGCACTAGCGCTGCTTCATTAACACTCCCAGGAACAGAAATCCCTAGCTGCTGTAGCTCACTCAGGGTTTGCAGGCTAATTCCAGATTCGGGTTCACTTTGGCGCAGCGCGCTAGCCACTAAATTGTTGGGGTTAAATAATGCGCCGCTGCGGTCTGAGGTCGTATTCGCAATCACGCGAAAATCAGGGCTAATCAGTGCCACGTAGTCTAGCTGGTCTAGCTCTAGCCGAGTTTGAAGCGCTAAGCGAGCATCTTGCTCTAAATCGTCATCGACCAGTAGGCCCTCGGCGTAAACTTCAGCGGCTTCTGTCACCGCGTCGCCATTTAATACCGCAGAAGGTGAATCTTGAGCAAGGTTCTTAGCTGTCGCTTCTAGGTCGGAGACTGCCTGATTTCTCAGCTGGTTGTGACCCAAACGAGAAAGCAGGATAAAGCTCATGACCATGACGCCCACCACAGAGAGTACCTTGGAGGCAAGTAAACCTGTTAGCTGCTTGTCAGCAACTCTGCGGTCATAAAACCACTGCACGGGTCCTGCACTACTGCCTCTGTTGACCCGAATTTTTTCAGGCGCATAGCGTTCGCCGCCACTGTAGCGAATGCCCCTGTACACCCGCTCTTCAGCGGGGCTGTCTTCAGTCGGCTGGCCAGACTCTATTTCGTCCGCACTCTGATGATTGCTTTGGCCATGATTCTGGCCATTGGCTTGACCATTACTTTGACCATTACTTTGACCATTACTTTGGTCATTACTTTCGTGCCCATTACCGTTATGACCACTACTTTGGCCGTTTGAGCCAGCGGTAGGCTGATTATCCGGCCGAGCGATTTGCTCCGACCTCCCATTCGTGGCACCGTCACTAGGCTTCGAGTTGAGCTCCGAATTAGGCTCTACAGAATGATCAGAAGATTGTGGGGGACGAAAATCAGTTGTCATATCGGATTCACTTCGAGGACGGTAGCAAACGACTTAGCGATGAGAGCGGTCGGTGGTAGATGGTTGGAGAGTTTCTTAGCGCGGGCATACTTAGATTCGAAGAGACTTATCAATTTAGAAAAGGTCAGTTCAGGAAAGTTCAACGATCACGCGCCTTGAAAAACAGAAGATTGCAAAACGGCTTCGGCGTCTAGCACGAGTAAAATTTTTTCGCCCTGCACGGCGCATCCCTTCAAGTAAGGCACCAGCGCAGGGTTTACCTGCGGAGGCGGGGGCTGCAAGGCATCGGGTGGCAGATGAATGATACCGTCAATCTCATCCACGATCAGACCCAGCGAAGAACCCGCTTTTACAATTACCGTGCTGTATTGTTGGCTGGGCCGATCGGGCATAGGCATACCCAACAGTCGAACCAGGTTCGCGACCCAAATTACCCGGTTTCGCCGATTAACCAGTCCCAGCATGCAGGGTGGCATGTTCGGAATAGCGGTCACCTGTGCAGTGGGAAGAACCGTCGCCTCTTCTACCGATTTCGCCGCAAACACCGCTGGAACACGAGGAGCCAGCTGAAACTTTAGATAGGCCTCACCTATCAGCTGTCGGCTGGGAATAGTCAGCGTGGGTTCATCAAAAGACGACATAGGCAAAAGCAGCAGAGCGATAAAGTAAGAAAGCTTGACGTAAGGCAATGTAGAGCAAAAATGACCGACTCACAAGCTTTCGTCAAAGAGTAGCACCGACTTCGAGGCATTGGCTCCCAAATTCGAGGCATTGGCTCCTAGAACTGACATCAGCCTCGAAATTAGCATTCAAGCTTTTGTAGCGACCGCTCTCTATTTTGAATAGCTGCGATTGAATAGCGGCGTTCAAGTAGCTCTATGTTCAAATAGCTCCATCCAAACAGCTCCATCCAAACAGCTTTCGGTTACGGTCTTTGGGGGGCAATAAACTGTCTCAAGCCTTCCCAAGACAGCTAGCGCCATATCAACTTTGTTCGATTAAGCCTCCTCTCTATAAATAAATTCAGAAGATTAGAAAAATTCAGAAGATTAGAATATTCACAAGATTAGAGGCAGATTTGCCAGATTCGCTACAAATTAGACTTGCCTTAGATTCGCCACAAATTCTTAATAGATTTATATCAAGACAGCTACGTCAGAACATCTCTGATAGCGTCAATCAGCTGATCGCGTGTGTAAGGCTTAGTGAGATAGGCCTTAGCTCCCTGTCGCATACCCCACATTCGGTCAATGGTTTGTCCCTTTGAAGAACAGATTACAACAGGAACTTCCTTCGTTTTAGGATTATGCTTTAGCTTGCGGCATAGCTCAAAGCCGCTGATACCACCTGGCATCACAACGTCAGTGACAATCACATCGGGCTTTTGGGCGATCGCTTTGTCTAACCCTTCTTTTCCAGTCATCGCACCGATAACACTAAATCCCTCTGACTGTAGGTAGTGCCGCATCAGTTTCATTTCTGAAGGTGCATCTTCAACAACAAGCACCGTAGCGATCTCGGTTGCATTCATAGAAAAACCCGTAAGGCTACTTGAGAAAAATCATGTGAGAAATTGAGATGCTCATCCAGCATAGCGACTCTTTCAGTAAAATCACAGAACCCCTTGCTTGCAAAGAGTTTATGTAGGCATCGACCAAATTCAGTAGATATCCTTAAGATTATCGCAGGATAGGGGTCTTTTGAAATCGCTTAGCCGAACCTGCATCTGGTTCTAAGCTACCTAGCTTACCTGCGCCGCCATCTATCGAACAGCTGAGTAATCTAAAGTTCGCCCCACCTTACTTATCCGCATCCTACTGCTGAGCCTTGGTTGGCAAGTGCTTGAAAACCATCTTTAACAGGTCAGACTGCGTAAATGGCTTTGTCAAATACCCAGAAGCTCTCACCAATTTCGCCCGAGCGCGGTCGATCAATCCTGTGTTGCCTGTCACCATCACAATAGGCGTACGCTTATACCGAGGATGACGACGCAGTAAAGCGCACAGCTCGTAGCCATCCAAGTTAGGCATGGTGATATCTAGCAAAATCAAATCGGGCTTACTGCGCACAATTTGCATCAGCGCTTTTACAGGATCGTTAATAGCAACCACCGACAAGCTCTGATCTTCTAAAAACTTTTGAATAGCATTGAGGACTGTTGGACTGTCATCAATGCAGGCCACAGTGTACATGGTGCGCTTCAGGCCCCTATCCATGCTGCCCACGCCGCTCATACCCACACGACTCGCGCCGCTAGCTGTGCCTATGGTGGCCGTGCCGTTGCTGCTCTGGCCATTCATGCGAGCACCAGTTGCCGTTGCCGCCGTAGAGAGCCGGCTGGTCACAGGCTGTCCGGCAGCGCGTTGCTTGCTGTTGCGCTGACAAACTTCCACAATGGGCCGCATATCGAGACGGCAGTAGGTGGGAATGCCTTCCGTTTGGTTTAGTGGAATCAGCTCATAGCTGCCTTCTCTGATGTTTAAGAAGGGCTCAATGACTTCAATGGCGATCGCACCAATCAAGTCCGCACTTTGCTCAGGCGATAAATAAGTTTGATCGACCAGCCAGCAAATAGCTCGGTAGTCGCGGCTGACGACATGATCGACTTCATCAGACGCCTCAAACAGCAGCCGTACTTCATCTCGCACCGAGCGAGGAATAGTATCGCTGTAGGCCTGAAGCTGCCGGTCTAGGCGATCGAACGCGCCCGCAGAATTGGTTGCAAAATTAAGCTGTCCCCGGTCAAAAAGCAGTCGCCATTCTGCTGCTTGCGCCGTTAGCTTGAGGCAACCGCTAACCTGACGTCTAATCAGCTGCGCCAGCAAACTTTAAGGATGCAGTTTATGAGAGGTACTGTAACTCGTGCTAGAACGGCTGTTTATCATCTATCTACGCTGAGCTTTTAATGGCGGCTTTTCTTTGCACACTGGCTGAAGCCTTAGCAAAAAAAAGTGGGAGCAAATGGTCAGGAAAGCGAGCTGCTTGAATAACGTGAGCGTTGAGTTACACAGTTCACCCACTCACACGTCCTACAATGAATCACAAAAGAGCATATCAGGTCTGTAGACTTGGACCGCAGACCCCTATCAAAAATTCACTGCCAGAGCCGAGTTAGCCACGTCTAGAAGTCTAGAAACGGTCTTGCAAACGATTTGAGAACGAACCCATCAACCATACCTATTATCCATAGTAGATATACCCCGCGCATAGGCTGCCCTATTCCTTCTCAATGTAGTCGGTTGATGGCAACTTCATCATGCTTTTTCGATACATACAGCATAATTACGTAGGCCCATTGGCGCAATCCTGACAGCGAGTGTACTCCGTATCTTTACGGTCAATTTATGATTTAAGGAGAAAATTCAGCAAAAATCACAGATAAGCCGCGCAATTTTCAATGAAAAAGCGGTATGGCACCACCAGCATTTGGTCTCATCAACGTCCAATGCCGTTTCCTACTCTGGAAAGTTATTATTTGTCGGGCTTAGCAGTGTATCCACACGGGTCACTTCTTGCACCTCACTCACTTGAAACACAAAGCGAAACGGCTGATTCATCCGCCGTGCAATGTGGTTCTCTAGCAGCTCTACTTGCCTGGGCGTAATGGGCTGGCTGGAATTAACAACCATCCGCACCTCCGGAACGGGTAGCTGCCAGTTTGTTCGGCTGCTAACCAGTTCCAAGTTCTGAAAGGTTTGGGTGTTTTGCAAGGCTCTCTTTACGTTCGCTTCTAGCTGATTTTGGCGTACGAGCTGCACCAGGCTAAGCCCTAAGGGGACTACCAGCAGCCCCGTGAGCAGTACAACCGCACCCAAAGGGCGACGGGCCCGGCGAAACGGAGAGTAGCCGGCAATAAAAAAGGCCACCATGCACGCTAGCGTAATACCCAATAAGTTAGTTAGATATAGTAAGCCTGAGCCCAACGCCAGCGAACCATCGAGATGAGCAATACCTAAACCCACTACACATAGAGGTGGCATCAGCGCGACGGCGATCGCCGTTCCGGCCAGCGTACTCGATAGCTTGGGCTGCACTTTGGCATAGCCACTCAGCCCACCTGCGGTGATTGCAATCCCCAGATCTAGCAACGTTGGTGAAGAGCGAGCAAACACTTCACTGCCATATTCTAAAAAGCCGGAGCTAAGACCGATGAGCGCTGAAAGTGCGATCGCAATTCCAGTCCCAATCCCCAGAGTTTTAACGCCTGTAACGACCAGCTCTAAATCGCCCTCTAAAATACCAAAGGCTACCGAGCGAATGGGCGACATTAAAGGAGCAACTAGCATCGCCCCGATAATGACCGCTGCACTATTAGAGAGCAGCCCCAGCGTAGCGATCAAACACGCTCCCAATGTCAGCACTACATAGTCAACGTTCAGCTCAGCCTCATCCATCAGGCTATCTTGCATATGCTGATGGGCCTGAGGCGAGACCCGTCGGCCCACGAAATATTTGCGCCCCCACTCATCCAGCTGAGACCTAAATTGCGACATCATTAGCAGTGCGACCTCTTCGAACCCGTTTCAAGTAGAGTAGTCTGGATGGCTCCATCCGCAGGTATAAAAATAATTTGTTTCTAAAGATATATTCTTTCCATAAACCAGACATATATGTTGATACCGAAGCGCTGGGCCCTCCTGCGCCAAGTTACTACATCATGGAAGACTATTATGGGATTTTTCAGCAGAATTTTCGGTAAAGACAAACCTGCCAATGCCTCTAGCTCCGTTAAGCGCGGTGTTGCTAAAGCTGCTGACGGTAAAGATGTTCCCGATTACAAAGTTGGCCTAGACGGCGACTTTGACGAAAGCGGCCTTGCTAAGCGCGTTGCCCTCGCCTTTGACGAAGACAGCCAGCTTGATGATATAGACACGCTCTGGGTGGCTCAAACCAGTGCAACTGTCGTGCTCAAAGGCAAGGTTCCTAGCCAAGCTATTCTCGATAAGATGGTAAACGTTGCTAAATCAACCGATGGCACAGATTCTGTAGACACCAGTCAAGTTGAAGTCGGCTAAAGCCTCCAAAATTAGATTTTTTGAACTAGACTTTTGAAGACAATTTGAAAACAAAAAGAGGAGCCCATGGGCTCCTCTTTTTGTTGTATGGGCTTTTTTGTGTGGATACAGATATTCAGAGAGAATACAGACACACTCACAACGATTAGAAAAAACATGAGCGAGCAAACCCAGAGCACTCCAAAACCAGAGCCTGCTAAAATTCCAGTCGTCGTCAATGGTGCGCTCGGAAAAATGGGCCGGGCCATTGTTAAAGCCGTCGCAGAAGCTGACGACATGAGTCTGGTGGGTGCAATTGACCGCAATCCTAAGTTCATGGGACAGGATGTAGGCGAGGTTGTCGGCATCGGCCCCCTTGAAATTCCGGTGCTCAATGACTTGGAGGCCACGCTGGTAATGGCTCAAAATGAAGCCCCCAGCGGTAGCAGCGCGGTGATGGCAGATGTCACTCACCCCGATTGTGTCTATACCTCTGTGCGCGCCGCCTTGGCCTATGGCGTACGACCGGTTGTCGGCACGACCGGCATGAGCAACGAACAGATTAAAGACCTCGCTGAGTTTGCCGACAAGGCCAGCACAGGCTGCCTATTAATTCCTAATTTTTCGATTGGAATGGTGCTGTTGCAGCAGGCAGCTTTACAGGCCGCAGAGCATTTTGATCACGTAGAGATTATTGAGCTGCACCACAACCAAAAAGCGGATGCGCCCAGCGGTACAGCCGTCAAAACCGCGCAGATGCTTTCGGATCTCAAAAAAACTTACAACTCGCCTGAGGTAGAAGAAACTGAAAAGATGGCGGGTGCTAGAGGTAGCCAAACCGAAGACGGCGTCAGGATTCACAGCGTACGGCTGCCCGGACTGATTGCACATCAAGAGGTGATTTTTGGTGCAGCGGGGCAGTCTTACACGCTCAGGCACGATACGAGCGATCGCGTCTGCTACATGCCTGGCGTACTGCTCTCGATTCGTCGGGTACTGCCGCTAAAGTCTTTAGTCTATGGACTAGATAAGATTTTGTAGAGGTTTCTATTGGAGTTGCTTCAGCTATCTTGGTAGAGTAAAGAATACCCCTTTAAAAAGAAAAAGGCTCGACCCCTTTAAGCCCCCAGGGTCGAGCTGCTCACCTGTAAGGACGCATTAATATGTAGAGTCAAAATTATCTTTCCCAAAATGCCCCTTGGTTTAGATAGTTAACTCTACATGCGCTCTACAGAAGTGATTCTATTGTCACCCGTCCAGATGGAATCGACCTCGCAGTAAATACGGAAGTCAGCAGATTAAGAAAATTTGTTTTACGTGAAATATTCCGTATATATACGCTGCCTATTTTGCTCGTTTCACCAGTTAGCTGCCATGCCCCTCTCTATGAATTCCTTCATCTGAACTTTGTCAATAAAGGTACAGGGTAAGGTTTTTGGCCTGATTTGAGCTTAAAAGTACAGCAGCAGATTAAGTCCTGGAATGGTTCGTGAGAGCGTCCACAGCAGAAGCGTGATATAGATCACACCTAGGCTCCATTGATACCAGACAAGCGCACTGATTAAGCCCGGTACGCATTTTTCACGTAGGCGAATGTCATTAAAGCCAAACTTGAACCAGTTATTGAGACTGAAATCGAAGTAGTTGAGAAAATTCCAGCGGCGATCGGTGAGCAAAGGACTGTAGCGCTCGCGATAAAATGGAAACTTGGGCGTAATGGGTAGCCGGGCAATCAGAACCTGAAGCCTTCGGAGCGCACCGTTTTCTACAAAGTAGCTACGGTCCATCAGATCGTGATATCTACCTTGCTGATATAGCTTGGTCAGTAAAATGATTGGCACTGGAAAAGCCATCAGGCTAATGGTGACTAGGGTGACAACAGGCTCTCTAGTGTTTTGAATCACTAGGCTCAGCGCAACCGCCAACAGGCTGCCGCCGCTGAGACTCATGAGTAAGCTCTCGTTTCGTCCTGGCACAATTGGCGTTGGCGTTAGCCTACGGTAGCGATCGACTAGCCAAAACATCCAGGCAAACAAGGTCACAACCACCATGCCAACGCTGAAAATAAGGCCAACGTTGGTGCCATAGTTACTGAGCTGAAGTAAACAGGAGAGCGCCAGCCATCTCAGTAATTGCTGCAGGCGGCTGAAGAAACCGCTGCTACGAGTCGTAATGCGATCGCGCACTCGCACGTAAGTCGCTAAGTCAACTTCATCAAGACTGAGCAAATCTGCTCGGCTGACAAAAGGGCGCTGCGCAGCCTGCCGAGTAATCGCATCCGCCTGCGTGGGGCTAAACCCGATGCGCATCAACCTAGCTTCATTCGCCTGGTTGAGACTAACCCCTAGCAGTTGACGTTTAATCTGCGATCGCCGCAGCTGCTCTAGCCTGTACTCCAGCTGATTGGCATCACCTACCTGCTCTTGTAGCCTAAAATTACGAACCAGGTTACGTAGTACGGTTTCATTGCTGCTGAGCGTCGGCACTGAGAATAGCTTGCCAATGTGCCCCGCACTGCCCATTACTTTGGCGTCCCCAGGGCGAAAATCTAAATCGGCCACATTAATAGTGACAGCCTTAGGCAAATTGCGCGCAAAACGAGCGTCGCCAAAATCTACTTGCCCCAGTATGTGCGCAGCCCTGAGGCTAATGGACTGCTGAAACTGAGCCTGCCTGAAGTTAACAGCTGCTTCGAGGGAAGTATCCGTCAGGAATAATGCCTGGTCAAAGCGACTTTTTTGAAAGGTGGCGGTGGCGTGAAACTTGGCTTGTTCGAAGTCAGCGTTAGTGTGCCAGTGCGATCGCGCGAAATTCGCTACATGAAAATCGGTACCTGCAAAGCTAGTGCTGCCTTTGAACACAGCGCTCTGCCAGTCGCTTTCACCGCTAAATTGTGCCTGGTTAAACCGCGTGCGACCCAGAAACACAGCGCCCCGAAAGCTGCTCTCCTGCTGAAACTGACTGTTACTAAAGAGAGCATTTTGAGCGAACTTAGCGGCCTGCCACTGAGCCAGCTGAGTAAAGAGACTTCCCTGCGCTTCTACCCGATTGAGAAAGTACAGGTTACTGGCGTCAAAGAGACCATTGAAACAGGTTTGATTAAGCAGTAGGGGCCCCTGAAAAACCAGCGTGTCCGGCTGAGCAGCTGGAACTGATGGCAGTAGAAATCGGGAGAGGCGTTTCGCATAGTTATGAGTATATGTAGCGCTATTTTGAAGGCGTTCAGATGAGGCAAAAGATGAAGAGAACGGACTCTGAAATGGAGACGCCTGAAATGGAGACGCCTGAAATGGAGACGACTGCGAAAGCGGTGGCTGAAGCGTTTGTTTAAACATTTCTAGCTCAGGCAAGAGCGCATCCGAATAGGCAGGAATCCGGCGGCTCAGCCTAGCGAGACTGAGATCTCCTTGAACTAACGCGCCGCTGAAGTCTACGCCCAGGTAGCGAGAATCTTTCTGCCCTTTAGAGTTGAGTGCCTGTTGTAGCTGTGGATAAAACTGTTCTGCAAAGTCTTTATTCTCACCCTCTCTTAAGTTAATGGTGAAGCCTTTGAGGTCGATCACGGTTACGCCGCTCTGCCGTATGGGATTGGCGATGCGCTTCTCTAATTGGGCGATCGTTAAAATCGGACGGGTAGGCGCTGCCACAACCGGCGCGCTGAATGCGCTGCCAGCGAACAGAATGACCAAAAGAAAAGAAGCGGCCAAACAGATACCGGGCATACACCAGCGGCGGCTGGGCTGCCTCGAAAAGAACAGAGTGATCATCCGCCTACCGTAAGTTTGCTTGCGCTAGCCTACCTTGTTCTCAGCGACTTTGCTACGGCACCCCAAGCCAGCCTACAGCCCCCTTTCTTGCTCCTGTCACAACACGACAATTCGCTACACTAAAAGCTATGGATAACACGCCCCTTCCCCACCATCCTATGGCGCTAGAAACGCCTGATATCCAAGTCTTTTCCACAGAAAGCCGGGCTGAGTCACCTTCGATTCAACCGCTGGCACCTGAGGTCGTGTCCTTGATGGCGGCAGGTGAGGTTATTGACTCGCTAGCGGCAGTGGTCCGGGAACTGGTAGAAAATGCGCTAGATGCAGGCGCAACTCGAATCACCCTCAGCATATGGCCAGAGCGCTGGAAGGTGCGCGTGGCAGATAACGGCGTAGGTATGGATGACGCGGATTTGCGGCAAGCAGCGATCGCCCACGCCACTAGCAAAATCTCTACTCGCCCAGATTTGCTCAACGTTCGCTCTTTGGGCTTTCGCGGTGAAGCGCTCCACAGTATCGCGCAGCTCGCACAGCTAGAGATTCGCAGCTGTGCAAACGGTGATAACGGCAGTCGAACTACTGGGTATCAGGTTCGCTATGGTGCTAGCGGTGAACCGGCAGCAGTCTCTGAAATGGCAAGTGCACCCGGCACGATCGTTACAGTCAGCGATTTGTTTTGTAACTGGCCCGCTAGACGGCAGGTCCCTGCCATGCCAGCGCAGCTTAAAGCTGTTGCCCTTCTCATTCAACAGCTAGCGCTTTGCCATCCACAGGTCACCTGGCAGGCAGAAAAGAACGGCGCGGCCTGGTTTGCGCTCTGGCCAGGACCAACCGCAAAGACGATTATGCCGCAGGTACTGCGCAGCCTGTACGATACCGACATAGACGAGATAGAGGTGGAAGGACTCTATTTGGCGATTGGTCTACCCGATCGGTGTCATCGCCGAAAGCCGGACTGGCTGCGGGTGGCAATCAATGGCCGGCCCGTTGTTGTTGAAGAGATTGCTCAGACGTTAACAGCGGGCTTTCGGCGAACGATTCCGCGCGATCGCTACCCCATCTGTTTTTTACACCTGACGCTACCACCTGCTCAGCTCGACTGGAACCGTCATCCGGCCAAGTCAGAGATCTATGTGCAAGGGTTAGAAACCCTGTGTGAAAAGGTCACAGTAGCTGTTGAGCAGCTGTTGAAAATTGATGGTCTGAGTGCAACTGCGCAGACACATCGAGCTACCGAACTCATCAAAGCGGCGGAAGCCGAAGGAGAGTATTCTGTTTCGAGGCAGATAAAAGCAGACGATTCACCCCTGCCACAACACTCTCTATCGGACGCGTTGCCAGCAGAGTTACCAGGTGCTTTAACGGCGATCGCTCAGGTGAGCGATATGTATATTTTGGCAGAGAATGAAAGCGGCATTTGCCTGATAGAACAACACATTGCTCATGAGCGAGTGTTGTTTGAACAGCTGCAAGCGCGGTGGCAGATGGTAGAGGTAGAAACGCCGATTGTGCTGAAAGATTTAAGTGAGCAGCAAGTGGAGAGGTTGAAGGAAGTAGGGGTTGCGATCGCCCCTTTTGGAGACAACCTTTGGGCTATCCGCAGCCTTCCTGAATCCCTCCATGGTAGAAGCGACTGTGAAAATGCCCTGTTAGAGCTCAGCCTGGGCGCGAACCTAGAAGCCGCCCTCGTCGCCACTGCCTGCCGCACTGCGATTCGCAACGGCACAAAGCTAGAGCATTCTGAAATGCAGTCGCTCCTGAATCAATGGCAGCGAACGAAAAAGCCGCGTACCTGTCCCCATGGTCGCCCCATCTGTCTCACGCTAAAAGAGTCTAGCCTGGCTAAGTACTTTCGCCGCAGCTGGGTAATTGGCAAGAGTCACGGTGTCTAATAGGGGTGGTGTTGCCTGTTTTGCACATCCATAAAATCATGTGTTCGGTAAATTGCCTATCGAAGTAGGTGAGTCCGAACTGGATGTAGCCACAACAGATTAGCTACAGTTTATTCATAAGCCATTTGCACAAATGCAGGAGGAAAAACACATGGCAATCGTGCGAAGGGACCCCTTTCGAGAAATGGTTTCTCTACAGCGCGATATGAACCGTTTATTCGACGGTCTTGCCGCCGGTAACAGCGACCAGACTGGCCACACTCCTCGCCATACGGGTCTGCTCCCGCTTGCTGAGATGGAAGAGCATGACAACAAAATTCATCTAAGGCTCGAAGTTCCAGGCATGAAGGCAGAAGATCTTGATATCAGGGTGATGCGAGAAGCTGTCATGATCAGTGGTGAACGTAAAACTGAATCCACTTCTGAACAGAATGGTCAAAAGCGCTCTGAGTTCCACTATGGCAGCTTTAGCCGCACCATTCCTTTGCCTGAACCGGTTGATAACAACAATGTTTTAGCTGATTACAAAGACGGTATTTTGACGCTGGATCTTCCCAAAGTAGAAGATCATACGAACAAAGCTGTAAAAGTAAGTTTGGGCGCTAAGTCCGAGCCGAAGGCTGCACTAAAGGGCAACGGCGCTGATAGCTAAAAAACACTTTCTAGAAAGGCATTGCTAGAAAGACGATTTAGGCAGAAGCCCACTTGCTGGATCTCATCAGTAAGTGGGCTTCTGCGGACGCGATTAGGATTGCGACTGAAAAACATCAGCGATCGCACAGTCAAACCCAGGCAGCATCGGTGAAGTCAGCTGCTCTCCTACACTTAGCGTCGTCACTATTTTTAGCTGAGAACTTTGTCGTCTGTACACCTCAACCGTTTTCAGTCGCCAATTCGCAATCCAGTATTCCTGTACGCCATAAAGAGAATAGAGTTTAAGCTTGACTGTTCTGTCTCTTTGTTCATTTTTACTACCCGCTGAGAGCACTTCTACGATGAGTTCAGGCGCGACTGTAAAATGTCCAGCTTCATTAATGCCATTCTCTATGCATTCATGACTTGCCCACACCACATCTGGAATAACTGCATCTGCTTCTGTGAAAACAACACCGGGTGCTTCAAAAGATTCACCCATGTCCGTCTGACGAGACCCGTTAGTTAACTCAACGTGAATATTACCGCTCGCTCTCTGGTGACGAATATGAGGAGCGCGGGTTACAAACAGCTCTCCATCAACAACTTCATAGCGTGTCCAGCCCCAGTCATCAGGCATGACGTCTAGGTCTCGAACTGTCCAGCGAGTAGCATTGGCGACTATAGTCTTTATGAACGAATTTGCTTCGATGTGCCCTATCCCAGTGTAGTTCAGAGCTCTCTCATTCACGGTAAGAGCAACGTCTACGCAACGATCAAGGCGTCTTTTGCAGTTCAGGCTTTTCTTCTGGCAAAATGGCACCTTCTACCGGACATACCTGCAAGCAAATGCCGCAGTCAATGCAGGTATCAAAATCAATCCAGTACCAGCCGGTTCCTTTCTTGTTTTTGCCAGGGCCCTCATCAATGCAGGCTACCGGGCAAGCATCTACGCAATCCGCGATGCCTTCACAAACGTCAGTCACAATGGTGTGAGCCACAATTTTTCTCTCTAGGTGTTGTTTATTAAGCTTAGTTAACTATAGCTTTTGAAGCGTTGCTTAGGACACTTACGAAGGGCTATAGCCCATAGCAGTCAAGCCTAAATCCAAAATATAGGTGACTCAGATGAGGCTATAGCTGTCTCTCGATAGCAGGAACTTCGCGCGGTAAATCAACCTAGTTGGCTAGTCTACAGCAGCTGGATTAGTAGACAGCTGTTGCCGTTGAGAAATTTGAAGCAATAATCGTAATGCTTCATTGACAGAGTCCGCTGTTGGAAAAGCCTCAGCAGCATCAGGGTCCAAAAGAATCACATTTGTCCCTGCTCGATACCTTTCCACATACTTTCCTCCGACACCCCCTGACATTTTAGAGACGTCATATTCAGGGCGTATTTCATTCATATTGACATCAGTTGACTAATTCAATTTCGGGCAGACCCTGATCTGAAATCCAGGCGATTCGATTAATGTTGCGTTTACGGGCGATCGCTCTGACCTCGTCCGCTGACTGCGTAAAGTCCAAGCTCAGCTCTACCCGCACAAGATTTGCTGACTCCCTTGCCTTCTGGGCGTAATCTAGCGCTGCTGCCGCTGCCGCTTTTCCCTTTGGGACAATCAACCAATCACTCGGCGGCGTCTCGCTTGGCAGCTCACCACTTGGCACCAGTTCCTGGTGCAGCTGGTCAATATTCAGCACGAAGCCGATGCCCGGAAAGCCTCTTTTATCTGTGGTTCTGGTATCTGTGGTGCTGGCCGTGTCGTATACGGCCAGCAAATCGTCATAGCGCCCGCCCTGACCCAAAAGCTGCCTTTGCTGGTTGCTCACCACCTCAAATACGATGCCCGTGTAGTAGTCAAAAGGCCGAATTAGGCTCAAGTCTAGGGTTATGGCAGGAATGTTTCTAACGCTGAGCAGATCGATCAGGCTTTGCAGACGGCTAACGAGTTCCTGCTGCTGCTCATCTAAGTCAAAACCGTTTTTCAGCGTCATCAAGACATCAGCTGGGTTACCACGCAAGTCCATAAGACGTAGCGCGCGCGATCGCAATTCATCACTCAGTGGCAGGGTCTCTAGGCCCACCCGGTTCAAATCAGCAATGTTCTGACGCACCGCAGAGCACATTTCTTCAGGGAAAGGGGCTAGCAGCGAGTAGGTTAGCGCCGCTTCGCCTAGCACAATGTTGGCGTCTGATAGGCTCACTGCTTTCAGGCAATCTGCGACGAGTAAGACCACCTCGGCATCAGCCATCAGGCCACTAGAGCCTAGCAGCTCAATGCCTGCCTGATGGTATTCCTGCTGCCCACCCTGAGAGCCTTTTGCCGAGCGACGAAAGATATTGGCGTTGTAATATAGCCGCTGTGGGTAAGTTACCGAAGCCAAACGAGTGACTGCGGCCCTGGCAATTGAAGCCGTTAACTCGGGGCGCAGTCCTAACCGCTGCTCGCCCACCTGACCAATCTGTAGTTCAATCACTTCTACCCGCTCAATCGCCCCGCCAGCCATGAGTGTGTCCATGGTCTCTACTGTGGGCGTGATGATGCGGTGATAGCCCCACCGCCGGAAGACTTCTTCTAGGCGGTCTTCGATCCAGCGCTTTTGAACGACATCTAAAGGGAGTAAGTCTCGGCCACCTACCGGAGGTTGATAGGGCTGGTACGTATTTCCCGCATTTCCTTTCGGCATTTAACGTTTATTTCCACCAAACAATCCGCTCAAAAGACCGCCTCTTTTTTTACCCTTTTGACTGCCGCCAGCTTTTTTGCCAGCGTTCTTAGCGCTTTTTGCACTGTTTTTTGTGCTGTTGGCAGACTTCTTACCACCTGCCTTTTGAGCGTCTAGCTGAGCGCGCACTGTTTTGGCGATTTGATTTTCAGGATCAAACACCAGCGCCTGCTTGGCATGAATTTTAGCCAGCGTTGCCTGCCCAGACTTGAGATACAAGCTAGATAGATAGGCATGGCAAGCAGCATTTTTAGGGTGGGAGGCGATCGCTTCTCGCACCTCTAAAATACCGCGAGAGTAGTCCTGCTGAGCTTCAAATTCTTTAGCCCGCTTCAAATAGCGCTGAATAATATCGTTGCTTCGAGACCGCTGAGTCGCTGGCGCTTGAGACGAGGGTGAAGGGGTTGGGACAGCGACAGGAGTGGTTTGCAGCACAGTTGCATCAGAGGCTGGAGCCGGTGTTTGGGTCGTAGTTGCCGCCTGCTTGCGCATCAGGTAAACAGCATTGAGCTCACTGATTTCATTAATGGCGCTCTGTACCCGGGTCAAATCTGTGAACTGGGTCGCAGCGGCTTGCTGCAAAGCCGCTGCATAGCCAGCTTCTAAATCCTGTGCGTTCAACAGTGCCTTTGCCGACTCACTGGTCAGACTAACGAGTGAGCGGTTAGTACTGAGCTGCTTCTGCTTCATTTTCAGCAAAATCTTGTGCTCTTTGCACGACTTTTCCTGGCTCAGCACCTCATAGGCGGGGTTGATCTGCTTGGAGAGCAGCTCACTGGCTAGCTTACGCTCTTCTTCTGAGGCCTCACGTAAGCTATCAGGATGCAGCTTGCGGGCAATTTTGAGGTAGCACTTGCGGACGAGCTTGGCCTCGGCAGCTAAGGAAAAGCCGAGCACTGCATGGTGGTCAATCATATCGAGCTGAAAGAGCCCTGCTGTTGTCGTCATAGCCAGTCCAAAAAGTAGGAGGATTCTGACTCAAGGATGCCCGCTAGAAGCCTAGAAGCTAGAATTCGGCGTGAATGACTTCAAAGCTTCTAAATATAAAGTTTCTAAATATATTTCTAGGTATGTGTGGCCTATGTCGAGTTGTTTATCGAGTGAGATCGAGTTGTTTATCGAATGCGATTGCCTATGCCGCCGCCGCTCAGATCAGGGCCCAGTTATCAAGGCCTAGTTATCAAGGCCCAGTTATCAAGCTTCAATTATCAAGCCTCAGTTAATAGCCAATAATGTAGCGGCTATTTTTGTGCAAAATCTTTTTGAGCGTAAGCGCAATTCCTACAGAAAGTAGAACTGTGACAGCAACAAGCACCAAATACAAAAACCAAGGAGAGATTGCTGATACATCTAAACGGACAACGACTCTGCTCAATCCTTTCAGCATCCACATATGGAGGAAGTAAATAGCAAAACTAGTCGCAGCAATTAGGTTTAGCAGCCTGGCATTAACCGCCTCAAATCTGTGAAGCCACACCATGAAGAAAAAGCACAGTGCTGTTTTTTGCAGTAGCATCGTGTCGATGCCTCCGTAAACAAAAGGAGGTTTTCGGTAATTGCTCACATCTCCCTGAGCAGCCTGAATCGCAGCTAGAACAACAGCAATGATCAGAAGATAAATCTCTTTGTTCTTAAAAAAGGCGTAGACGTTTTCTCTTTGCTGTGAGCAAATAATACCGATGAGATAAACAGGGGTGAAATAAATAAGCGACTGTAAGATGATGCCATTGTGAACAGGCCGATGCATAAACAGTGAGATAACTGTTAGCAACAGTGTAATGATCAACCGATGCTTCAGCTTCAGTCCAATAAAGCCAATGTGTAACGGCGACATCAAAAACACAAGCATGACAAAGGGAATGTACCAGTAGGCTGCTACTATGCTGCCTGTTGCGTAATATCTGATGGCAGGTATGAGGTAATGTCCGATTAAGCCTGTATGCAAGAACCCTGTTCCGCCAGGATTTTGGTAGCTATAGACAGCATCGACGCTGATCACTGTTATCAAAATAGGCACGATCGATAGAAGCGTGTAGGGCAACAGTACTTTTTTGAGCTTGCCTGACATAAACTTCTTGAACTGGTATCGCCTGTAAAAAATGTGGTGGAATAAGAAACCGGAGATAAAGACGAAGAGTGAGGTGCCCCCTGAGAGTAAGTTTCCCAGGGTTCGCGCTGGGATGCTCTCAAAGCTAATGCCGGCATAGTCGAAGGTATGTCCAGCTACGATCATGAGGATAGCGATCGCCCGGAAATAGTTCAGAGAGTTTAAAAACATTTAAAGATAACGCCAAGAGTATCTGAATCCTGCAGAAACCTTATCGAATCTCAGTGATACTACACAGCTGCCTGTGAGGCTTTTTGACCAGTAGAACAACCGGTACAACAGCTGGAACATTATTTGCCAACTAAATTGGGAAAAATCTTCACAGCAACTATTTAATTGGCGCAGTCTTGGCGTGATTTGTGTAAAGACTCTCTTTATTGAAGCCTTTGATACAGCTAGCTAGCTGCGCATGACGTATCCAACACCGCGTACGGTCTGAATTAGTCGGCTCTCGTTTTCGGCTTCTAGCTTCAGGCGCAGGTAGCGAATGTAGACTTCGATGATGTTGGAGTCACCCATGAAGTCGTAGCCCCACACTTCTTCAAGAATGCGATCGCGCGTCAATACCTGCTTGGGATGCGCAATCAAATAGTCGAGCAGGTCAAACTCTTTGGCCGTGAGTTCAATCGTGCGATCGCCCCTTTTCACTTCTCGGGTTTTCCGGCTAAGGCTCAAATCAGCAAACAAAAATACTTCCGGGTCATCCGGCTGGTTACGCCGCAGGTGAGCCCGTACCCGAGCGAGCAATTCTTCAATGCTAAAGGGCTTGACTACATAGTCGTCGGCTCCCGCATCAAGACCGGCGACCCTATCTTCGATTCCGTCTTTGGCCGTCAGCAAAATGACGGGCATCATCGCACCCGTTGCCCGCAGGCGGCGGCACACTTCTACCCCTGTGAGTCCCGGCATCATCCAGTCCAGCAAAACTAAATCGGGCTCATTGTCCCGAGCAGCCATTAGTCCGCTGAGTCCGTCATTGGCCACAATTACCTCATAGCCTTCGTAGCCCAGCTCCAGCTGCACAAACTTTGCCAGCTTTTCTTCGTCTTCTACGATTAAAATTTTTGCGGTTCCTTCAGACATTGTCTTAAAGCCTCCCTTAGCCCTCTTCTTATACCAGACTTCTTCGGCTTGATGCTGTTTTGCCTGGGTATTTGGCAACAGGTATTCAACAAATATTCAACAAACTTAGCGTTACAGCCGTTGCGCTTTAGCCTTTTCTATCGGTAGCGCTACCGTAAAGACGCTGCCTTCTCCTAGCTTGGACTGAACCTTGAGTGTCCCGTTCATTCCTTCGACCAGCGTTTTGACAATGGATAAACCGAGGCCAGTACCACCCGTTGCCCTAGACCTGTCTTCATCGACGCGGAAGAATGGATCGAAAATTTTGGTGAGATCAGATAGCGGAATGCCTCTGCCCTTGTCTTTGATTTCAATATAAGCATAATTGCCGACCGGCTTTAGTTTGACGATAATTGGTCGATCGTCAGGGGAATATTTCAGCGCATTGTCAATGAGATTGATCAATACCTGCTTAAGACGGCTGCGGTCGGCTAGCGCAGTTACAGGCGTCAGCTCGGGCTGAATGCGGCCACTTACGTAATTGCAGGTTTCTAGTACCTCTTTGACGACTTCTTGCAGCGGTTCGCGTTCAATGTTGAAGCGCATGTGACCGCCGTCGGCCCTAGCTAAATCAAGCAGATCTTGAAGCAGGCGAATGGTTCTGTTGGCTTCAGAGGCGGCGATTTCTAAGCCTTCTTTTTGGGGGTCGGTGAGGTTGCTGCTGCGGCGCAGCGTGCTTTGCAAGTAGCCATGTACCAGGGTGAGCGGCGTGCGCAGCTCATGAGAGACGTCGCTGACGAACCGGCGCTGCTGATCCCAGGCGGCAGAGAGCCTGGAAATCATCATGTTGCAGGTTTGCGCGAGCTCTTGAACTTCAGTCGGGGCTTTGTCAAATTCTAGGCGGGTGTCTGCCAGGTTATTGGCGGAGATGTCGCCTGCTAGACGGCTCATTTTGCGAATGGGGTGTAGAGAGCGGCGGATGTAGAGGGAAGTTGCGATCGCACCCACACAAATAGCCAGCAAACTAGAGAGCGCCAGCGTCCGGGTAATCCGGTTTAGACTCTCATGGTCTTCCGTAATATCGTCAACAACATACAGCTGGCCAATGACTTGATCGTCAATTTTTAGCTGGCTAGAGCAGGTCACTAGGTGTCGGTTCTGCAGCTCAAAGACCTCTAGCCCTGGCCGGTTGGCAACCTCGGTCATTAGCTTTTTTGCAAACCCGTTTACCTGCCAAGATCCCATTGATAGCGTATTAGATTCTGCTAGCAGCGTGCCATCGGCGCTCTCTACCCAGATAGCAATATCAGGCTGTTCGCGGTAGTCAATTGCCATGTACACCGCCTCTTTAACAATCATCGACTCTTCGTATAGCCCGGCGTCCTGTTCGAGCCGATCGGCAATCATTAGCGCGTTGTCTTTGTGGCTTTCGACCAAGATTTGTCGCATCCGCAGATTGATCCAGCCGGTGAAGCCGCTAATGCCTAGCGTGGAGGCCAGTATCATGCCAACAGTGAGCCGGAACTGAATAGAGTTTGGATCGACGACAGATTTCATGAGTGAGAGCCCTTAAAAATGTTTAAAGGGGCGTAGTGGAGTTTAACTGCTCTCTCTTTTTGTAACTCGCTAATGGCTTCCTTGTCTGAGAAGACGCTGATAGCTGATGAGGGTTTTTCTGAGGGAAGTGGAGTCACAAAATAGCGCTCTCCAAACAACTTCTAATCGAAAACTCAGGCTTTACAGAATGAATCCTCTTTAATAGAAACTGTTAAGACGTTCGGTGGCTGACGCAATTTCCCATAGTCTAGTGTCCACAGTCTGATTTCTTCTAGAGTCGAACTCCTAGAGTCGAACTTCTAGAGTCGAACTCCTACGGTCAGACTTCTACAGTCAGACTTCTACAGCCTGATTCACGCTGTCTAATCCCCATGGTCTAATCTCTATAGTCTAAACTCGTACTCTTAGACGTACAGAGTGTTCTGTTAGTTTTCCGCTCGCTTTATCCCTAAGGTCCATGGTTCAAACTCGCCCACTGTCTGACAAAGCTAGTTCTTCTAGAGTTAATTCTTCCACAGTTAGTCATTCCCAGCTCCGTTCGACGCCAGTAACACCTTTTGCTCAAACGCTGGGTGGTCCGCTGACCAAACAATCGATTAGCACCTTACAAATCAACCTGGGCCGTCGCTGTAATTTAGCCTGCACGCACTGCCATGTTGAAGCGGGGCCACACCGTACGGAGGAGCTTTCGGCTGAGGTTTGCGATCAGCTAGTTGAGATGATTGACCGGTTTGAGCAAATTAAAACCGTTGACTTGACTGGCGGTGCGCCCGAAATGAATTATGGCTTTCGCCCGATTGTTGAAGCTGCTAGAGCTCAGGGTAAAGAGGTGATTGTTCGCTCTAATCTGACTATCTTTTTTGAGCCGGGCTATGCTGACCTGCCTGACTATTTTGCGCAACAGCAGATACATGTGGTGGCCTCCTTGCCTTGCTACCTCGAAGACAATGTAGATGCGATGCGGGGCAAAGGCGTTTACGACGACTCGATTCAGGCCATTAAAAAGCTAAATGCACTGGGCTATGGCAAAGATCCAAATCTGCAATTGGATTTGGTTTACAACCCGCCGATTCCAAAAAATGATGACTTTTCACTAACACCAGGACAGGCGGGCCTGCAAGCAGACTATAAGGCGTACTTGAGTGAGCACTTCGATATCGTTTTCAACAATCTGTTTACGATTACGAATTTGCCCATTGGCCGAACCAAATTTCAATTGCAGCATCGACAGCTACTCATCCCCTATCTTAAGTTTTTGGAATCGCATCACAATGAAACAACAGTAGAACATCTGATGTGTCGAAATGAGCTGTCGATTGACTATTTGGGCAATGTTTATGACTGCGATTTCAATCAAATGGAAGCGCTCGGTGCTCGCGACGGCCAAGGAGAGCCGCTGACGGTCGCTCGTTTGCTAGCGGCTGACTCTTTAGATGTGATAGAGCAAGTAGCTACCCGGCCCTATTGCTACGGCTGTACGGCTGGCAGTGGCTCTAGTTGCGGGGGGGCACTGTTGTGAATATCTGGTTGTAAATTTTTGTTGTAAATATTTTTGTTGTAATTTTTGTTGTAAATACAGCTATCGCAGCAGATTTCAATTTTCATCTACTACTTACCCAACGTCCTAAGACGAGGAACACGCCAATGAATCTTGTACAGCAGCTGATAAGGTCGCGATTAGTTAAGCTCACAGCCTTTTGTTTATTAGGAAGTCTCGTTTTAGCGGCGGGCCCCGCTTGGGCGCAGGAGGGCGCTGCTCAGGGGTCTGGCCCGTTTGCTTTCTTTGGCCAAATCCAGCAGTATCTGGTGAGCTTTGTGGAATGGATTAATGGGTTGGGGGCGATCGCACCCATTGTCTTTATTTTGGCTTACATCGGTATTACGGTTGCCTTCTTGCCTGCTTCTGTTGTGACGCTCGGCGCTGGCTTTGTGTTTGGCGTTATTCAAGGCTCTATTCTAGTCTTTGTCGGGGCGATGCTAGGGGCGACGGCGGCCTTTTTGATTGGGCGGTTTGTTGCGCGCGATTGGATTGCCAAGAAAGTCGCTGGCAATAAGTTCTTTGATTCTTTGGATAATGCGATCGCCGAAGAAGGGCTTAAGCTGATCTTTCTGATTCGTTTATCGCCTGCCTTTCCGTTTAATCTGTTGAACTACGCTCTCGGCTTGACCAAAGTCTCCTTAAGAGACTACGTGATTGGTACAACAGGAATTATCCCTGGGACCATTATGTATGTGTATTTAGGGTCTCTGGTGGGTGATGTCGCTATGCTAGGAACCGACACGGGTACGCAAAGCCCCCAGGAAGTCATTATTGGCTGGGTAATTAGGATTTTGATCTTTGTGACGATTGTTGCCATCTCGCTCTACATTGCCAAGATTGCCCGCAAGGCGCTTAACGAATCTGTTCCGGCGGCAGAAGACTCAGCTGGCGATATGGTCTGATGAGTAGCCTAATCGATCAATTCGATTCATTCATTTGCTCTTTCGGCGTATTCATTAGAATGCTTCGAAGGGGCTTTTGTTCTATTGGCTATCAAACAATATGAACCTGAGCAGAAAATTCTGGCTTTGTTTTTTTGCCGCGATAGCCTGTGTTGTCGCAACGGCTTTCATCGGCCATGAGAATATAGCCGCGCTTTTCAATCGCACTGCGCTTACTGAGTACTTTAGAGATGCGGGGCCTAATAGTGTTTGTCTGTTCATTTGCGCCCATATTGTTGCAAATGCCATAGGCGTTCCGGGGACGGTGCTTGTGGTGGTTGGCGGAGCCGTATACGGGCTGTGGTGGGGCACGCTGTGGTCGGTGATTGGGGCAACGCTAGGTGCGATCGCTGCTTTCTGGTTAGCTCGCTATCTGCTTCACGAATGGTTTGAGCGGCGCTTTTACCATCGTCCTTTCTTTCAAAAGCTCAACCGCACCCTGTGCAAAAATGGGCTCGCTTGTGTCCTAACGATTCGTTTTTCTCCGATATCTCCTTTTAATGTTGTCAACTTTGCTATGGGCCTGACCCCCGTTTCTGTCAGGTTCTACGCCCTCGGCACATTGATTGGCATTGTTCCTGGAACTTTGGTCTATACCTGGCTAGGTGTCACCGGTGCGCAGGCTGTAAACGGTGGCAGCTTCATCCCTTTAATTCTCTGTTTGCTGGTGCTGATGTTGTTATCTGCTCTCCCTTTGTTGTTCAATCAGCAATCTGTTTCTTAAGGGTTAGCTTTTGTACGTGCCTTTTATGGGTTCTCTGTCTAGCTCTACTGTGGGCTTGGACTTGTTCAATACTGGCATCAAAGAATGCTGGCTAATCGTGATTAGTCCTAATCGTGATAAAGCGCACAGCTCGCTTGTGACGAAAATGCTTATCAGATAGTCAATAATCTTGTACCGCTGAAAAAGCTGGCACAATGTGTGTTTCAATTTACTGTAAAGCGTATAGCTTCTCTTCATTATATTTTTTTGTAGGTATCAGATAGCGAAGAAAAATCAAGAAAAAGCGAAATTAGCCGTAAAAAAGACAGAAATGTGTATCTCTGGTAGCTTTGACCAAAGCTACCGGTTTATTGAGGTGGAATACGGCTTCTAATCAGCAAATATTGATGTGTAGTACTGTAATTTTTCGTCTCAGAGCGGATAAGAAGAATCGGCAATGAAGCAAAATTCTTACAAATAATTTTCTCTTAAGGTTCTGTGTTAAAGACGCTATTGGCTAACCTCTGAACCCCTTTACCCCGTAGGCGAGAGTGCCAATTTTTAGATTGGAAAATCAGAAATTTCTTGACGTTATTGTGCTGATCTGCCCGTAGTCGCAGGTCAATAAGCGTGTTTATTTATACCTATTTTTAATTTCTTAAGGATTGATTTTGCGCATTTCTCGATGTAATAATCATCCTGCCAAAGGATATAGGTATATCCACTAGAAAATATTTCGGTAGAGGGTGGTCATCTCGGTATCGTCCCAATAGCTAGCTTTTAGCGTTGGGGATATCGGCGGTGTCTGCTGCTCTGTTCTAGAAATATTTTTGGGCGGGATCTTCTAGTGTGATTGTTCGTTTGGATAATTCACCTGGGTCGTCTTGGTGTCTGCGATCGCCGTAATGAATCAGCTGTCTGCTGTTTTGCAACGCCGCAATAGAGTCTAATTGATTGGTTTTATGAAATGTTGACGAAAATAATGCTTTGCCGCATGAACATGAGGAGACAGCTTAGGCGAACGCTAAGAACCAGCTGTCTTATCGCACTAGGTGTTTTATTAAGCCTTTCAATTAATGTGCTAGTTGGTGCGCCTTCTATTGCTCAGAATGCAATCATCCCAAACGATGCAAGTATTCAATACGACTCTCCCGAAGGTGGCGTAGATGGCGAACCCCCCGAAAGAATTAACCAGCTCTCTAACAGTGTCATCTATCGTTTTCAGCCAGATGCCACCGCTGGTGAAAACAATCAAGGCTTAGGTATTGTAAAATCTGCCAACAAATCAGCCGCCGAGCCTGGTGACGTTGTTATTTACACGCTGCTCATCAGTACGTCTGGCGCGGATGCGCCGACCCTTCAGGTCGTAGACACTTTACCTGTGGGGGTTGAGTATGTCCCCGATTCGGCAGTGGCTTCTATTGGTGAGAATGATTTAACCAGCTTCACTGTCAGTGCGACCAACCGGGTCGTTACTTTTAACGCCTTTGTCCCTAGCCTGTTGCAAGGGCAGCAGCTGATCATTCGGTATGCGACAACGGTCAGCCCGGACGGTGTTCGGGGCGATGGTATCAACACGGCGGTTGCTTCAGATATTGAAGCGGGTCTAGGCAGCGTTTCGGATACGTTCCGGCTAACCATTCGGCCTGGCATTTTGTCAGACTGCGGCACCATTTTGGGCCGCGTGTTCTCTGACACTAACTTTGACGGTCACCAGCAGCCTGGAGAGCCCGGTATCCCCAACGCGGTGATTTTCATGGATAGCGGCAATCGCATCATTACTGACCCTGACGGTCTTTTTTCAATGGCCAACGTGATTGCGGGTAACCGAGTAGGGGCGCTGGATATTAGCAGTCTCAACGGTTACACATTGGCACCCAATCTCTTCCGAGTGGAAGACAACAGTCAATCTCGTTTAGTTCATCTAGAAGCGGGTGGTCTGGCTCGAATGAACTTTGCAGTGACGCCCACATTCGGTGAAGGAGAATAAAAATATGCGCTTGCTAAAAGGTTTTCATCTAGGTTTCGGCCTAGGTCTGTTGACTTCCTCACTCGGTTTGTTCTTTGTCGGGCCTTCTGTCTCAGCTGCCGAAACAACGTCAGAAAATGAAGAGAGCCAGCCAACGTCGGCTGCCGTGCCGACAGCGCCGCTGCCCACTGTAAATCTGCTCGACCAGCTGCGAGGATTGCAGTCTGGTCAATCCACAGCCACACCTGTAGATGTTGGCTGGGTTGAGTCACCTTCCTTCTCTAGACCGTTAGATTTGGCAACACTTGCTGCTGCGGCTGAAGACGCAGCGCTAACATCAGCTGCAGCATCCCAGGCTGAACCCGCTCAAATCGCTCAAAGCAGCAGCCTAGATGCCATTCTTGAAGACCAGGCGGATGAAGAAGCAACGATCATTACGCCCGGTAACCCGGTCGGCTCCGAGATTCGTAACGAGCGGATTCAGGGCGAAGCGGAAGCTGAAATTGACGAAGTGATTATTCGTCAGGTGCCTGATTCGAGGTTATTAGAAGATCTCTACACGATTCAAGTAGCGCCTGTTGCGGAGTCAAGTGTTGATGCCGACCGGCGCTCTACGCTGAAGATCGCTGGTCAGGTCAACGACGAAACTGGTGAGCTGATCAACCACGATGTAGTGGTGACGCTAACAACGACTGCTGGTGAATTTATCGGCGCTGACTATGATATTGATCGAGCAGGTTTTCAGGTGCTAGCTCGCTGGGGTGAATTTGACGCCGAGCTGCGCTCGGGGCTAGATGCTGAGCGTGTGGTCGTCAGAGCGAGCGCGGCCCGTAAGGATTTGCTGGCCGAAACGCCGATGCCGCTCGATACTGATCTGGTAACGGGTGCCAGAGAAATTGAGGCCTACACCGATGTGAATTTTACGACGGCGCTGCGGCCTTCTATCGTGACGGGTGTGCTTGATTTTCGCCTGGGTAGCGCTGCGACTAACCTGTGGGGCAGCTACGCTGATTTCCTGGATCCAGATAATATTGGTGACACAGAGTTTGACGCTGGCGGAGCCATTTTTGCGACAGGTGCGGTCGGTGACTGGCTCTTTACCGGTGCCTACAACAGTCGGCGCAATCTAAACGAGCGCTGTGATGGCGGTACCCGGCTGTACCAGAACACTCAGTCGCAGTTCTGTTCTTACGAAGTGTACGGCGATAGCTCAACTAACGACTATCTCACGCCATCTCAAGAGAGCGTTTATTTGCGGTTGCAGCAAGACGCGGCTGTATTAGACGCTGATCCCAATTTCTTCATGTGGGGTGACTACAGTACTAATGAGTTTTCTCGGCCCTCTCAGCTGTTTAGTGCCACCAGCCGACAGCTGCATGGCTTTTTGGGCAACTACACCCTGGCAACCGGTGAAAATAGTGGTCTTCAGCTGACGGCGATGTATGCCAACAACATTCGTCCCTTCCGGCGAGATACGATTGTGCCCGATGGTACAAGCGGCTACTACTTCCTGTCTGACACAGATGTGTTGCCCGGTAGTGAAGAAATTTTCATTGAAACAGAAGAGCTGAACCGTCCGGGTACGGTGGTTGAACGTCGGGCTTTGAGTCGCGGCGCTGACTATCGAATCGACTACGAGCGCGGTGCGATTCTGTTCAATCAGCCCGTGTCTATTACCGATGCTAACCCCTTTGGGAATACGCTGGTTCGTCGGATTGTTGTTGCTTACCAAAGAGATGGCGAGGAGTCAGGCGGCGATCTCTACGGCGGTAGGCTTCAGTACAATTTCTCTTACGATATTGATGCTCCCAGCTGGATTGGTGCTTCTGTTGTAACAGAAACAGATAATCTTCGAGACTTTACGCTCTACGGCGTTGATACGCTGATTTCGCTGGGAGAAAGAGGTCAGCTGGTTGCTGAATATGCGCAGTCTGATTTAAGTAACGGGCTTGTTGCAAACGGTGATATTAACGGTAATGGCTCTGCCTACCGGATTGAGGCGAGAAGCGACTTTACGGATAATTTGTTTGGCCGCGCCTACTGGCGTCAGACGGATGAAGAGTTCTCTAATACGGCTACGACTAGCTTTAGGCCCGGACAAACTCGCTACGGCGCTGAGCTGTCGGCGCTGTTAGGTGACAGTACGCTGCTGGAATTTCAGTACGATCAAGAGGATAACAAAGGACGTATTCCGCGGACGTTCGACAATTTCAATGTCGATCCGTTCTCTCCCGAGCGGTTCTCTTCTTCTTTTCAAAATGCGAGCGGTGAGGTTGATAACTCCTTAACCACGCTGCGAGCAGGTATTCAGCAACAGCTTGGCTCGGCAACGGTTGATTTTGGGTATGTGTATCGCGATCGCAATAATCGCCTCGGTGTCGGTGAAGACTTCAACAGTTCTCAGCTCGTGTCTGGGCTAACACTGCCGATTGCCAATAATCTCTCTTTTCGCGCTCAAAACGAACTCAACATTGGCGGCGACGAAGACCCAATTTACCCGGGTCGCACCGTCTTCGGCCTAGATTGGCAGGCTTTGCCCGAAGTGACCGTGCGGCTGGCGCATCAGTTTTTCAACGGCAGTGACCTAGCGCCAGATTCAATCACTTCTCTAGACACCCTGCTCGACTATGACCTGACTGATAACACGCAGCTAACCGGTCGCTACTCTGTGCTTGGCGGTTTCAATGGTGTAACAGGTCAGGGCGCACTGGGGCTAAATCACCGCTGGAACATTGCCCCTGGCTTAAATGTAGATCTAGGTTACGAGCGAATTGTGGGTGAGGGCCTAGGCGCAGCCGTCGATTCAGACGGACGGATTGCTCAGCCGTTTGCGATTGGCCAGTCCGGTGCAACGTTGGGGATTTTGCCCGGCAGCACTTACTCGGTTGGGCTGGAATATTTAGATAATCCTTCGTTTCAAGCGAGCGCCCGCGCTGAGTTTAGAGACAATGATAACGGCGACGACAACTCAGTAATCACGGCTTCTTTGGCAGGCAAGGTTTCTCCAGCGCTGACTGCGCTGGGTCGGTTTGAGTATGCCAACTACGCCAACCAGACCCTGAACGAACGCTTCGAAAATACCAGCGCGTTTAAGCTGGGTTTGGCCTACCGTGACCCTCGCAGCGAGACCCTTCAAGGCCTGCTGAGCGACGCGTACGCACCTAACCCCGGCACCCCTATCAATACGGTGGGCTCAGATACGATTCGAGAGCATACGCTGTCGGCTGAGGGGATCTATGCGCCGAACCATCGCTGGGAGTTCTACGGTAAGTACGCGCTGAGAAATACGAATGCCGATTTGTCAGGTGTTGGTCTTAGCTCTATTTCAAACACCATTCATCTAGCCCAGATGCGAGCCTCTTACCGGTTGGGCTATCGCTGGGATTTGATGGGCGCGCTGCGCTACATTGCGCAGCCTTCTGCTGATTTTTATGAGACGGGCTTAGCGGTCGAAACGGGCTACTATGTGACGCCTGACTTGAGACTAGGCGTGGGCTACAGCTTCGGGGCTGCCGATGACCGCAGTTTCTCAGGGTCCTACCGAGACGACAGTGGCTTTTATCTCGCGGCGACCATGAAGGTAAATGAGCTGCTGAACGGCTTTGGTTTGCAAGATGTGGGCGAGCCGCAGCAGACAGAGGCGCGGGTGCCAGAATCCGATGAGGTCGTCGTCGATGACGTCTGTCCAGAAGAGGTCGATCCAGAAGCATCAGGGGTCGACCCTTGTGAGAATCGAACGTTTGAAGAAGTGCCTGCGGCTGATACTGGCACACCGCGGCCTGGCGTTCCGGCTGCGCCTGATCTTCCCGGCGTCCCGACCGCACCAGATTCGACTGTGCCAGGTTCGACTACGCCAGGGTCGACTGCACCAGGTTCTGCCGCGCCAGGTTCGACCGCGCCAGATAGGATGCCAGGAACAAGTTTAGACGCACCGTCTGGAACAACGCCGGATAGCGATACCAGGACAGGTGCGGATGGATTCTTTGTACCTGATTCAGATAGTGACTCTAGATTTGATCCGGAGGGTGCTTCGGATGGAGAGGGGCCTGATTCAACCGCGCCGGGTTCGGGAGTTCCGTTTGAATCGGGCTCAGATGAATCAGGAATGGATGAATCGGGAACAGAGGCGGCTCCCGCTGAGCCTATTCGAGGACTGTGGTAGGTGCATATGAATTTTGAGGAGGTGAGGAGTCAACCCATGAACAGACAAGCTATTGATACATCTAAACTGTTAGGCCGGTTAGTCTGGCAGAACGTCCGGCAGAGATCTAGAAAAAGTGTGCGATCGCTGGCCCGCGCTTGGTCGCTATCGGCCTGCCTGCTAGCCGGTATGGTCTCGTTTCCAGCGATCGCCCAAGAGACAGTTCAAGATACCGCCCAGGATGCACCCCCAGAAGGCATCAGCATTCCAGTTCCCGATTCGGCAGTAGAAGGCGCTGCCCCCATAGTCAGCGTCACTGTGAATAGCAGCCTGGATGGGATCATGCCTGATCAGGCCTTAACCCTGCGAGAAGCGATCGCAATTACCAACGGAACTCTGCCGCTAAGTGCATTGAGCCCGGCAGAGTCTGCTTTGGTTACGCCTGCTGCTAGTCCGGCAATTGGGTTTTCCCTTACCCAGAGCACCGACATTGAGCTTACAGAAGTGCTGCCGCCGATTATGGCTACAGGTTTAACAATTGATGGAACAACTCAGTCTGGATATGGGACGCTCAGTAGTGATGCGCCGGCTGCGGTACCGGTACCGGTTCCCGCCGTAGCGCTCAGTCCCGCTACAGAAGCTGAAGTGTTTCGCGGTCTGACGATTGCCGCTAGTGATGTGACGGTACGCGGTCTGAGCATTCACGGCTTTTCTTCTGTTCACCGCCGGACGGCGTCCACACCGCCTGCCGACATTTTTATCACGCACGTTGCACCGCCTCAGGGTAACGACGAAGTGCACAGCGGCCCCGACTCGCCCTCTGCAAGAACGCTTAGGCTAACGTCTAGTGAAGAAGATCAAGCGCCGAACGGCGTCGTGATTGAAGATAACTGGCTGGGCGTGCCGCCAACGGGCATTATTCCTGAGCCCAACGAGATGTCTGCCTTTGGCGTTTCTGTGTTCAACGGCACTGATGTTGTGGTGCAGCGCAATCGTATTGGCTTTCACGAAAGCAGCGGCATTATCACCGGTAACTTGGCCAAAGGGCTAGTGGTTACCGAAAATACGCTGATTGGTAATGGCCTTGCCGGTTTGCCCCCGGCGATTTATATGAGCGGTAATATTGACGGCTCTGAAATTTTTGGCAACTTAATGTGTGCTAACGATGGCAGCGGTGTTGCTATGTTTAAGCCGGAGGGCTCAGCGAGAATTTTTAGCAATGATATTCGCTTTAACGGCAGACGTTTTCGCAGCGCTGGTATTTCGCTAATGGGCAGTGGCCACGAGGTTAGCGATAACTACGTGGCGTTTCAGCCGGGGCCAGGTGTCGGCGTGGTGGCCTACCCCAAGAGCCAGCAGAACACGGTACGCGGCAACTTTTTCCGTCGTCTCGACGGCCTGAGCGTAGATCTCAACTACAACCACAACACCCGCGTCTCGGACTATCAGTTTTTTGATGGGCCAAATCCACCGCGCAACTCGAATCAGCGACGACGAGATTCAGCGAACGCGGCCATCAACGCGCCTGAGTTCGACGAATACGCTTTCCCGGTTGAGGGCAATACGGTCACGCTCACGGGCCGCGCCGATCCAGGCTCAGAAGTGGATATCTATTCTGTGTCGTCTAAGCCGAATCGGCACTACGGTGATTTGGGCAGCTTACTCACGACGGTTTCGGTGAGTGAAGATGGCGCCTTTAGCGCGACCGTTGATGCGTCAGAGGTGCTGCCAGAAGCAGAGGCGAGGAGTCTTGATAGTGGAATTGATAGTGGAAATAGTGCACTGACAAAGCAGACGGTTGTGATGGGCTCGGAAGTAGCGGCGATCGCAACCGATGCTCGCTATGGGACTTCTGAACCCTCACCAACTGCGGCTATTGGCGAAGAGCCTGACTATACAGGCACGCCCGACCCATACTCGCCAGTCTGCCAGGACCCGCCCATTCTGGTGGAACCGGAAGAAGTCGTTATTTTGCCGCCAGATGAGCCAATTTCGCTGACGATTCCTCGAAATATTCACTTTGCGCTAGATCGCTCCTTTATCAGTGAGGAGAGTGCGAACATCATGGACCAGATTGCCGCGGCCATGTTGGACTATCCTTCTCTGACCGTAGAGCTTCAGGGCCACACTGACCCGCGTGCGAGCGATGCTTACAACGCGGCGCTTGGTGAACGCCGGGCTTTGGCAGCTCGTGACTACCTGTTGCAAAAGGGAATTGCACCTGAGCGCATGCGCATTCGTTCCTTTGGCGAAACGCAGCTAATCTCGACCGAGCCAGACATCGTGGACTACGCGCGCGATCGCCGGGTTGAGTTTATCTTCTCTGATTCTCGGGGCTTAGACATTGTCTTTGAGCGTCAAGAAACCGACCTTCAGATTGAATAGCGCTTTGTAGCTCACGTTTTAAGAAGGATAGTGAACCTTTCAAAACGTGAGCGATTTCTGCTTCGAGTCCTGTTCTTCTTTTTAACAAACCTGCTTTTGTTGCTTCCCATGTATCAGCTAACCCGCCGATTTCTTGCTCCTATGATTGCTGCTAGGCCAAAGATGAGATCTGTTGTGCGATCGCGCGTACTCTTAGCCAGCACGTTTGCACTGTTGCCATTACTGTCGATGTGGCAAAAGCCAGTGCAGGCGCAGTCGTCTTTGAATAACGGTCAGTTTTGCTATGCGATCGCCGATAACAATCCACCGGGCGTAGGTGGCGGCGGTGGCCGAAATAATCAAGATACGCTGGCAAGAATCGACGATTTCAACGCGGGCGCTGCAACCGCTGTGGCCAACATTACCCGTCCCGATGACTCCGAGGTGGGTGATATCGAAGCGCTGACTTCGCGTCCAAACTTTGGCGAGCTGATCGCTGCTAATGGTAACGAGCTGGGCACAGTCGATCCGACCACGGGTGTGTTCACATCTATAGGCACGCTAACTGGGTTCAACGACTTTGACGCTATTGTGATCGACCGTAGCGTTGCCGATCAATCCAGGCTGCTGGGCGTTTCTAAAGATAATAATGATGCAGAAAACAATGTGATTGTTGAAGTCTTTCTGCAGATTGACGGTACAACAGGCGCAGCCACTGGAATTTCTTCATTCCAAGGGATCTCTCAAATCGCTGACGATCAGTTTCCTGTCAATACCGCGGGCATTGATGGTATTGCCATTAGTCCGGCTAACGGTCTTGTTTATGGTGTCGCTAACCGAGGCCCTAGATCGGCTCAACGCTTCGTCATTATCGATATCGCTAACGGAACGCTACAGGACAGAGGTCCTTTTCTCGCGCCTAATGGCGATGAGATTCCAGACGTTGAAGACCTTAGCTTTGATCTGTTCGATGGTCAGCTGTTTGCAACAACAGGCAGTAGCTTTGAGGCCTTTACAGAAAATGCGTTTCTCTTCTCCGATCCGTTAGGCGGCACTTTGGCCCCAGCGCTCGGTAACTTCAACCTGGAGACACCAACCGGTGCGATTGACTTTGAGGCATCTGCTTGTTTACTAGCCGAGCAAATTGTAGAACCCGGCGATTTGCTTTTGGTCAAACGAATTACGGCGGTGACTCAGGTAGGCGGAGAAGAGCAGCGCTTTGAAAGCTTTCAAAATCAGCAGGGCACTGAGGTTGATGATCAGCTGAGCGCAGCGACTAACCAGGCCTTCCCGCTAGGTGTGGTTGAAGCGCCTCAGCCGCTAGCAGCAGGCGATCAGGTGGAATACACCGTGTACGTATATAACGGTACGGCCACAGCAATCAACAATATTGAGCTGTGCGATCCGCTCAGTCGCCCGAGCGTTTTACAGTCTGACAGTATTGAGTTTGCACCTCCTAACGGTGCGCTTACCCTAGCGTTTGACGATATTACTGATGCAGATCGTTCTCCTCAGGCACCCGCGGATGCCTCTTGCGAGCTATCACTAGACGTCGATGAGTTCTTGGCAGGGCCTCCGGGGCCGGTTGGGCCTCTGGGCAGAGTGGGCGGTGTAGTCTCTGATCCATTCATTTTAGCGCCTAATGAAATTGCGGCTGTACGATTCGTGGTGGAAGTTGGTGCGCTGCAAGGTGATGAAGAAGTAGAAGATTTTCAGGAGTAATTGGAGCAGGTTTAAACAGGAAATGAACAAGTAGAGACTTTGATTTAGACTGCATTTCTTCTAAGGCATAATCTCGCTGGGCGTAATCTCGTTGGGCGTAATCTCGTTTCCTTGAGGTTACGCTTTTGTTCTGTTTGCTTCTGTGCTCCCAATTGGCCTTGCTAAGTAAAGAGAAAAAATATTACCCTTGGCGTATTTGTCAAGGGCAATTCTACTGTAATTTTTTATTGTAAAGTTCTTGTAAAGATATATGTGCGTAAATACCTACGTAATTTTACTGAAATTTCGGCCTCGCATTTGACTTCCCTAGCGCTCTGCTGAAGCGGACTTTGAGCTTTTTACTGCCATAGAAAAATAGCCTTTTATTTTCTAGCTTGGGGCGAGATCATAGTTACTTTTGGATATTGACAGTACTATTACAGAGATGTTTATGTAAGGTTTCGTTAAAGAATTTGAGCGGTCTAATTAGTTTGCACTAGCAACCTAGACTGCTTCTTAACTTCAGGAGTCATACTTACTATGCCAGCTATATTTCCTCTCTTTGCGATTTTAGTTGTCTTTGTTTTCATTAGTGCTCACGCATCTACTACCTCCCCTAGACGGCGTCGTTACGACTCTCGTTCCTCTTCCTACGGTTCTGGCGGCGGTGGCCGACGCTCCGAACGTGGCGGTGGCTACGACGATTACAAAAGAGAGCGCAGTGGAGGCCGCTCTTCTTCCGGTCGCGGTCGCGGTGATCGATACTCCTCAGACAGAGGCCGATACTAACATCTCGCTTCAGCTAGCGCTTGGCTTATGAAACAAACAGGTCCGCTCCTGAGCGTAAGGGAGTGGGCCTGTTTCTTCGGTCGCTGGATCTAGATAACTGGAGGTAGATAACTGGGGGTAGATAACTGGGGGTAGCTGGGATTATCGGATAGCCGCTTTCAGATCCAGGCAGAACTGTCCTACCGCCGCGAGGCCTTCCTCAGGCGTTCCAGCCGCCAGTCGCTTAACAATAGCGCTGCCAACAATCACACCATCTGCGCCCCAGTTCTTTAGCTGTTTCGCCTGAGCTGGCTCGGATACCCCAAATCCAACGCCAATCGGCTTATTCGTTGCGCTATGGAGATCGCTCAACAGCCCTTCTACGCGCGTCGCGACCTCTTGACGAATGCCCGTTACCCCGGTGACGCTGACAAGATATACAAAGCCTTGAGAGCGCTCGGCGATCGCATGAATCCTTTCGTCTGTAGAAGTGGGTGCTACCAGCAAAATCACGGCAATACCCACCTTTTCTGCGGTGCTAAGCAGCGTATCCATTTCTTCCAAAGGCAAATCAGGCACCAGCAGCCCCCGCGCCCCAGCTGCATAAATGTCCTTTAAAAAGGCTTCTAAACCCCGATTCAAAATAGGGTTGTAGTAGGTAAACAGAATAAGCGGTGCTGAAAGCTTAGGCGTGACTTCCGCCACTAGCTTTAGAACAGCCTCTAGCGTTACACCGCGATTGAGCGCCCGAGTCGCCGCCGCTTGAATAGTGGGACCATCCGCTAAGGGGTCAGAATAGGGAATTCCTAGCTCAATCAGGTCAGCGCCGTTGCGATCGAGCACCTGCAAAGCTTCAGCGGTTGTCTTTAGGTCAGGATCACCCGCTGTAATGAAGGGAATCAGAGCGCATTCATCGCGATCGCGAATTTCATCAAACCGCGCTTTTACCGATACCTTTGTTATTACTTCGCTCATGATCTATCCGCTTAATATCTGCTGCTGTGTCGATAGCCTACATATGCACAGGTACCCTTTCACCCACTGACTATCTCTACTAGGGTTTCTTTGCTGGAATTTCTGACTGGTACCTAAAAGGCTAAAAAGTTCCTAACTTTCTTTTTGAGCCCTTGCCAGTCGCTCTTTTTCTACTTCCTCTTGTAACTGAGCAATTTCTTCCGGGCTCATTTCGTCTAGCCGTTTTTGCAGTACAGCGTTTTCGTAATCTTCTAGCTGCTGGTAGTAGGTCATATTCTTGCCCAGCGCTCTTGCTAGATAGGTCGCCGTCCAGCCCAACAAACCGGCAACAAAAATAACCTGACTCCAAATTCCAGCCGACAGTCCGTCTAGCCCAGCCCACGAAAAAGCCAGGTAAAGCAGCCCACCTGCGACAAATACCCCTGCTCCGATGCCGAGAACATCAATTCTTCTCATAGTTTTCTGCTATCTCGGGCCCGCCTGCTTTGCTCTATTCACCTTGCTCTATTCACTTTGCCCTGTCCGATTAGCCTCACGTTTTAGACTGCTTCTAGACTTCGCGGCGTTTGGGTCTGAAATTGAGAAATGGGCTCAGAACTAGGCAGCCAGGAAAGAAGACCAGTATGAGCCCATAAACCAGAAGACGCTCTACAGAGCCCGCTGACGTTTGCCGCGCCTTCAGGTAAAACATCAAAGCCGCTGGAACGATCACTAGATACACCACAGCAAGCGTGGCATATAGCCCTAGAACGATCAGCGTAGATGTTTCGAGTGCAGGGAATGTCATTTCGGTCTTATTCTCTAATAGCCACTATATATAGTAGATCAATTCGGCTGGATGTATTCAGCCGAATTGATCCGCGAGTTGCTGACTTCAATGGGGTTTCAGCCTTTAGCTCGTCTGTTTGTCCAGTCCGTGGAGATGCAGATTGATGCGCAGATTGGTTGCATCCGCGCACGCTTGGTGGTGAAATAGTCATCTAGCGCCTAACGGGGGCGTGGCGGAATGGTAGACGCTGCGGATTTAAAATCCGTTGACTGTAAAAGTCGTGAGGGTTCAAGTCCCTCCGCCCCCATCTTTTGAATGCTAGCTTTGACGGCAAGTAAATACGACTTTTGTTGGTATGAACGGGCAGTCTAGAGGTGATCTCAGTTGCCTCTTGTATTGCGATGGTTGTAGATAGGACGTCAAAAAACTCAGGCACTCCCTCAGGCCCCGACCGGTCAGACTCTAGCCTATTTGCTTCCAACGCTCGCAGCCCGCAAAAGCCTTTAGAGTTTCAGATAGCGCAGCAACAAATTTATGACGACTTGCTCGAAGCTGTCCGCAAGTTGCCACCTGTCGAGGCGCTTGCGGATTTCGAGTCTTTATTTTTTGGCTACAGCGGTACTCAAGATGCCGATGTGTCTCCGTTTTTGTATCGCATCCTGTTTGCTGACGACGAAGGAGAGTTTCGCAATACGCTCAAGCGGGCCTGCTACATTCTGGTGAATAACTGGGATCTCAGCAGACAGGGCGATATGGTCCACGCGCTGCTGGCTCTGTTTTCTCAGCCTTCGCTAAAGAAAGCAACGTTTTCTCCGAGTATTAAGCGGCTGCGTCAGTGGCTGCTGAACTTTGCCGAGAGTCAAGATTTTGAAGACCTGAAGCTGTTTGCCACACAGCGTATGGGCTCGTCTGCTACCGGTAGCTGGAGCAACCGGTACGTTACCTATCAGCTGACCGCTCAGTCTATAGATGATGCCAACTCGCTAGAGCAGCGTGAGGCGGCTAGGTCGATGTCTCGGCGGCTGAAAAATAAGTTCAAGCATGACTTAGCGATGTATACGGCCTTTTCTCAAGGCTCTTCTCGGCTGGGACATAAGTATATGAACCCAACGGTTTTAGGCGATGAAGTGCTGCGGCTGATTAAGGCGATTCTGGTGCGTCGCGGCCAGTTTAGCTATCGTAATGTGGCCCGTATTTTTCAGCAGCAGACGTTTGAATTGTCTTACGCCAGCTATAAGGAGAGCCTGGTTGAGTACCTTTGCTTTTCAATTAGCCAGCCCGAGTTTGTTGAGGTAGTAGAAACTCAGATGGGCAAGGTGCTGCCAGCGCTGTACAAAGAGCACAATGACGATCCGATCGAGCCTTCATTAGCGCTCAGGACGTGTAACCGGCTGATTGATTTGCTGACAACGGAAGATGAGCATCATCCTTCAAAGCTATTTGTACAGCTGTTAGCTCAGGGCAACCCGCTAAATCTAGTAGTCCTACTGTTAAAGATTGTCTTGATTTCGCCCAACTCCCAGCTGTATCTAGCAGCGCGGCTCGCGTATCTAATTGAGTTCTAC
>ERZ1740058.48-NODE-48-length-98534-cov-12.399222_pt1 | contig 98534 bp, 77 predicted proteins | sample MGYA00581745_ERZ1740058 | MGnify/ENA primary metagenome ERZ1740058 (study PRJEB43018, sample SAMN04849742) | marine metagenome | isolation source: floating plastic debris | place: Pacific Ocean | collected 2008-08-30 | study: EMG produced TPA metagenomics assembly...
GGTGACGGGGTGGCTGGGTGGCTGGGTGGCTGGGTGGTTGGGTAAGGTGGATAACTGGATTTCTCATCCCTAACTGCCGGATCGTCCATTGCGTCTTCTGCCTTCTCCTGACCTTCTGCCTTCTGCCTTCTGCCTTCTGCCTTCTCCTGACCTTCTGCCTTTTCCTGGCCTTCCAGCTTAAGAAAAACGGGGGTAATGACGGTGACGTCGGGGAGATGAGTGCCGCCGTTGTAGGGGTTGTTGAGCATGTAAACGTCGCCGGCCTTGAGCGTCTCGCCGTGGGCGTCGATGAGGCTGCGAACGCTATCGCTCATGGAGCCCAAGTGAACGGGGATATGAGGCGCATTGGCAACTAGGTGGCCGTTTTGGTCGAAAATAGCGCAGGAGAAGTCTAACCGTTCTTTGATGTTGACGGAGTAGCTGGTGTTTTGTAGCGTTGTCCCCATCTGCTCGGCAATTGAGCGGAAGAGGTTATTGAAGACTTCCAGCATCACCGGATCAGGCTGGTCAGCCGCTGCGGTCTGATCCATGGTTTGAGCCGAAACGCCGGCATTTGTGGATGATTCAGCTTGTTTTTCTAAAATCAGATGGTGGCGATCGCTCACGGTGGTCTGCCAGCCGGGCTCAATAATGTTGGTGCCGGTATCTTCGATAGCGATCGCCGGGCCAGACAGGGTATGGCCCGGCTGGAGGTCGGCTCGCTGATAAACGGGCGCCTCGTGCCAGGCTCCGGCGGTATATAACCTGACAGTGGCGATTGGTTCTGGTGACGTTGGGTCAGGACAGTCCGTCCGTAGCTCTTCAGGAGCCTGGGTGGGGCAAACCAGTTCTACTGAAACGGTGTCTACGACCAGCGCCTTATTGTCGATAACAAAGCCGTAGCGCTGCTTGTGCAGGGTTTCAAACTGCTGACGCATGGTGGCCACATTCGCAAAATCAACTAGCAAGGTCGAGTCGGTGCCGGCATACTTGAGATGCACTTTGCGGAGCACTTCGGTCTGGTCAATAGCGGCAGCATTTTGGCGGTCAAGTTCGGCTTTGCCTTCCACAACCAGGTCTGTCAGCTGCTGCTCAACTTTGGGAAGCGTCGCATCGCTGAGGTCAGCCTCTATTGACTGCTCTCGCAGCACGCGAATATCCGCCAAGCCGATGCCGTAGGCGGAGAGCACGCCGGCATAGGGATGAATCAGAATTTTCTGGATGCCCAAAGCATCGGCAATCAGGCAGGCATGCTGTCCGCCAGCCCCGCCAAAGCAGCACAGGGTGTATTTCGAGACGTCGTATCCCCGCTGCAGCGAGATTTTCTTAATGGCACCGGCCATTTTTTCGACTGCGATCGCAAGAAATCCCGAGGCCACATCTTCCGGGGTGCGATCGTCGCCAATGTCTGCGGTCAAATGCTGAAACTTTGCTCGCACCACCGCCGCATCCAACGGCGCATCAGCATTGGGGCCAAACACTTGGGGAAAGAACTCTGGCTGCAGCTTACCGACCATCACGTTACAGTCAGTGATCGTCAGCGGGCCATTTTTGCCATAGCAGGCTGGCCCTGGATTGGCCCCGGCAGATTCGGGGCCAACTCGATAGCGCGAACCATCAAACTGGACTACTGAACCACCACCCGCCGCTACGGTGTGAATCGACATCATCGGCGTCCGCAGCCGCACGCCCGCTACCTCAGTATCAAAGCTGCGCTCGTAGTCGCCTCGATAGTGGGCAACGTCAGTCGAGGTGCCCCCCATGTCAAAGCTAATAATTTTATCAAAGCCGGCGATCTGACTGGTTTTGACGGCCCCAACAATGCCGCCCGCCGGTCCCGACAGGATACTATCCTTGCCCTGAAACCGTTGCGCATCGGCCAGCCCGCCATTGGACTGCATAAACATTAGTTTTGGCAGAGCGGCGTTACGGTCCGCAGCCAGGCTGTCAACGACCTGATCGACATAGCGCTTTAGGGTCGGGGAAAGGTAGGCATCGACCACCGTAGTGTCGCCCCGGCTGACCAGCTTGATTAGCGGACTTACCTGATGGGAGACCGAAACCTGAGTAAAGCCAGTCTCCTTAGCGATGTCGGCGATCGCCTGCTCATGCTCAGGGTAGCGATAGCCGTGCATTAGCGCGATCGCGCAGCTACGAATCCCGTCGCTGTATGCCGCCCGCAAATCGCGGCGCACCGACTCAACGTCAACCGGAATCAGCTCGTCTCCGTGGGCGCTGTAGCGCTCTGCCGCTTCGATAACGCGCTCATACAGCGGCGTCGACAACACAATTTCGCGAGCAAAAATATCGGGACGATTCTGATAACCGATTTTGAGGGCGTCTCGAAAGCCCTGGGTGATGACCAGCACGGTGCGATCGCCCTGCTTTTCTAACAGGGCATTGGTGGCAACCGTCGTTCCCATTTTGATCACACTAATCTCTGCTGCGGGAATGGGTTCACCGGCGGCAATGCCCATCACGTCTCGGATGCCCTGCACGGGAGCGTCTCGATATTGGTCAGGATTCTCTGATAGCAGCTTATGAATTACCACCTCTCCATCGGGACGTTTGGTTACCACATCAGTAAACGTACCACCCCGATCAATCCAGAACTGCCATTGATTATTTGAAGATTCAACCATTTGATGATTTCTTGTTATACATTTCGACAGATTGACACCGAAAAATAAGCCATTAGAATCTATCCCCAAAAACAATTTATTGAGATATTCATCTCATAATTATTTTGATAATAAAGCAGCCTATCTAAACCTTATAAACCAGTCAATCGATATCGATTTTATTTCGCTTTAAAGTGCAGATTTGTGACTTATAAAACCGTTTTACTTTCTAAGTGATGACATTTTAGGAGTATGCCCAAAGAATTAAAAGTAGATTTTTTTGGGCGCTCTATCTCTCGAATTTATTTTCTGTAAGAAATAAAAAATCCATCTCAATCAGCTTAAAGATATGCCTTTGTGTAGATAAAAAACAACAGCAATACTATCAGTTTTTAGCATCAAGGAGGTTGGACTATGCTGAAAAAGTTAAAGAATTTAGGCCCAGGATTATTAGTGATGGCCGCCTTCACCGGTCCGGGAACGGTAACCACAGCTAGCGTTGCTGGCTCTACCTATGGATTTGTCTTGCTATGGGCGATCGCGTTTGCTATTTTTGCCGCCATCGTATTACAAGAAATGGCCGGAAGATTAGGATTAGTCAGCCGCCAAGGACTCGGAGAAGCCATATCAAAATCCTTTGAGAACCCAGTAACGCGCTTTCTAGCAATTGCTTTAGTAATGGTGGCGATCGCGTTTGGTAATGCCGCGTTTGAAACGGGCAATATTATTGGCACCGCGATCGGACTTGAGACGATTGTGGGCGGCAGCACTCAACTTTGGTCAGCATTGGTGGGCATGATTGCCTTTGCCTTACTTTTTTTAGGCGTTTACAAAGTTATTGAGCGGGTTTTAGTTGTACTGGTTGTCACAATGAGCATCGTCTTTCTGATTGCGGCGGTGATGGCTCGTCCAGATATCGGTCAGATATTATCAGGACTCCTAATTCCTCGAATACCGCAGGATTCATTGTTGACGGTAGTGGCACTAATTGGGACCACTGTTGTTCCCTATAACCTCTTTCTTTATGCCAGTTCAGTTCAGGAAAAATGGTCCGAACAGGCATCAACCTCAGAGGCGCTGGATGAATCTCGCTTTGATATTACGTTCTCAATTTTGCTGGGCGGCATCATTGCGATCGCGATTATCACCACGGCAGCGGCCGCATTTTTTGGTCAAAATGTTGAAATTGACAGCGCCGGTACGATGGCGCAACAGTTAGAACCCTTACTTGGTCCTGCTGCACGGATCTTTTTTGCAATTGGTCTTTCGGCAGCAGGAATCACCAGCACTGTTACCGCTCCTCTAGCAACAGCCTATGCTGTATGCGGCGCTATGGGGTGGCAGCGGGATCTCAAGAGCAACAAATTTCGCAGCGTTTGGATCACCATCCTAGTCTTTGGTACGGTGCTGGCAGCTGCGGGACAAAAACCGGTTCAGGCCATCGTATTTTCGCAAGCCGCTAACGGAGTTTTACTGCCCATTGTGGCCATCTTTTTGTTGGTTGTAATGAACCGCAGTGACTTGCTAGGAGAGTTCAAGAATCGTACCGTTGCCAATGTGCTGGGAGGGCTGGTTGTCCTGATTGCCACAATTCTCGGAGGCATTCAGTTCTTAAAGGCAATCGGGGTTATTTGATCGGAAGAGAGTGCGGTAGGAGCCTCAATCAAGAGGGCTAAGCTCTCGAACTAAAGCTAAATACCGCTGACTGCTGATGGAAACAAGCCTAGCCGTGATGCAGTTTCTGTTGACGAGCCTTTCATCGCCGCGAACATCGCTATGTGCAATACCAGTTCTCTTGGCTAAGGGCGGTCATCATTTAACGGCCGAGTCCGGATGATAACGAACTCTTAGAGCTACGGTGGTTGAAACTGAGGGCGGTAGGATGAAAAGGTTTCGCATCCTCAATCGAAACGAGACCCTGCATAACCGTAGTTTTCATGAAAATTCTTAAAACAAAAGACCTGCGCTTAAGCAACAGGTCTTTTAGATAAAAAGCTGGTTGCGAAACTTAGACTGTCGCTAACTCAGGGACTGGACGCTTGCTGGTGCGAATGCCTTTGATCGCTTCAGCATAGTCATCGGCTTTGAAAACACCGGAGCCTGAAACGATAGCGTTTGCTCCAGCTTCAATTACCTGCCAAGCGTTACTGGGTTTGATTCCACCATCAACCTCAATCCAAGGATCAAGCCCGCGCTCGTCACACATTTGACGTAGCTTGCGAATCTTAGAAATCATACCTGGAATAAACTTTTGGCCGCCAAAGCCTGGGTTGACGCTCATAATCAGTACGAGGTCGCAGAGTTCCAACACATACTCAATCAATTCCAATGGTGTGGACGGGTTCAGTACGACCCCTGATTGCTTGCCCAGTTCACGAATCTGACCCAGCGTGCGGTGTAGATGTGGAGACGCAGTGTGCTCAGCATGCACTGAGATGATATCTGCTCCAGCCTTGGCAAAATCTTCAACGTATTTTTCGGGCTCAACAATCATCAAGTGAACGTCGAGGGGCTTCTGAGTAACCGGACGCAGTGCGTCAACAATCAGCGGCCCAATTGTGATGTTGGGAACAAAGCGACCGTCCATAACATCAACGTGAATCCAATCGGCTCCAGCCTCATCAATGGCTCGCACCTCATCACCCAGCCGGCTGAAGTCAGCCGACAAGATCGAGGGAGAAACAACGACAGGTTTTTGAGAATGGGCATGAATCATGGCTGAAGGGTTCCTCCCGAATGCTTTAGTAATTATCGTAACAAAACTTTTAGCTTTTCAACACATTATCATGGGCTTAAGTTAAAAGCTTTATTTAATTTGTTTGCGCTTTAATATTAAGGAGCTAAAGCCTATCAGGGAAACTTCTTTGGGTAAAATTTTGGGCTGTAAACAGAGTTTCTGGGCTAGAGCAATTCTGTTATGGAGTAATGACAGAATTAGATGTTGGTCAGAGTAAAACTGAACAGAAATTATCTATTTGAAAGTTGTTTTACGCTGTTTAGCCAGAACATCACCTAAGTTGATAGCGATTCTTGCTAAAGTGCTGACGGCTAATTTTTTGACTGCTTGAGACTATCGCCTGACTGTCAGATGCAGGCCTATGTTGAGTCTGGATGACAGTTTGCTGACTCTTAAATTATTTCTGTCTCAGCTGGTCCATAGGAAATTTAGCTGCTTTTATTAGACTACGCGTTTGATTACCGTCTTGGAGTTGAAGGGCCGTATGAATGTGACAACATTGGCAAACCTGTTGCGATCTTGGCGAGTACGCTGGGGTTTGGCAGCGGGTGTGGTGGGTTTGGGCGGCCCGGTGTGGGCGCTGTCAAATTCTGTGGGCCCTGGCGGCATTAACGCTTTGCGACTGCACGGCGAGCCGTATTTTTTGACCGGCAACAAAATTGCGATCGGCCAGGTGGAAATTGGTCGTCCCAGCCAGTTTGGCCTTGATAAGGTGGCGAATGCTGACCTGCCGATTAAAGTGGGTCAAGTGTTTTACTTAGGCGATCAGGCCGGTCCTGATCAGTATGTGGATGGGCATGCGGCCAATGTGGCTAGTGTGATGGTCAGCCAAGACAAAACGCTGACGGGGGTAGCCCCCGATGCCATTTTATATGCTGCTGCTGTGGGGCCAATTCGCGGGCGCAGCGGACAGCCAGAGGAGTGCTTTGCGTCTCAGCAACTGGCCCTGAGCAATGGCGGCGATTTGCGAGCCACTAATTTTAGCTTTGGGGAGTCATTAAATCGTGATCCCCGGACGGATGCGGTCCTAGACGGCAATGCTCTGCTGACTCAATGTATTGATTGGTCAGAGCGAGTCCATGATGTACTGTATGTAATTGCGGGGAATCAGGGCGGCGGTGGCATTCCCATTCCGACTGATAACTTCAACGGCATTAATGTGGCCTATTCCCGCGAGGTTGATGGTCGTTTTATCAAAGTCGATTTTGCCAATCTCAGCAGTGAGCCAGATTTTCGCGCGCCGCGATCGCGTGAACCAGAAAGCAATGTCGGCGATCGCCGCTCGATTAATCTAGTGGCTCCGGGCAGCCGCATTGATGTAATCAATCCCGACGGCGATTCTCGGACGGTTAGCGGTACCAGTTTTGCTGCCCCCCACGTGACCGCTACAGTTGCCTTGCTGCAGGAGTGGGCCGATCGGCAAATTCGTTCAGAGGCGGCCTGGAGCTTAGACGCCCGCGAACCAATGGTGATGAAAGCGGTGCTGCTGAACTCCGCTGACAAGCTGGCCGATAAGGGTGATGGACTGCTATTGGGCATGGCGCGGACGCTGTATGACGAGAGTAATCAAACGTGGCTAGAGTCAGACGCTTATCGCGATCAGACTCGCCCCCTGCACAGTGACTTGGGAACAGGTCACCTCAATGCGTTGCGGGCGCTGCAGCAGCTTCAGGGCGGTCAATGGTCGGAGGCTGCGCCAGTGCCGGCGATCGGCTGGAGCTTCGGCACCGCTGAATCGCCCCTGCCGCCAGATCTGCCACGCACCGAAAAGACGACTTTGGTGCGCGATTATGCATTCGATACGCCGTTACAAGGAGACAGCTATTTCTCTGCGACCCTGGCTTGGGAGCGATTGGTGGTCCTGAACGACACCAACAATAATGGCCTTTATGACTTAGACGAGTCGTTCGACGATCGCGGGATCAATAATCTCGACCTTTACCTAATGCGGGCTGAGGATGACGACATTGCCGACAGTGTGTGGTCTTCGGTCAGCGAAGTGGACAGCGTCGAGCATATTTTCACTCAAATTCCGCAAACTGGGCGGTATAAGCTGCGGGTGGTTTATCGTCAGCAAGTGGCAGACGAGTTGGCTCAAGATTACGCCGTGGCTTGGTGGGCTATGCCGGCTGCGGTCAGCGAATGAGGCGCCTGCTGCCTGAGATGCCAGGGTTTGTTAGGGTATAGCCATTGCCAATTTCGTTAGGATAAAACGGCGAGCCATCTAGCTGTGAGCTAAGTGGCTGAACCTGAGCCGGTGCATCAACTCAGATGGCTAAAGTCGTGTATTTCAGCATATTGGCCGCCAAATGACAGGATTGATGACGTTTTCTCCGACCATGCAAATTTCAGTAGAAAGACAGCCTGGGGGCGATCGTCTCACTGATTTAGGCGTCTTTGATTGGCCCATTTGGACGAAGGCGGCGTCCACCTTTCCTTGGGCTTACAGCGAGGCTGAAACCTGCTACTTTTTGGCGGGCGAAGTTGTCGTAACGCCGGTCGATGGTGCCCCCGTTAAGATGGGCGCTGGCGACCTTGTACGCTTTCCGGCAGGCATGAGCTGTACTTGGCAAATCCTGTTGGATGTTAAAAAGCACTATCACTTTGGTGATTGAGAGCTGGATTGCACAGACGGCTTTTATCAAAATACACTTTGACCATGCGCTATTTGTTTCAAGGCTATCGTCGTTTACTCTCTCATCCTCGCTACGGGATCTGGGTGCTGTTGGGGTCGCTGCTTTACCTCATCAGTCCGATCGACATTTCCCCCGATTTAATCCCTCTATTGGGGCAAATCGACGATGTTGCGCTTATTGTCTTGATGGTGACTGCAGCCAGTCAGTGGCTGAGTCAGCAATTTCTGGCGGCTGAAGAGAACAATGCGACCTCTCAAGAAGATGACTCGGTGCGAGAAACAGTGGATGTGAAAGCAGTCGAGGTTGATGGTTAGTTAGAGCTTTGCAGGTAAGTAAAGTACCTGATTGGTAGCAGGGTAGCTGAGTAACCGGGTAAGAGAGCGTGATTGGGATGTTATTAATTTGCACATCTCTTAACTGAAGGAGAGAGCAGACGCGATCGCCTGGATTCCCCAAAATTTACGCCATCAACGTAGGGCGGGCTCCGAGGACAATCGTCCGAACCGCCACCCGAACCGCCAGAGCCGTCACGGCAAGACAGCGAGCCGATTGGCTGTAGAATAAGCGTCAAATATTGCTGAACTCTCGCCTAGACGACTGACACTAATATTGAACGCCAGCGTTATTCAAGCAATCAACCACCTGCGATCGCGTGGGCAACGACGGTTGTGCCCCGGCTTGAGTGACTGATAAGGCCGCGGTGGCGGCAGCCCAAGTTACAGCCTCTCTCAAAGATTTGCCGTCATGTAAAGCAACTGCCAGCCCGCCGTTAAACGCATCCCCGGCAGCAACTGTGTCAACAACGGGGACGGCGAAAGCTGGCTGATGAAAGATTTCGCCGGCAGTGCCACAGAGTACGCCCTGGGCACCCAGCTTAATCACGACAGTGGTGGCTCCACGGGACTGGAGATTGGCGATCGCTGCTGCCGCCTGCTCCTTGGTAGTTACCGGAGAGCCAACAAGCTGAGCAGCTTCCACTTGATTTGGCGTCAGGATATCAACGGTGGGATACAGTGAGGTCAAATCACCCGCCGGGACGGGAGCCGGGTCAAAAATTACCGTGATGCCGGCTGCCTGAGCCTGGCTAGCGGCCTGCGCGATCGCCGACAGCGGAATTTCGCCCTGCAAAAGCAGCCAACGAGCCCCTGAGAATTGGTTCTGCAAGCGGTGCACATCAGCATCGCCGACGCGACCGTTGGCTCCCGGCACAATGACAATGTGATTTTCACCAGCAGCATCAACGGCGATCGCCGCCACACCGGTGTGAGTGTCGGCATCAACCAGCACGGCGTCAACGGCGACGCCATCCACGGCCAAAGCGTGACGCAGCTGATGGCCAAAATTATCTGCTCCCACGCGGCCAGTCATGGTCACAGGAACTCCCTGCCGCGCTGCCGCCACCGCTTGATTCGCGCCTTTGCCCCCCGAAATGCTGGCAAAGTGGCTACCTGTAAGCGTTTCTCCGGGCTGGGGTAAGCGAGGTGACTGCACCACCAAATCCATGTTCAAGCTGCCAAAAACGAGAATCGTCATGGCTAAAACCGAAATGAATCTTCGTCAGACTGACCATCGGTGGACTCTTCTTTGCGACCGCTCCAGTCAGTGGGAGGGCGATCGCTGCTCCAGGCCCACCAAGCGGCTTCACAGTCGCCGCACTGATAAAATTCCTGCCACTTGCGGCGATGAGCATGAGTGTACACAGGCGAGCGCCGATTGATCCACACTGCCTGAGACTTAGAAACGTCAGCCCCGCAGCGAGGACAACAAAAGCCATGAGCGTGAACTGCGCCCTCCACCCAATTCGGCGGTGTCAGGGAAAAAGGATTCATAAAAGCCGTCAAGGAACCATGCTTCCCATTATGGGTTGGCGAGGGCGATCGCGCACGGTCTGAGTGGCAGGGTGTGAGAGTAGCAGAGTAGATGGGTGGCAGGGTGTGAGAGTAGCAGGGTAGCTGGGTGACAAGGCAGCCGGGTGTGAAGGTGGCGGTAGGGTGCCGTCAGCGTAGCGACGCACCGTTTGCTAATTCCTGTCCTCTAGCCGTTTGCGCCATTCGGCATCGAGTTTTTCGCGCTGTTCATATTCTTGCTCGGTCAGGTCTTTTGCGGTGGTGTAAGCCAGATCATCAGCAGACACGACCGTTTCAGCAGCGAATTGTCGAGCAAAGGTGATTTTTTCGTCCAGCTCTGGACCGGCGGCGTTGAGGGCTAAAGCACGCTCTTGGCGCTGTTCGTTGCGGCGCTCAATCTGGCTGTTGCGGCGTTTGGTCCACAGGTAGCGTCCTGTGGGAATGGCCAGGAATCCGGCTCCATAGGCCAGCAGCAACCAATAAATGCTGTTAACAAAAGCGACCAGCCCCCCAAGTTCAGCTACCAAAGCCTGATCCTGCAGCAGGCCACCGAGAAAGACGATCGCCACAAAGTTGAACAATCCCAGGGCGATCGCGCCGCCCAGTTGCCCCGGCTTGGCCTCACTAAATTTTTGCGGCGTTTCCTTAAGATAGGCTGGTACGGGAATGTGTCCCCGCTGCTGGGCGGTTACCTGCAGTTCGGGAAAATGGTAGATGATATCCCCTTTGGGACTCACTTCTGGTACACCATCGAAGCGAGTGAGCACGGGTAAAATGTAGTCCTCATCTTCGGCGGCCCAGCCGGTCCCAACATCGTCGAGATAGGGAACCACCTGCTCAGCCGCGATCGCGCCGCCGCTGTTTTGGATAACCGCCCCAACTTCCTGCCAGCGCCGTTCTTCCAAATCAGCATTCGGATCGCCGTCGCCGAAGAGAAACGAAAAGATTGCTTCTAAAAAGTTCATGCCATCGTCTGATGACCGCTGCCGCGCAGTGCGTTGTCCAGGGCGTTGACCAGGGCGCTGATAAGACCGCCGACCGCGATAGGCATCGTAGCGAAACAGCCAGTACAAATCGCCAATCCAAAAGCGCGGAATGAACACGAGGCCGCCAGTGTTAAAGCCACCGCCACCACCGCGATCATTGTCGCGCTGAGAGGCCGAGGAAGCCGCAATGATGATAATCGCGATCGCGGCTATCACCACCACAATCGACAGCACCAACACAATGCCGAAAGAGATGCGAATCAAATAGAACAGCACGTTCCAAAGACGCGACCAAGTCTCCTGCAGCCGCAACCGCCAGTATTTGTTGCGTAAAATGGCGCGAAAGCCTTTGGGAAACTCATAGGCAATTTCCCCCGCGTCGGAAACCTGTAGGTGAGCCTGAGTGTCAGCGGCTAGCGCGTTCAGCCCCTGCTGGGCGATCGCTAATTCCAAACCCGACTGAGTCGCCACATCCCCCACGGTGACCCGATAGTCCAGAGATTCCACAGCTTTCATTAAGGCGGCATTGTGGCCCATGAATCATCCCTCTTTCAAACAGTCTGAGAGCGGCCAACTGTCGGCATTTGACCTGAGCAAGAAACGCTCTGCTCAAGTCGTCACATGCTCTCTGTTCAGTTAACGCTGACAGTTCACTTCCCTACCAGTATAAGAATTGGAAAGCCAATCATGGTCATCAGCAGATCCCCACGGTGAACGGATTTCCGAACTGGGAAAAAGGCGATTTTAGTTTTGATTCCAGGGGCCTTCCTCACGAGGTCGGCTAAGGTCCCCCATTGATTGTCCGGGCGGCGACGTACTGGTTACTTCGTCCAAGTACCCGACCTCAAACACCAGGGTAAAGGGTCGCCCCATCTCGCGTTCGACAAACTCTTCCAGCAGCTCTACCTGCCTGGGCGTCACCGGATTATCGGCATAAACCGTTAAAGTCACCACTGGCGGCCGGGAGGGCCAATCGGTTTCTAGCGCAATTAGCCGTACGCGCTGAAAGGTCAGGGTGCGATTTAATAGGGCAACTCTGAGGTTGGCTTCAAGCCGGTCTTGCAAAATTAATCGATAGGAGGTGACGCCCAGGGGAATCAGCAAGAGACTGGTGAGTGCAATGGTCAAGCCGATGGGCCGACGAGCTCGATTCACCGGAGAATAGCCCGCCCAGAGAAACACCCCCATGCAGGCCAAGGTGATGCCCAGTAGGTTGGTGAGGTAAAGCACCATGGCTCCCCAAGCCATCTGGAACTGGAATTCTGCCAGCCACAAGCCGACGACACATAAGGGCGGCATTAAAGCGACAGCGATCGCGGTGCCGGCGAGAGAACTGGAGAGTTTCGCTTCGATTTTGGCAAAGCCGGCCAGGGCTCCAGCGGTGATGGCGATGCCCAAATCGAGCAGCGTCGGTTGAGTCCGGCCCCACACCTCACTGCCATAGTCGGACAAATTGACAAATCGACCGAGCAGCATCGACACCGCGATCGCCCCAACGGTGCCGAGGGCGATCGCCTTCAGCCCGGTGCGAATCAGCTTTTTGTCAGCTTCCAAAATACCGAAAGATAAACCACGGATCGGCAGCATTAGCGGCGCAATCAGCATCGCCCCAATAATCACGGCAGTGCTGTTCGACAGTAGGCCCAAGGTGGCAATAATGCAGGAGCCCAGCGTCAAGACTTTATAGCTGCTGTTGGGTTCAGCGTCGTCGAGCAGACTATCGGCCATATGCTTGAGCTGTTGAGGTGAAACTCGTCGCCCGCTGGAAAGATATCGCCTGCCAAACTTTTGCAGCCGTTCGATCACTGCCGTCAAGGTCATGCCGCCGCCTCAGCTATTCACCGGCTTCCAGTGTATTCTGCTCAGTCGGTCTCGGGTTTAGATAGAAGTTTAGTTTTCGCAATGACCGCCTGTGCCTTAAACCACCCGTGAAACTTCCCCGCGGCTAACTAAATTGACGCTATTCTAAAGAGAAAATTAAATTCGCCAATATAACGACCGCATTTTAATTGATAGAGTTTGGTCGCGAGTCCCAAAGTTCAGGCAGTTTGCTTGGGTCGCTAGGTTTAGCGATCGCTTTGTCTGAGTTCTTTCCAGTATTCCCAAAAAATAGTGAGGTCTTAGGGTGACTTTCATCCCTTGTCCAACCGCAACTGCTGGCGGTTTACGACGATCTGCTCTCGGTAGTTGGTCGCTCCTGGCAGCTTGCCTAATTGGCGTTTCGGGGTGCTCGGCGGGAGCGCCCGAGGGCGGGCCATCCCAAGCGGCTGTTGCGGATGAGCCGGTGGCGGTGGACACAGCGATCGCGAAAGCGGGCACCTTCGAAGCCGCGCTGACCTTTACCGGCACCACGCAACCGATTCAGGAAGTGGCGCTGCGATCGCGAGTAGACGGCCAAGTCACCTTACTGACGGTGGATGTCGGTGATGCCGTCGCCGCTGATGAGACGGTGGCGCGCCTCGATGCCGACCTGCTAACCGTAGAGGTCAACCAGGCCCAAGCCGAATTGCGCGCGCGCCAATCCGAAGTGGCCCAAGCGAAAGCGTCAGTCAGTGATGCCCAAACGGCTTTGGAATCCGCCCGCGTGCAGCTACAGCAGGCCCAAACCGATGCTAATCGCCTGACTCAACTGGCCGCCGATGGCGCAATATCGCTTCAGGAGGCCGAACAAGCACAACTCACTGTTGATACGGGACAGCAGGTGCTGAAGTCAGCCCAAGAGCAAATTCGCACTCGTCAAGAGGCGGTCAGAGCCGCCGAAGGACGAGTTAGCGCACAGCAGGCCGTGGTTGATCAAACCCAAGAGCGACTTTCCTTTGCGCTGGTGCGATCGCCCTTTGCCGGAATGGTGATGGAGCGCTTTGTGGATACCGGTGATTATGCGGAGTCGGGCGACAACCTGATGCAAGTTGGCAACTTCAGCCGCATCAAAGTAGTTATCGAAGTTTCTGATCGGGATCTCTCCCAGGTCTCGGTTGGCCAACCCGTTGATGTGCAGCTAGATGCCTTGCCTGAGCAAACGCTGTCGGGGCGTATCACCCGCATTGCCCCCGCTGCCAATACCACCTCGCGGCTACTCCCCGTGGAAATCACTATGGCCAACGAATCTGGACGCATCGGCAGCGGCCTGCTGGCCCGGGTGTCTCTGGAGGAAGCTGGGAGCGATCGCGTCGCCATTCCCGCCCGCGCCCTCGAAATCGCCACCAGCGAGTCACCCACTGTCTTTGTGGTTACCGCTGTTAATGGCGAAGAAGCTACTATTCAAGCCCGTTCCGTAACAGTCGGTCGCGAAAACAACAGCCGCGTTGAAATTGTGTCTGGTCTGCAATCGGGTGAAACTTTTGTCGTGCGCAGCAGCGGCGATCTTAGCGACGGCCAAACCGTTCGGCTCAGCGTGTTGTCAGAAACGGAGGAGTAGGAATTTGGAATTCGGAATTCGGAGTTCGGAAAAGGAGTAATGGGGTGACGGGGTGATGGGGTGGCGGAGTGTTGGGGGGATGGGTTGTTTCCCTACTCCCTCACTCCCCTACTCCCCTACTCCCCTACTCCCTTACTCCCTCACTCCCCCACTCCCCACCTCACTCATCCTGCTACCCAGCCACACTCCCCCACCCATGACCTCCTCCCACTCCCGCAGCAGCATCACGACCACGGCCATTCGACGGCATATTGGCGTGCTAATGTTGGCGATCGCCGTCATCGTTCTCGGGGTCTTTTTTATTACACGGCTGCCGGTTGACCTGCTGCCCTCGATTACCTATCCCCGCATTGGCATGCGGCTGGATGCCCCGGGAGTCTCACCAGAGGTGGCCGTGGATGAGATTACTCGTCCTTTGGAAGAGGGCTTAGCGGCCACTGAGGGCGTGGTGCAGATCTTTTCGCAAACGCGCGAAGGGCGCATTAGCATTGACCTATTTTTTGAACCGGGGGGCGACATCGACCAGGCGCTTAACGATGCCACCGCCACCCTCAACCGTTCGCGGGACGACCTGCCCGATACTGTCGGTGAGCCCCGCTTGTTCAAGTTCGACCCGTCCCAACTGCCAGTGTACGAATTAGCGCTGACCTCGGAAACGCTGCCGGGCAGCGAGCTGCGCATCTTTGCAGAAGAGGAACTGTCGCGGGAGCTCACGACCCTGCCGGGGGTGGCGAACGTGGATGTCTCTGGCGGTCTGGAAGAAGAGGTGCAGGTCAACATTGATCCCAATCGCTTGCAGGCGCTGGGATTGGGACTGGCGGATGTGTTGACGGTGCTGGCAGACCGCAACCAAGATACGTCGGGCGGGCGCATTCGCGGGGAAGAGTCCGAAACGCTGACCCGCGTCACGGGCCGGTTTGGCAGCGCTGACGAAATTCGCAATGTGCAGTTTGAGGTGGGTCCTGCTGACGCGCCACAACAGGTTTATCTACGGGACTTTGCTGAGGTGGTGGACGGCACTGCCGAGCAGCTCGTTTTTGTATCGCTCAACCAGCAGCCAGCAGTGAAAGTGAGCGTGCAAAAGCAGCCCGACGCTAATACGATCGCGACGGTAGACGTGGTGAAACGCCGGATGGAGCAGTTGCAAGCCGCGGGTCTGTTTCCCGATGATTTGCTCATCAACATCACCCTCGACGAATCGGTGTTTATTCAAAACTCCATTCGTAATGTGGCGATCGCGGGACTTTCGGGGGCAACGCTGGCGGCGATCGCGGTACTGTTCTTCCTCGGTTCCCTGCGCCAAACCTTGATCATCGTGCTGGCGATTCCCCTAGCGACGCTAACCGCCATCATCTTGATCGGCGTATTTGGCCTGTCGCTCAACGTCTTCAGCCTGGGGGGACTGGCGCTGGGTGTGGGCATCGTGGTCGATAACTCCATCGTCATGCTGGAGAATATCGCCCAAGGTGCAGAATCACTGAGTCGTCGTCACGCCAGCAACGGCAATAGGGCCAGCGGCAACGGCAACGGCAGTGCCCCGCCACCCCAAGACCAAGTGATGGCCCAGGCCGAGCAAAGCAGTCAGCAGTTGGAATCGGCGCTGTTGGCCTCCACCTCCACCAACTTGGTCGCGGTGCTGCCGTTTTTGCTCATCGGCGGCTTTATCGCGCTGCTGTTTAACGAGTTGGTGTTGACCATCAGTTTTGCGATCGCGGCTTCGCTGCTGGTGGCCCTCACGGTGGTGCCCACGCTGACGGCGCGGCTGCTGGCCCTGCCTGTCTCCAGCGGCGCCCGCAACTTTTTTCTGCTGCGGCAGTTTGATCTGCGCCTCAAGGGACTGACGCGGCAGTATCAGCACCTGTTAGGCTTTGTGCTCAGTCAGCGACTGTGGGTGATTGCCGGGGCGTTTGTCATTTTTGGCGGCAGCAGCCTGCTGATGGTGGGTCAACTGCCCCAAGAAATTTTGCCCGAAATTGACACGGGGCAAGCCGGTTTATGGGCGCAGTTTCCGGCGGGGACGCCGCTGGCCGACAACCGCAAAGTCATGGCCGCAGTGGACGAGGTGATCATGACCCAACCCGAAGCCGAATATGTATTCACGACGTCGGGCGGTTTTCTGTTTGCTGGCAATACCAGCGCTAATCCCCTGCGCGGCACCAGCACCGTGACGCTCAAACCAGGGACGGCAGTAGAGCCATTTGTGGCGCGGGTCAATGCAGCTTTCAACGACCTTAATCTGGTCGATGTGCGCCTGCGGCTCTCTCCCGAGTCGGTACGGGGCCTAATCACCAGCAACTCCCCCGTGCGCGGGGCCGATGTCGACGTTTTGTTGCAGGGGGCCGATCGCGAACAGCTCCAGCAGGTGGGTCAGCAAGTGCTGGCCACTTTTGAGCAGCAGGCCACCCTAGCCCGCTACGGCCCCGAAGCTGATCCGCCCCAGCCTGAGACCCAGATTCGCCCCGACTGGGAACGGGCCGCCGATCTGGGGTTGTCGGCAGCCACCATCGGCAACACGGTGCAAACCCTGGTGGATGGGTCGGTGCCCACTCAGCTCCAGCGGGGCGATCGCCTGATCGACATTCGCGTACAGCTCCCGGATGCGGCGATCGATACCCCCTCGAAGCTGCGCCAACTGCCGCTGTATACTGCTGGCGGCCAAGCCGTTCGTCTGGGCGATGTGGCCTCGGTGGAGCCCGGTGAAGCTCCCGCCGAAATTCAGCGCATCAACCAGCGTCAGGTCTTCATCATTGAGGGACGACTGACGGAGGGGGCAGTCTTGAGCGATGCGCTCGCAGAGATGGAGCAAATTCTTGCCACCCTTGACCTGCCCCTAGGCATTAACGTCCTTCCCAGCTCTACCGCCGAGTCCAATCGCGCCATTCAGCGATCGCTGATTACCTTGGGCGGCCTGGCAACCTTCCTAGTGTTTACCGTGATGGCGGTGCAATACAACTCCCTGATCGACCCGCTGGTAATTATGCTGACGGTGCCGCTGGCGCTGGCGGGGGGCATTCTGGGATTGTTTGTGACGCAAACCGCGATTGGTGCGACGGTGATTGTCGGGGCGGTACTGCTGGTGGGCATCGTGGTGAACAATGCCATCATTTTGGTGGAGCTCGCCAACCAGATTCACGCGGAAACTGGCTGCGATCGCACCACCGCCATGCTACAAGCCGCGCCCCAACGACTGCGCCCCATCCTGATGACTACCGTAACGACGGTCTTAGGACTGCTGCCGCTGGCTCTGGGAGTTGGCGATGGCTCCGAATTTCTGCAACCGATGGGCATCGTGGTCTTCTCCGGCCTGTCCCTCGCCACGCTGCTGACCCTGTTCATCATTCCCTGCTTCTACACTCTGCTGCATGGGGGTCAAGATGACCAAGGTGGAGGCGATCGCAACTTCGTGGATCAGATATCTAGCTCACGTCGCAAACATTCTGATCTCACAGCAGGCTAATAACTGAAGCAGCGATTGCTTTCTCAGAATTGACATTCACTGCAACTCTTAGAGTCACCAATTCCAGCGTTGCCCTAGTTCACCCACTCCAGCGACGGCTTTCGTTGCGCCTTCATGCAGTCTTTCAGATAGAGGTTGATCAGAGTCTGGTAAGGAATATCCGTTTCTTCCGCCAGGGCCTTGAAGTAATCCACCACGTCTGCCTCTAAGCAAATAGTGACTTGCTCCTTCAGCTTTTGGGCATAGGGATTAGGCACAGATTCGGTGAAATCGTATTCCTCTCTCATGGCGCAAACCTCTGATATTGCTGTTGTTCGCGTTTGGTTACTTTGCGGGCAGAAATAAGGCGAATCACTTCGTCATCTTGGCGGTAAACATGACAGACAATGAGCACTCGCAGAACGGCACTCAGACCGAGCAAGATATAGCGGTCTTCATCTTGAGAGTATCGGGGTCGGAGGTGAGTCAGGCATTTTCGTCATAGAAGGCGGTTCGGGCTTCTTCAAAGGAGATGCCGTGTTTCTTTTCGTTTTGCTGAGCTTTGCGATTGTCCCATTCAAAGGTGATGTCGGTCATACCGATACTTACAGTGTATTTACATCGTAGGAGAGATGGATGGTGTTTCTACGACGCAATTGCCTTTCTTGGCGCCCCAACGACTGCGCCCCATTCTGATGACTTCTAACGGCGGTATTGGGACTGTTGCCGTTGGCTCTGGGAGTTGGCGATGGCTCCGAATTTCTGCAACCGATGGGCATCGTGATTTTTTCGGGTCTGTCCCCCCGTCACGCTGCTGACCCTGTTTATCATTCCGTGCTTTTACACCCTGCTGCATGGGGTGCAAGATGACCAAGGTGGAGGTGATCGCCTACAGGCCTGCCGCCAAGAGACTCCAGAAACCAGCTCATCATCGCTGACGCCGCAGCCTTGATCTTATAAATCCGTCTCCTTCACTCAGCCATTCAGGGGTGTAATCGCTGGCTGGCAGTATCACTGCGCTTTGTGGGCACCTCAGCATGAGCAAACAATAAATTCTTTTCAATAAACTGCCCAAGACCGTAAATATTCCAAGAGGTGTATCTCAAAATACAACACCTTTTGGAAGCAGGCAGCCACTATAAGTGGCGTAAAAGAAACGGCGTAAAAGCCAATGCGAAGTTTCAGCTCGCCGCATGCCATAGGTTTATGAAACCCCAAATTATTGTCTGCGGACTAGGGAGCACGGGACATCGAGTTTTTTCGCTCTTGCAGCAGCAGGGCGCTCAGGTAGTGGGCATTAGCAGTCAGCCGCTGAGTCAACCCAACGTCATCGTTGGCGATTTGCGATCGCCGGACACCCTGATTCAAGCCGGTATTTACGACGCCTCAGCGCTGTTGCTGATGACCTCAGACGACTCGCTAAATCTGGCAATTTTGACGCAAGCTCGGATTCTGAATCCCCGCATCCAGATCATCAATCGCTTGTTGAATCACCGCTTGGGTAGTCGCCTCGACCAAACCTTGGACTATCACGTGTCGATGAGCGTGTCGGCCCTGTCTGGCCCGATTTTTGCGTTTGCGGCCCTGGGCAATACCGCCATTGGCCAGATTGATTTAATGGGCCGCAACTGGCCAATGTACGAGGAGCGCATCGAAGCCGGTCATCCTTGGAACGGTGTGTTACTGAGGCACCTCTGGGAAAACCGCGATCGCATGCTGATTTATTACCAGTCGGCCCAGCGCGATATTGACCTGGTGTCGGCAGTGCAGCACGGTCACAAGCTGGAAGCGGGCGATCGTTTAATCATCGCCACCCGTCCCACTGCCGTCAGAATGAAGCGGCTGTCGTGGGAGCGGCGCCTCCGCAGCTTTCTGGCTGGCCTCACACAATTTCGCCGACAGAGCCGAGCGGCGCTGCTAATCACTTTAGTATTGCTGCTGCTGATTGCGGTTTCGACTTTGATTTATATCAGCGTTAGTTTTGACGTCGCGCTTCCTGATGCACTGTACTTCACCGTCGGCATGCTAACCGGTGCCGGCGGCCATGAGGAAGTCGCCGAACAGGCGCCGGTAGCCATCAAAATCTTTACAGCGATGATGATGATTGTGGGCGCTGGCGTAATTGGGGTCTTTTATGCCCTGCTGAACGATTTGGTGCTGGGCAGCCACTTTCATCACGTTTGGAATGCCGCACAATTGCCGCAGCGACATCATTACATTGTCTGTGGTTTGGGCGGAGTCGGCTTTCAAATTGCCAGACATTTGCGGCTCGCCGGTTACGAGGTCGTAGTGATTGAGCGCGATCCCAACGGTCGGTTTGTGAATAGTGCCCGAGCCCTCAAAATGCCGGTAATTCTGGCAGATGCTAGCCTACCTGAAAATCTGATAGAGGCTCGCATCGCCACTGCCGCAGGTTTGCTGGCGGTTACCAGCGACGACACGGATAACTTAGAAATTGCCTTGGCGGCCAAAAGCTTAGCTCCGCACCTGTCAATCGTGGTGCGTAACCAAGATCCTGACTTTTCGCGTCAAGTGCAGCAGGTGTTTGAATTTGAGCAGGTGATGAGTCCCTCGGAGCTGTCGGCCCCCTCCTTTGCGGCGGCGGCTCTGGGAGGGCAAGTTTTGGGCAGCGGCCTGACCGGCCACAGCCTGTGGGTCGCCCTAGGCGCCCTGATTACCCCAGGACATCCTTTCTGCGGCAAGCAGGTACTGGCGATCGCCCAGGAAGCTGATTTAGTTCCCCTCTATATTCAAACGCCCCAGGGCACTCTGCACGGATTCGATCTGTTAACTCACGTGCTCAACAGCCAAGACGTGCTTTATCTGACGATTCCCGCCAACAAACTTGAGGAACTGTGGCGCACGGTCCCGTCCCAACTGTTGCCTCGATAAGATAGTGAGCATTCTGCAAGACTGGTAATGCCTGCTCACTATAGTTGTCCTTGTGCCGTGGCGTGAATTGATGACAGCCTTTTCTACTTGCCCTTGCAATAGCCAACGTGCTTTTGCCAACTGCTGCCAACCCTATTTGTCTGGTCAAACACCGGCGCCGACCGCTGAAGCGTTAATGCGATCGCGCTACACTGCCTTCTGCGCACAAAATATTGAGTATTTGATTGCGACTCATCACCCGACTAAGCGGGCGCTTGGCGATCGCGCTAGCTTGGCCCAGAGCATGAAAAATACTACCTGGCTCGGCTTGACTATTCTCGAAACGCAACGGGGGCAACCGACTGACCAATCAGGAATTGTCGAATTTGTGGCGCGTTTTCAAGCCCAGGAACGAGGCCAAATCCACGAGCGATCGCGCTTTCAAAAGCAGAAAGGCCGCTGGTTTTACCTTGACGGTGAACACCTGCCGCCAATAGAGCCTAAGCGCAACGATCCCTGCTGGTGCGGCAGCGGCAAAAAGTTTAAGCAGTGTCACGGCCAGCAACGGGGGCGGTAATAGGGTGTGGAGGCGTCAGGTCGTGGGGTTTAAGGTGAGGGCGAACGGCTGTTGGGGCGCTGGAGCAGATAACAGATAGCAGATAACCAAGAATCAAAATGAAAATCGAAATTTTTTCCAGTTTCCGAACTCTGTAGGGCTTTGCCCTTCCTACCAGAGGACTTCGAGCGCTGAACTTTACTGTGGTCAGCAGGCTTGGCTTTAAAGAAAATCCCCAGAGCATACGCAAAGACTCTGGGGCAATAAGGTGTGTAGCCGGAGAACATCCGGAACTACGCAGCAACCTTCAATTGTTTCAGTGCCGCCACGATGTTTTCAGGATTTTCACGCTGTTTGTAATCTACGTTGACAAAGTGATGCACAATTTGACCTTGGGTATTCACGACATAAGTAGCGGGTACAGGCAGTTCAAAGTTTTCGTCACCGTTATGGGCGGCCACATCGATGCCAAAGCTTTGATAAATCGGCAGTAAATATTGCGGCAGAGTGAATACCAAACCAAACTGACGAGCCACCTGATTGCCAACATCGCTCAGCACTTCAAAAGAGAGCTCGTTCTTTTCTTGAGTCGTTAAAGAATTGTCTGGCGTCTCTGGAGAAATAGCGATCAGCTTAGCGCCTTGTTCCTCGATCTCCGGCAGTGCCTGCTGCAGTGCCCGCAACTCCAGATTGCAATAAGGACACCAGCCACCGCGATAGAAGGCAATAACCAAGGGGCCATCTTTCAACAGATCAGCTGCAGAAATAGAACTATTGAGCGCATTATTGAGGGTAAAGTCGGGAATGCGATCACCCGTTTTCAAGCTCTTATCTTCAATCTTTAATTGAGCGATTTCATTACCGGCTCGGGCCATCACCGCCTGGGCCTCTTGAGGAATTTGCTCTGCATTTTGAGCTGCCAGATTTGCCAAGTCTTGAGTCAAACTCATGAAGACTAGCCTCCTTAAAGTTACCTGTCTATTTTGGAATGAACGGTCTTAAATAGTCTGAGTTGCAAGTGAGAAATTTCTGAGTATCTTTCAACCTGCAGCGATCGCGGGTCGCCAGCTTTTAATCCAGCGTGCTGAGTATGAGCCGTGCCGTCTGTTTCAGAGCGTCAGGCGGCATATTGACCTGAGCCATCACCCGCATTCCTTGCAGGCTGCTAGTCAAGTATTGGGCCAAAGTTCGGAGATCTTTTTCAGGGGCAATTTCGCCTTGATCCTGAGCCCGCACCAACGCTTGAAAAAAGGCATCTTCAACCTGCTGTAGTCCCTTTTTGAGCACAGCGGCGATTTCAGAGTCCCGAGCGGCTAGCTCTACTAAACTGTTGGTGATTAGGCAGCCACGCGGTGGCGTATTTTCGAGTGATCGCTCAGCTAAATTTTCAAAATGCCATTCAATGGCAGAGCGAGCCGCCCCAGGCATTTTTAGATGGGCGATCGCTGACCTGACGACGGTGTTGTGATAGTAGGCGATCGCCTGCAGAAATAGCTGCCGTTTGTCCTGAAAGGTATCGTATAAACTGCCCCGATGAATCCCCATCGCATCCACTAGATCTTGCATGGATGTAGCAGCATAGCCCTTTTCCCAAAAGACCGTCATTGCTTTCGACAAAGCTATTTCTGGATCAAATGCCTTAGAGCGCGCCATGATTTCACCTCTGCGTTACCTTAACACCTTTATTGAATGAATATTCCAAAAAGGTCTGCTGTATTGTCAGGCCACCGCGTTATGGACAAGCAGTGTAAACATTTTTCCTTGATGGATAGAATATTTAGGGCATCGCCTCAAAGGACGGCGGGATATAGAAATCACCGAATTCAATCACCTTGGGCTGATCGGTCAAAAATAAAGAGTTCTTATGAGCTTGTTGAGTGCTTGTCAGATGGGATAGAACTGAGCAAGGACCTGACGTGATATCGATTCCTAAAACGCGCTCAAGTTGATGCTGAATCCTCACAAAATTCTTTGCAATGCCTTTGTGGCTGAATTGCGGACCAACTATTCGCAAACCTATGGAGGGCTCAAGCCCAACTATGCCGATATTATTTCTTGGGTTGGCAACATGGGGGTTGAAACAATTGCCAACAGCAACGCGCTTTATCATGATGTTGAGCACACCATTTTTGTGACTTTGGTGGGCCAGCAAATTCTGCGGGGCAAGCACATTCGCGAGGGGCGGGTGTCGTGCGAGGATTGGCTGCATTTCACCCTCGGACTGGTGTGTCACGACATTGGCTATGTCAAGGGTATCTGCCGTCAAGATGTGATGTCTCTGCGAATTTACGCTACCGGCAAAGGCGACGAAACCGTGCAGTTTCCCGAGGGATATACGGATGCCAGCCTTAATCCCTATCACGTCGATCGCGGTAAGCTATTTGTGCAAGAGCGCTTTGGCAGCAATAGCCTAATCAGCGCTGACTTTATTGATGCTGAAATCATCAAGCGCAATATCGAACTGACGCGATTTCCGGTGCCGCTTGACACTGACCATCAAGACACGACCAATTTCCCAGCATTAGTGCGGGCAGCCGACCTCATCGGTCAGCTTTCTGATCCGCGCTATTTGCACAAAATTCCGGCACTGTTCTACGAGTTTGAAGAAACTGGCGTCAATCGCATGCTGGGATATCGCCATCCAGAAGACCTGCGGCACAACTATCCGCGCTTCTATTGGCAGACGGTGTACCCATATATCAAAGACGCGATTGCTTATCTCAAATTGACCCAGGAAGGTCAGCAAATCCTATCTAGCCTTTATGGCCACGTCTTTGAGGTCGAACACGAATCCTATCCTGAGCCTTTGCCCCTGGAAACGGGCTCGTAATGCTTATTTTGCCAATGTATGACTAACGAAAGAGGCTCGGCGCATCACTGGAGCGATCGCGCTGTCGATGAGTAGGCGGTAAAATAAATACGGATACTCATCCTGACTTTACCTGCGCTTAGGGTCATCCAAGATGCCGAGACCAATGAAGGTTAATTAAATTATGAGGCAGCTGTTTGATGGCAAAAATGAATTGAAGCCGTCAACCGAGCGCGATCGTGCCAATAGCCATCAAATTGAGCAGAATGGCACACCGGCGCCCAAGCAAACTAGGAGGTCAGATGTTGCTCTTTAAGTCTTCTTCGCTGTGCTAGTCGGATTTCTCAATCTTTACAAGCCGCTTGACTGGACATCCCATGATTGTGTTGCCAAGGTGCGGCGGCTAAGCGGCCAGAAAAAGGTGGGGCATGGCGGCACGCTTGACCCGTCAGCAACCGGCGTTTTGCCAATTGCCTTAGGACGAGCGACCCGGCTGCTGCAGTTTCTGCCATCTGACAAAGCCTATCGAGCCGTGATTCGTCTCGGGCTGACGACAACTACTGATGATTTAGCCGGCGACGTTTGTGATGCGCCTGGTGCAGACGGGCTTTCAGAGGCCACGGCGATCGCCGGCCTCGAAGCCTTTATTGGCACGATCGAACAGATCCCACCGCGCTACAGCGCGGTGCAGGTGCAGGGCAAGCGACTGTATGACCTGGCCCGTAAAGGGCAAGATTTTGAGGTGCCGAAGCGAACCGTTGTGGTTCATCACATCGCCCCCGTGGCCTGGCAGCCAGGCGAATTTCCTGAACTCACTGTTGATATTGCCTGTGGGGCTGGCACGTACATTCGGTCTATCGCCAGAGACCTGGGAGCCAGGCTAGGGACTGGAGGCACTTTGGCTGCTCTAGAGCGCACTAAGAGCAGTGGTTTCACCCGCGATAGCAGCATCTCTTTGGCGCAGTTCGCCAACCACCTTGAAGCTGGCGACTATCGACCAATAGCTCCCGCTATCGCCCTACAGCATCATCCCCGCATTAACCTTTCGGCTGAATGGGCCCAACGCTGGCAGCAAGGACAAAAGATTCCCTACCGGTTTAGAGATTGTGACCTCGACTGCACTTACTATCAAATCTACGGCCCAGAGCAAACTTTTCTAGGCATGACCACCTGGGCTTTTGTGCCCGACACTGATGAAATTCGCCTCCTGCCCAAAGTCGTCTTCACGCCTCCTGCAGAACACGACGCGAATTCATCGGACGACAACGGTCATTAACGGATAAAACTGCTCAATTAGGTCGGCGCGGTTGAGCAGCAGTGTGGGAAAAGGGCGATCGCGATAATTTTCGCCAATGGTGAGGGGAAAAGGAGGGCAATCGTCTAAAGCCATCCAAGTGGCGCCCGCTGCGTGAACAATGGGCCAAACGCCAGCAATGTCCCAAACTTTCGGCGTGGCTTCCACCGCGCCAATCGCGTATCCTGCCGCGACCATTAGCAAGTTATAAGTCGCCACCCCCAACATGCGCACTTTGCACGGAAACGGCGGCTTCACAGCGGCAGTGCTGCGAGTACAGCAGCTGAAAAACTGGTTTTTGCCCGGCGCATCAGTTCGCACTTGAATCGCTCGGCCATTAAGAAATGCACCTCGGGGCATATCTAAGCCGCTGTCACCGGGCCAGTATCCGTGAAAACGATGGTTTAGCGTGGGCATATAAATATATCCGAAAACGGGTACGCCTTGGTACAGCAGGCCCAGCGACACGGCCCATAGAGGAATGCCCTGAGTAAAGTTGGTGGTGCCGTCGATGGGATCAATCACCCAGCACCAGTCATTGCCGGGAAACCCGTGGGAGCCTTCCTCACTCAGCACCCCATGCTCTGGAAAAGCTGTTTGGATTGCGGTGTGCAATCGCTGATCCGACCACTTATCGAATTCCGTCACCAGACTCCCGTCCGACTTTTCCTCAGCTTGAGCACTGCCAAAAGCGGCCAGCAACTTGGTACCAACCTCAGCAGTAATCGTTTCAGAAAAGTCGAGAATCTGGGGCCAAAAATTTGTCATCGGTTAATCTAGCTCAAGCTCCATCAGCGTGGCGATCGCTTTGCCAGATTCGGTTTTGAACTGCTGCACATTAATGCGCGTCAGTAGCCCAAACGCCATTACCATGCCCACGGCTTGACAGGCAAACACCAGTGCAAAAGCCAAAAACGTTTGCGGAAACAATTGTCGCCCCACATCTAAAATGGCGCCTCCCAGCACGGTAGCGCTGGCCTGCGCCATGGCCTGAGACAGCCCCCACGCCCCGATGAACGTGCCCGCAGTTTCTGCCGCCGTGAGGTCAAGCATCAGGCTAACGGCACTGTTGGTGAGAATGCCGGAAGCCAGACCGAACAGCATCACCGCGCTGCGCAACGTCGTGGGATTCGCCGTAACCCCTGAGAGAATCACCAAAATAAAGCAGGCAGCGGTGAATAAACAGCCCACCATCGCTGTCCGCTGCTTGCCCAGACGCGGCACAATCAAAAAGCCTGACAGGCCAATGCCAGCCAAAATACCGTAGCCCCAAAACTGATTCAGTCCGGCACTTTCGCCAATGCTGAGGCCAAACACTTCGCGAGCATAGGGTTCGAGTACGGGCTGCTGGAGGAACAAGCTGACGGTCATTACCAGCAAAAACAAGAAGAAAAAGCCTGTTTGCTTGGATGCCGTCAAAATGGCGATCGCCTGTCGTAAAGTAATTTGGTCTTCTCTGCCGACCAGGCTAGAGCGCGTTGCGTAACGAGAATACTTTTTCTCAATGCCAAAGGTCGCCATGATGCCCAGCACCACCACACTCAGCGGAAAGGCAATAAACAGACGGGTAATTGCCAACTGCAAATCGGCAGGAGCGATATTTTTGAGCAGCACCTCGCCGACGATCGCTCCCGCGACAATGCCCACCATGAGCATTGCCCAGACGATGCCCACCAGTTGCGAGCGGTTATCCTCATCCGACACGTCCACCAGCAGCGCCGCAAACGGCGTCGAACTAACAGCAATACATAGACCATACAGCGCAAACATCGCCGCCAGCAGCGCCATCCAGCCTGTGGTTGCCGGCGTCCAACCGTTGGCCGCGCTGCTCCCCAACTGCCACACCACCTGAATCGCCAGAAACAAGCAAACCGCCTGCAGAACCATGCCCAGCCAGACATAGCCGGTGCGGTGGTAGCCGCGAATCGGTTTAGAGTCGGAGACTTGCCCGATCCACACTCGCGCCGGGGCAACAAATTGATACATGGCAATTGCGCCCGACGCCAAAATCGCGGGAATCTGCAATTCTGAAATCAGTACTTGGTTCAAAATGCCTAGGGTCAACAGCGATAGCAGCCCTAACCCCATCTGAAACAGGCCTAACCGAAACATCGTAAACAGATTAATACGCGGTAAAGCCACTGCCGAAGGCGCAGTAGAAGCAGACTGGGGAAGATTGCTGGTGGCCATCAGTGGTGAGGATAAAAGAAAAAAGCAACACAACTACCGAAAGGATTAAATCAACGCTTCGGCAACTACAGCATAGAACGGAATGAGGAGAGGCGGGATCGGTAGCACTGGCAGATGACACCATTGGGCAGGCGGCAAGCATTGGGCAGCAAGATGAATCTTCGCTGCTGGCGGACCCTCTATTTGTCCCACCCTCTCACGGGTCGATTATTTCTCCGGCATTGGGCTGCCGAAACCGATGGACAGCCGTAATAACATCAACCCAACCCTGGGCCAGAGCTGCAAAGAGGCGATCGCCCTTTGCTGAAGTTGCCGCTGTCGCATCACCGAGGACACCGCTGCGAGTCAGGTCGCGGGTCACCCAGGCAAAGGGCAGCGCCCCCTCCATGCTGAGAACGCCATCATCGGGAAGGCCGTGGGGATATTCGCAGACCGCCTGATCAAACTGCACCTGGTCGGGCAGGATGGCAAGCATCAGGCTGGTTTCGGCATCGCCCGCATGAATGCCCAACTCCAACTCCTTAGCGGTAATCAGCTCGGCAGCCGGGTTGGGCACGTTCCAAACAAAGTGGGGAAAGACCATCAGGTCGGGATATTGCTGGTGCAGGTCGCGGGCAGCCATGTCGAGCACTTGCGGTTGGCCGCCGTGGGCATTGAGCCAAATTAGCTTGCGAAAGCCAGCACGATAAAGGCTTTCGGCTGATTCCATTAGGACCTGTCGGAGGGTTTGGGCCGAGAGGGTAACGGTACCAGGAAAGTGCCAATGTTCGTTAGATTTGCCGTAGTAAAGAGGGGGCAGACCGTAGGCGGGAATCATGTCGGGTAGCAGCGCCAAAGCTTTACCGAGAATGGCGCTAGCGATCGCCGCATCCACTGCCAATGGTAAGTGCGGCCCGTGTTGTTCAATCGCGCCCACTGGCTGCACGATGACGGTATTAGCCTTATCAGGCAAGTCATCGACCATTTGCCAAGTGAGATAAGCAAAATAGCGCTGGGGAGGCAAAAAGCCGTGCATCATGGCGCGGGTGGGAAATAGAACTTTGAATCAGCGTAGCGGAAATTCTTTGTCCGGCGAATTCACAGTGGCGCGAGATCAAAATGAAAATTTGTTGGTGCAGCCGGTAATCGCATTTTCCGGAATCACCGCTGGCTTAGCAGCAAATGCACCAAACTGCCCGAATTCAGACGCTGAGTGTGGCAGCAATTTTGAGGCGATCGCTGGCGAGTCGCTGAAAGAAATGCTGTATGGCCGATATTGCCTGTCTATTGTAAATGTGACGAAAGGGCCAAGGAGAAGCTGCTATTGAATGGGACAGTAGTTTTCCTCCGTGCACCGGCCACTTCAGCCCCAATCAAGGCTAATGAGCCTATAAATGTCAGGTTTTATCTTGAACCTGGGTAATCTCACTTACTAGGAATAGATATTTCTGTTCCAGTTCAAAACAGGGGTGCGGCTATTGCGATTGATTATCACCAATAAATCCTGAGCATGAAGGCAGATGGTCCTGGATATGAGATGAATGCGTTTTGCGCTTAATTTCCAAGGCGATTGAATAGCCAGGGTGTTTATGCTGATGACAAACTACGAATGCTTTGCAAAAGCTTTAATTTTGCCGGCTGAATATGAAATATCGAACAATGCCATTCCGATCTTGGCTGATGAGAGGTGGCTTATCTCCTAATATTGCAAACTGAAAGCAGCTAATAGTAAACATTTGATAAACCAGGGCATCATTAACAATAGGCGATCGCATTTATTTAAGATTGAGACTAATAGCTCAAACCTGTCATGCTTACATCCCGCTCCAGCAGCGGATTGAGCCACTGTAGAGGTTGGGCCTACCGTCCGTCAAAAAAATGCACTAATTTTTCGCAATTCATTTGGAACAATATCGATGTCAGTGATATCACAGTAATACAGTTGGCTAGCGATAAACTTTAAGTGAAGGTAGACATCAACTGGTGCATCAATCAACGGCTATTTTTCTTCAGGCAGTAGCTGTTATTTCATAAAATTTAGTTACTTTGCGGGCATGGCGCTGATTTTTAGGGAATGTCCGGCAGGTTCTCTAAGGTCACAGGCCGAGCTATGCAGGTGTTGGAAATTTAAGGGGTCTAGAAATGCGACAAATTGGACAATTCAATCGCTCTGTTCGTGAATCTGGACTTTTAGCGATCGGTGCTTTTGTAGCGTGCGTAGCTATTTCTGCCTTTGCCGCCACCAGGGTTAAGCCGACTTACACTGCTGATGCCAAACTGCTATTCACATCAGTTGATACTACGGCCGCTCTGAGTGATTTTGGAGAAGGCGATCGGACTGACCGGCTGGAATCTCTGCTGACCGATCAAACACCTCTAACTACACAGATGCAGGTGATTCGGTCACGGCCTATCCTTCAAGAAGCAATTGCAACTGTTGACCTTAGAAACGATGATGGCGAGCCTTTAAGGGCAGAAGCTTTAGGCCGATCTCTGGAAACTGATATCGTGCCTGGCACTGATGTCATTCGCATTAGCTACATGAGCGATGACCCTGAGATTTCCGCTAATGTCGTTAATACTATTATCGACCTCTTCCGCGAATATTCCATTACGCAGAATCGTGCTGAAGCCAGCGAGGCAAAAGAGTTTCTCCTTGCTCAGTTGCCGCAGTCTGAGCTGGCTGTTCGACAGGCAGAGACAGAACTAAGAGATTTTCTTGAAGAGAATAATGTTGGCGTCTTGGAGGATGAAGCGACATCTTTGGTACGTCAAATTGAAGCACTGTCGGGCGAAGCCGCCACTGTACAGTCAACCTTGGACGGCACGGTAGCTCAAGCTAATGCCCTGCAGAGCAAACTCGGTCTTACTGCCGATCAGGCATTTCGAGTAGGCACCATCCGTCAGAACCCTGGCGTGCAAGAAGCTCTTTTGGCACTTCAAGAGGTTGAGCGTGAAATCGCCGCAGAGCAGGCTCAATTTCGTCCTGAAAGTCCTGTTATGAGACAGCTTCAAGCCCGCAAGGATTCTCTTCAAGGATTTTTGCGTGAGCAGGTTGTTCTAGCAGGAGGAACCTCTGATGATACACTTAGTAGAATTCAAGGGGCTGGTGGGGCTGCAGACGATATTGCTCAGCTATTGATTCAAGACTTCTTAGATACTGAGGTTACTTATATTGGTCTTGAGCAACAGCTAGAAACCCTACAAGGATATCAGCAAGAGTTTCAACAAAGATTGTCAAATATTCCTTCCTTAAGCGCTCAGAAGCGGGCTCTAGAGCGTCGAGTTACGGTCGCTGAAGATACTTACAGTGCCCTGCTAACCCGTATTCAAGAGCTGCAAGTCCAGGAAAATGAGGCGACTTACAATACCCGAATCATTGAACCAGCCACTGCACCCACGAGGGCCGATGGAGGACAAAGAAGAAAATATTTATCAGTCGGAGTGTTTGCCGGCGCTGTGGTAGCTCTAGCAATTGTTGTATCCACCCAAGTACTGTCTTCTCCCATAGGAAAAAGTGGCAAAAAACGAGAGTTTGCTGAGTCTCGCAATTAGTTAAAGGTTTAGAAATCTTTGCCGCCACTTAGTTGAATCCATCGAATCTTTAAGTGATTTTAAGCGTCAGCGTTTCTTGGAAGATTTTGTTCAACTATTCGCTCATTCAATCTTGCTTGAAAGATAATGGTGTGCCCCAATTACACCACCAATTCTGTTCTAAAAGATGCTTCATATACTTTGTACACGTCAATAATATTAGAGCGCTATACTTTGGTGTTAGCACCTAGAATACTGTTCGATTTTCCTTTTGACGTCAGTTTTGAGACTTCTTAAGATTTCAATCAAAAGAAAGCTCTAAAATTGTTATACACATGCCATCATTAACGAACTTCTACATTGCTTACGAATTCTCTGAAGTAGCCATCTTATTCGCAGGTGAATGTCCGAACTTTATGGAAACTGAGAGAATCTGCCAATATCAGATACAAAGATTGCGTTAATAAAAGCACCTTTAATCAACTAATTCAATGTTTATCCAAGAAGTTGCCAGGCCAGTTTTTGACGCTGCGAAAACCGAGCTTTTTGAAAAGCTAGAAAAAGTATTTATCATTGTCTTTCTGATTCTTTATTCCAGGGGAATTGTCGCCTTAGTTTTGACTGGAGGGGCTTCAGAGGGTGATGGCAGTGGGGATTTCGACTTTGGCATTCTTACTCTTTTCTGGATGGCTAATTATGTAATTACTGCCTGTCTTTTTGTCGTCAAGTGGGATATTGTCAAAGATAGGCTCATGACAATAATATTCAGTAATTATTTTTATTGGATATTTTTAATGTTCATTATGCTGTCCACGATTTGGTCAGAAAGACCAGACGAGACATTCAGGGCCTCCATTGGCATGATAGGAACGGTAATGTTTGGAGCCTACATTGTTAGTCGATATAAGTTACAAGAGCAAATTAAACTATTGGTTCTGTTCTTCGGAGTAGTCATCGGGCTGAGTGTCCTTATGGTTTTTGTTCCCGGTTATGGAATTGATCATGGTAAGCATGCGGGAGCAATTCGAGGTATTTACACTCACAAAAATATTTTTGGACCCATCGTAACTCTTAGCTGTGCCACTTTTCTTATTTACCTCAAGTCCAGTTTTTGTGAACACAAAAAGCTGGCTTATTTGGGTTTCTTGGCAAGCTTTGCTTTAGTCGTTGGTTCAAGGTCTTCGTCATCGCTTCTATATACTGTATTGCTAGTTATTCTGATTCATGCTGTTGAGGTACTTCGCTTAAGTGGGAAATTGTTTGCCTGGGCTTTGGGAGGATTTGCTGCTCTTTACTTTTTCGTGTCAACTTGGTGGAGATCAATATTTGTTTATGTGCTCGGGCTTTTAGGAAGAGATGCGACCCTCACAGGTCGTACCGATATTTGGGATGTGATAATTGGAAAAATCCAAGAGAGGCTTTGGTTCGGGTACGGTTTCGATGGCTTTTGGCATGGTATTTATGGTGAGTCTCTGTATGTTCGCAACGCCTTACGATGGGATTTGCCAAACTCTCACAATGGTTTTCTAGATCTCATGCTTGGCGTCGGTATAATTGGTTTTGCGTTACTTTCACTAGCAATCTGGGTGACTTTTATTAAAAATATCGCAGTTTTAAGAAACCGGTACGCTTGGGTCTATACGTGGCCATTGGTATACATTTTTTATATGCTCATGATTAATATGAGTGAGAGCTCTTTAGCAACTCAAAATACTATTCAAGCCATCCTAATGACGATATGTATCGCTTCGACATCTTTAGAATTTAATGACTTATTTAGGGAAGAAGCGCAACCCGATCTCGGTTCATCGATAGACGTTTAACCTCAATAATGCCTATAGTTTCTGTGGAAAAGTAGATTATGGCTTTCCATAAGCGGGATTTAAGAAAACCTGCTATTGTGAAGATATTTTCGGTTCCGCTCAGCTAGCATTAGAGATGAAAAGCTAATAGTTTTCATCTCTAAAAAATACTTTCTAATAATTTAGGTTAAAGCACTTTCAAATAACTAATAGCTGAATTCTAATACTGGCTATATTTTTATTCTAATTCTGGACTTTATAGTGCTCAACCGCGTCCTGCGTAAATTAGCCGCGGATCTAAAAAATAATCTCTAAAGAATAAAGGCATGTAGCATTCAGGGGATGAGAGCGCTCCTTTCAGATTGATCACGGTAATCACGTGTCAGTCTGTCCAAATTCGCTATCTTTTCCGTCAGCGTTTAGCAGGCAAAGAGACAGCCTGACCCAGCAGCGAGTGAAGCGATTGTCGCTAACTACACCATGGATCCGTGAGAGTTTCGTAAGTGACAAAGGTATCTTCACTGATTCCAAGACAGCATTAAAGTTTTTATGAACATAACGGTCAGGATATATACGTAGATGAAGATGATGAATATTCTGTAGATACTTAGAGGAGTAATCAGCGGAGTCTATTTACCAGTGGCAAATGCCCAAAATCATACTGAAGCATCTGTAGGAGTTGTAAATGCTCAAGCAGCCTTTCAATCAAAAGCTACTTTTTATACGCTAGACAGCACCCGTTTAGAGCACCCTGCTGTCAATAGTATTTTGAAGCGAAGTTTTGACATTATTGGGGCGATCGTCGGGCTTTTAATTACTGCCATTTTATTTGTTCCAATCGCAATTGCGATTCAGATTGATAACCCAGGACCCATCTTTTACAGTCAGATTCGTTGTGGAAATTGCGGCAAAACTTTTAGAATCTGGAAGTTTCGCTCAATGGTGGCAAATGCGGATGTGCTTAAGCATCTCGTCAAAAATGAAGCTCAAGGATTAATTTTCAAAAATAAAAGCGATCCGCGAATTACTCGAGTAGGGGCTTTCCTAAGAAAAACGAGTTTAGATGAGTTTCCTCAGTTCTGGAATGTGCTGATGGGCGACATGAGTCTGGTTGGTACTCGTCCCCCTACTGTTGATGAGGTCATGAGGTATAAATCTCATCATTGGCAGCGCCTGAATGTCAAACCAGGAATCACTGGGGAATGGCAAGTGCGAGGCCGGTCTTCAATCAGCAATTTTGAAGACATCGTCAAGATGGATCTGAACTATCAGTCCAGATGGTCCGTTATTTACGACTTACAGCTGCTCATTGAAACTGTTTTAGCTGTGCTTAATCGCAAGGGAGCTTATTAGAAAATGTCATCAAGCAGGTACGGACATCAAGTTGCAGTAGAAATAACGGTAGAGTAAAGCTTTTGTTCATATTCCCCTAAATTTATCCCCCAATCTACTCACCGTTGAGCAACCAGCGAGAGAGCTTAACTCATTCCTCATCTGGCTTTGCTAGTCTCGTCAGATGATATCTCTAAGGCGCGTCGTTAACTAAAGCTGAAACCCCACGTGCGAATATATGCATGCTTAACCCCAGCTTTAACTGTAAGGGAAACAGCTTTCTGTCATTGGAGGATTAGACGCTTAAAGGATGACAGCTATCAGTAACAATGGTTAAAGTGCAAGTGAATTGTATTGCCTTTTGTTATGGGATTTTTATTAGATCCGCCAATTGCGAAAAAAGTGCAAAAAATGCGATCGCGGGTGCGCTGGGGGGCCAAAGACATTGCAGCGGCGGCAATTGATCAAACTCGTTTAGAGATTGCGAATGGGTTGGCGTCGTCGTCAGCCTTTTCTTTTTTGGTGATTGGTGACAGCGGCATTGGTCCCCAACCGTTTGGTCATCCTCAGATGGAAGTGGCTAACTACATGGCTCCGCAGATGGCCGATAGTCAGTTTTTGCTGCATATGGGCGATGTGGTTTACCAAATGGGCTCTCCGGATCAATATCCGGCCAACTTCATTGAGCCCTATCACGAATGGTTAGTTGAGGGCGATCGCGCCGACCATCGTCGTCTCACTTTCCGCAAGCCATTTTTAGCCATTCCGGGCAACCATGACTACTACAATTTGCCTTTTCTCTATGGTTTGCTTGTAGCTTCGCTACGCCCCTTGCGCCAATATTTCAAAGTGCCGATTACCAAAAATGTCAGCCTGCGTGGTTCAGCAACCGGCGATACTTATGCCCGTGCTTTTATCGACTATCTACGCGACCAGCCTCAGAGTCAACTGGCGGCGCATCTGGCTCAGCATTACACTACGATGACTGAAACTGGCCGCGCTCTCACTTACGAAGCCGAGAAATTTACTCGTTTGCCCAATCGTTACTATCAGTTCCGCTATGGCAATATCGACTTTTTCGGCCTTGACTCTAGTACCTTCAATCGGCCTGTCGAAATTGATGGTGCGCAAGTGCTGATGGCAGAGCAACCGTGGCACAATCTGCCCATCAACTTAGATTGGGGACAACTATTTTGGCTCCGCGATCGCCTGATCACTTCCCACCAAAATCCAGCGGTGCGGGGGCGCATTGTCTATCTGCACCATCCTCCCTATGTGACTGAAGCGACGAAATATGGCGGTACTATTTGCCACTCAGTGCGTCGTCACCTCCGCTGGGTGTTAGATGCAGTGGCAGCGCAGCTTGACCAAAACGCCGTGCCGCTGCTGGATCTGGTGTTGAGCGGCCACGCCCATTGTTTTGAGTATTTGCGCACGATGGAGACCGGGCACGGCGATCGCCATTTGAACTGGATCATCGCTGGTGGCAGTGGGGCTAAAGTGCGATCGCAGCATACTGAAACCACTATCAGTGAGTCCTATGGCGTTGAGCAACGAGTGATTGCGAAATCTCAGCTGTACATCGGTCGCCATGGCACCGGCAAAGATACTCGCTGGCCCTATTCTTTTCTGCGTATTGATATAGCAGACGCCGACAGCGAGCGTCTACGGTTGGTCGTTCGTCCTTTTATCACTGAGCTGCACCACGATGCTTGGACTCAATCAGAATTTGCCCCACTGATTTTGACTTCGAGCTAGCAGGCAGATATTCAGGGAGATTAATCGATGGCAGCTCTTTTGAGAGGGAGTATGAGCGAGTCGGCCCGGCAAAACCAACTAGGAGCCATTGCTTTCAGTATCAGAGTTCCGTCGCTGAATGATGAGCCGGCCTAAGTATCAGCGCGATATTGAATCCGATAAGTACGCTTGCTATTTTCTCAATAAACAGTAGGCGGCCATCGAGTAGCGTCAATTATCCGATAGGCCAATCCTAAGGCGGTGGAGCCACTAAGCTAGCATCCACAGGAGACCCTGCTGACCTAGCAAAACCTCTCTCAGCAGTGTAGTGATGCCCACCCAAATAATCGGCGAGACGTCGACTCCACCAAAGGGTGGCACCACTTTACGGACTGGCACCAATAAAAACTCAGTTGGCAAATAAACCAGGTTGAAGGGGAAGCGATCGCCTTCTGCCTGGGGATACCAAGTCAATACAATTCGCACAATGAATAGCAGCGTATAAATTGCCAAAAGAGGACTTAATAGCCAGCTGGCAAGATGATTCAAGGTGAGTAGTTCAGCCATAGCATTACGCAGACAACAAAAATCCAGATTTCGAGCGTGATCGTAAAGCTCCAGTTCTTTTCAAGTGTGCTCAACTCATCCTAATCGGAAAACCATCAAACAAACTTTTATCTCGATAGTTCGCTGGCTCTTGCGGATTTCGAACAAGTAATTAGCTGGAGCTTGTGAATAGGATAAGTTGCAGCGGTCAATTTTAGCCGTTTGCCCGGATAACCTTCATGCTAAACCCTGTCGTCTAGATGTCCAGTGTTTTCACCATTAGGAGTCCAGCTCCCAGTGGTGAAAGAGGATAGCGCCTTTTCCATAAGGAAGTTACAACGCTACATTAGCGAGAAGCAAAGTAGCCAATTGTATGGCTCAACCGCAGGCAGAAGATGTCTTATTCAATCGTAATGTCGAGAGTATAGGTGGCATTGCCACGAGTACCGCCGACGATTACGGTGTAGTCACCAGTTTGCGGCAAGGTCAAATAGTTGCTGACAGACTCCTGGGTTAGAACGGTACCCGTAGGTGAAATTAGCTCAAAAACGGCGTTGGCTTCAACAGAGTCGAGCGCCAAGGTGATTTGCTGACCGCTCTGGGCTCCAAATAAGTAAACGTCGCGATCGCCCCGTACGACAGAACTTTCCAACGTAGTTTGCTGAGTGTCGGGGGCAAATTCGATTCGCTCCGCGGGAGGGAGTTCGGTTAGCAAGGTATCGCCGCTTAGACCGTCTGAGCCAATAAAGTTGTCAGCAACTTCAGGACTATTGCAATTAGCAGCAAAAAATACTGTGTCATCAATGGTCAAAGCATCGGGAGTGACTAACCAGGTTTCTTCAACCTCTTGTAGGTCATATTCCACCCAAGTAAGGACGTTTAGGGCCGCGCGATCGCCCATCAGTTCACCCGTAAAGCTTTGGGCGTAGGTCGAGTAGTAGCCGGCCTCATTGTCATAGATTGATACCAGACTGTCGCCGCTTACCTGAGCTGATTCATCAACCGTTAACCGAATGGCTCCGCTGCTCGTCGAGTTGCTGCCAACATAACAATATCGGTCTGGAGCTAATGCTGAATTTGGAGAAGTATCACTCGCTTCCGGAACTTGAGGCGCAGGAGACTCCATGGAGGGAGCTTCAGTAGTTGTGGGGGTAGAACCGATTAATGGTAAAGATTCGATGTCTGCAGGAATTTCTGCCGAGGCGCTACAGCCGGCAAGAAGAGCAGACAGCAGCCACCCAAAGGATACTTTCTTCATTATTTGAGTTTGATTTTAGGACGATTGAATATCTTATTTATCGCTCGCGAGCTGACTCTGGAGGCAGCTTTGCTAAAACTAATATAGATATATACCCCGAGGCTTTTTAATCAGGCAACACCTCAGCCGATGCAGGCTTACCCTTAACTCATCCAAATTTCCTTACCAGTAAGGTACGCTGCTTTAGCTAAACGCAGTGGCTTCGGACCAACTTTCCAAGCCTTAATGGCTTTCGCGATGGGGCACTGATAAGTCTTTAAGGGAGCCACACGTGATTAGTAATCTTAATTTACCGAAATATTACGGAAACTTGATGTCAATTTGTCCAGGTTTAGAGGATGTTAATGTTTGTTCGCGAAAAGTTCATCAAAACCAGATGAAAACTGCGGACATTGACGACAGCCGTTTTAAAAGCCCGTATTTTCAATTTGACAACCACTATGGCCAGGACTTCAGTGTTTGGGATCGACAGGGTCTAAGTGCATTTCAGTTTTGGCAATGCTTTGGCATTATGTTTTGCTCTCGGGCAGGATGCCAGCATCAAACAGCGGGGATAAACTTGTTGAAGATGATTTAGGGATAAAAACTTTGGCGCGGCAGGCCAATTTGTTCATCCCAGCCGTGCATCAGGTTGAAGCACTGAACTGCTTGCCCGGCCTGTCCTTTCATCAAGTTGTCAATTGCTGACATCACAATTACCCGTCCAGTGCGGGCATCGACCTCGATGCCGATGTAGCAGCGATTGGTCCCCCAAGCCCACTTGGTCTGTGGATAGACGCTAGAGGGCATCACGGTAATCCAGGGCGATCGCCGATAAAAAGTGCTGTAAATGGTGTGTAAGTCTTCGCGCACCAAACCAGGATCTCGCAAGTTGGCATACACGGTGGACAAAATTCCGCGCACCATTGGGACCAAGTGCGGCGTAAATTGCACTAAAACCTCGCGCCTGGCCAATCTTGAGCAAATCTGCTCAATCTCAGGAGTGTGTCGATGCTTGCCCACGCCATAGGCCGCTAGGGAATTGTCGGCTTCTGCTAATAGCAGATGTTCTTTAGCTTGCCGGCCGCCGCCGGAAGTGCCGGATTTGGCGTCGATAATCAAGCTATCAGACTGAGCAAGCCCCTGCTTGAGCAACGGCGCGATCGCTAACAGGCTGGCAGTGGGATAACAGCCCGGACAACCGACCAGCCGTGCCTCCCGCAGGTCTTCACCAAAAAGTTCGGGTAGACCATACACCGCTTGCTGATTGGTGCCGGCATCAGAGCGATCGCTGCCGTACCAAGCCTGATAAGTGTCCAGGTTGGAAAACCGATAATCAGCAGACAAATCGAGAACTTTGCGACCTCGCTCTAGCAGTCGAGGCGCTAGCGTGCAGGCAATGCCGTTGGGTAGGGAAAGAAAAACAACATCACAGCGATTGACAATCGCCTCAACTTCCACCGGTTCAACAGTCAGCGGAACGGCTATATGGGGATAAAGTTCAGTGTAGGCTCGACCGGCACTGCTGTTGCCACCTAAATATGTGATTTCGGCGCGGGGATGCTCGCTGAGGAGGCGCACCAACTGCACCCCGCCGTACCCCGAAGCGCCTACAATACCGACTCGAATGCGTTCAGACTCGCCCATGATTCTTTATCTAGCCGACCTATAGAATGATCCTGTCTGGGAACCAGCATAGCGGTTAAGAAGCTTGCTGCCCTGCAATTAATTTTTGATCAGACTCTACTGTGATTGAGGCCGTCATAATGTTGCGGCTGACCGTTATGGGATTTGATGGAATTTTTAGTGACGATGCACTGAACTGCGATCGCTGAAAGTCAAACAAATGTCATCGTTTGTCTATTTAATGCTTTGCCAGCAGACGCTTCGAGCCTCTGCCCTATGAAATTCATATCGGCGCGACAATGCTGATTTCATAGGCTTCTAGCCTGACATTGAAGATGCGCCCTAATTCAATAAAGTAAAAAAAAGGACGCATAAAAGTGCGCCCTCAACCATGAAATCTATGAAAACTTATACCAGAATGCTGCGTGTCTTGAGGGAAGGGTAAGACCCCACAGTGCAGGGAATGTACAGTGAGATTTAGCAATTCACTTAACGGGTGACGAAGAAGGTTTTGTTACATTACCCAAGAGCTTTCCATCTGGCCCGCCACGCTAGCAATGTCTATTGGATGGCAGTTGCCCAGTCCTTAGCCCATTCCAGATGTTTGTGCACTTCCTCCAGGCTACTGGCTTCACTGTAGAGGCGTAAAACGGGCTCCGTACCGCTAAAGCGGATGAGCAGCCAGCTTTCATCCTCAAGGGTGAATTTGTAGCCATCAATATCAAGGCAGTGAGTGACGGCTTTGCCTGCCACCGATTGGGGACAATTCGTTTCCAATTCATGCAGCAGTTTGTCCCGCACATTCATGCTGGCGAGGGGGAGGTCGATGCGGTCATAGTCTGAGTGATAGCCAGTTTTGTCTTGGAGTTGACGATAGCGATCGCTCAGATCCATCTGTGATTTCACCACCGACTCCAGCACGTAAAGCGCTGACAGCAGAGCATCGCGTTCCGGAATGTGGTGACCGTAGCCAACGCCACCGGACTCTTCGCCGCCAATCAGGGCATGGGATTCCAGCATGCGGTCAGCAATATACTTATAGCCTACTGGCGTTTCATGAACTGTTCGATGGTGCAGGGCCGCCACTTTCGGCATCAGGTTAGAACCGCTAATGGTCTTGATCACTTCTCCTTCATAGCCATGCACTTTGATCAGATGGTCAATCAAAATGGGAATCAAAATCTGTGAGCTGAGGAAATTACCCTGGCTATCAACGGCGCCGATGCGATCGCTGTCCCCATCAAACACGAGACCGGCGACCAAACTGCCAGATACCTCTGGCTGGTAAGCGGCCACGGTTTTCAACATCCGCTGCAAATACTTTGGTAAGGGCTCCGGCGCTCCCCCTTCAAACAGCGGGTCAGCCTCGCTGTTCAATTCATTGATAGACTGCCCCAACAATCGCTCCAAGCCCGTGGCGGCGGACCCGTGCATCACATCAGCAAAAACGGTCAGTTGACCGTTAGCGATCGCTGATTGAATTGCCGTTAAATCTACCTTTGACTGCAGCTCTTGGCAGTAGCTTGGCCAAGGATCGAAACGCTCTATTTTGCCAGGCTGCGCCGCTGCCGGTAGCGCCTGCTCAAGCTGCGCTTCCACCTGCTTAGTTACTTCCGGCGGCACCGAACCGCCAAACGCGCTCTTAATTTTAAGACCGTTGTAAGCGGCTGGATTGTGGCTGGCAGTGATCACAATCGCGCCCAGGGCCCCCTGATCTTTGGCGGCCCAGCTAAACGCTGGAGTGGGGGCAAAATCTTCAGAAAGCAGGACGTCGAAACCCACCTGCGCGATCGCTTCGGCGGCTACTTGGGCAAACTGTGGCGATGAAAAACGGCGGTCATAACCGACAATCACAGTATTGCTGCTGGTCTGCTCACCATAGTTTTGCTTCAACACCTGGGCCGATACCTGGGCCACCTGGAACACCCGGCCCATCGTAAAGTCTGCCGCCATCATGCCGCGCCAGCCGTCGGTCCCGAATTTAATCGGTTTATCAATAAAAGTAGTGGGGGATAGTGCGATCGCCATAAGAGTTTTCCAATGAATATAGTCTATATACCTGCACTCAAGAGTTTACCCAAGACCTCAGGGAATTCACGAGGCGATTTTTGAGAACGCAGAATGGCAAGATGTCAGGACAAGTGATTATTCGTCTGTAGGAAATCGATTGATATTGGAGTAAATTGCCGTTGACCTGCACAAAACGGATAGTCTCAGGGCGAATCACTATTAGCCCATACAAAATAGATGATATTGGAGCGGTTGGGCGCCCGTATGGGCAGAGACAGTATGTATTTTGTCGGCGTTGATTTGGGTTGGCAATCCGGGGGGAGCGGCGTTTGTTGGCTGCAGCAGACAGCGACGGGACTGCAGCTGTGTGACTTTGACCATTGCCAGTCGCGGAATGAAGTGCTGTCACTGCTTGACCGACTATTGCCGCCGGAAGTTCCCGCATTGATTGCAGTGGACGCGCCAACCTTGATTCCCAACGAAACGGGAATGCGGCTGTGCGATCGCTTAGCTCATCGCTATTTCGGCAAATATGATGCGGGCTGTTATCCCGCTAATCGAGGTCGGCCCTTTGCGGCAGCGCTGATTGAGTTTGGCCAAGCGTTAAAAGCGCGGGGCTTTCACCATGCTCCCACCATCGTTCCGCAGCAGCCAGGACGCTACCAGATTGAGCTATTTCCCCACCCGGCAACGATTCATCTGTTTCGCCTGCCCAAAATTTTGAAGTATAAAAAGGGGCGGATAGGCGATCGCCGCCTTGAGCTAGATAAGCTGCGCCGCTTACAACTGGCGATTTTTCCCAAATTGGTTCCGGCATTACCGCTGACAGACGGTGATTTACCGGCTTTGCCTGCAGGAGGCAAAGCATTTAAGGCAGCAGAAGATCAATTGGACAGTTTGACTTGTGCCTATGCGGGGGCGCATTGGTGGTGGTGGGGGCAAGACCGCAACTGGGTTTTGGGAAATGCAGAGACCGGTTACATTGTGGTGCCGGCTCCCTATGCGGACCAAATCTGTCCGTCAACCACAGAGTGAGACTTGGCGGGTAAATAAATTATCTGATTGGTAGCAGGGTAGTTGGGTAGTTGGGTATGAGAGTGTGATGGGGATGTTATTAATTTGCACATCTCTCGAGTCACTGGCAGGTAACCATGCCAGGGCTCAAACTGACGCAAATTCTGCTGGATTTTGATCGCGGCGGTGTCTGACGGGAATGGCGGGACCCTGACGATCGCCGACCAAACTCGCAGTATGTTCCAACGATTCACGTAGGCGTTTAGCGGCGTAAATGGACATATCACGGGGCACGTTGATGCGATCGCGCAAATATCGTAGTCCCACATCAGAACCGGCAGGGGGCGAAACCGATGCGCCGGTTACCAGATGGGTGAGGGCGCAGCGCAGCGCCTCATCAAAGACGCGATCGCGCACTGGATTCACGCGAATAATGTTGGCTCGGTGTTTCAAAACCCGCTGGAGAGCTTCAGCCCGTGAAGTTTCGGGCTCAGGATAGCGGACATCGGGCAGGCCCATCCAGGGGCCAGAATCGACCCGCTGCTGATTTTGCCGAGCCTCCGGCGTGCCGTTGCCATAGCAGCCACCCATCTGCGGCGGCAAGTCATGTACGTGGGTGTGAAAGTCGCTCTGGGTGCCACGATAAGTGGCGCGGCTCTCCAGCCCATCGAACCAGTCGGACAAGTGCGGATTCACTTCCCGCAGCGAATAGCCCTTGTAGTAATACAGGCTGGCGTTCATGCGCTCAACGTAAGGCACGAAAATTACGTCGGCAGCACTAAAAGGCTCTAAGAAAAAAGGCCCTGCAGTCTGACTGAGCGCCGCTTCTACATCTTTGACCACCTGCACAAATTGACCACGATGATAGTCTTCATCCTGCTGCGATCGCGCTGGTCGGCACAGCCAGCCGCACCAAGCCCGAAACAGTAGCCGCTCTAGCTGGCGCAGGGGAACGACTTGAGCATCTCGCAGGCTATAAACTAGTGGACCAAACGCCTGTTCAAGAGCCAACAAAATATCATCACTTTCCGTAATGATCTGGCCATCCAGCTCCAGCGCGGGCAGCATTCCCGAAGGCACTTTGCGTTTGTACCACGCCTCTTTTTGGCCGTAGCAAAACATCGTGACCTTTTCGATGCGATAGGGAATTTGCTTTTCCTCCAACCATAGCCACACTTTCTGACAGTAAGGACACCAGGCATGGTTATCGCGATACAGCGTGACTCGCACATCTGCCTCTGATTGACCAAATAGCCGCAGTCGGGCCTGGGCATTGGTGGGGCCGCTGACGGGATCAATCGAAAAACTGGTTTTAGCTTCTAAGTCTGGCCAACTGAGGCTCTGGGTGGTCATGAATTAAGGTCAATAGCGGGCGTCATAGTTCTTAAGATAGCGGAATACCTTTTCTGATTTTCAATCAATCGTGTACGACTTAGGCAGACGTCGTATCCTCTAAATTTGAGAAGTTGAATTGTTCTAAGGCACAAACCATAGCTTAGAAACAAATCTTGCCTTGATGCAAAAGCGGATATGCGTCCTGAATGCCAGACGCACACCCGCTTTATGGCTTAACTTTGATGACTTGAACAACGGCTCAAACCGAGCTAAGGACTTTGTCTTCAGTGGCAGCATCAGGACTAGCGAGGGGTGAATCTGCCTCTGAGGGCGGCACCACCTGCCAGAACTGCGGCAGATAAGTGCTCCAGTTAGCCAAAATTCTGGCTGCTTTGATACTGCCCGTGCGCTCAGCATGGGCTTCAACCATATCTCTTAACTGCTGCGCCCCGGCCTCGGTGATAACCCGCTGCACCTTAACAATTTCCGGATTAACGCGAGTGGGGAAGTTGCCAACTTCGTCTAAGAAGTAAGCCAGGCCACCCGTCATTCCAGCGCCAACGTTGCGACCTGCGGCTCCAAGTACAACAATCACGCCGCCAGTCATATATTCGCAGCAGTGATCCCCAGCCCCTTCAATTACCGCTTTTCCTTTGGAGTTACGGACGGCAAAGCGCTCACCCGCAATGCCCTGGGCATACAGGGTGCCGCCAGTGGAGCCGTAGAGGCAAGTATTGCCCAGAATGACATTTTCCGACGGATCATAAGTAATACCGGTAAAGGGCTTGATGATAATCTCGCCGCCGTGCATCCCTTTGCCCACATAGTCATTGGCCTCGCCCACTAGGGTCATGGTCATGCCGGGTAGGTTGAACGCCCCAAAACTCTGGCCCACACTGCCCTCAAACGTGAGATGAAGGTGTCCTTCAAAGCCACCGTTACCGTGTCGCTTAGCGATCGCTCCAGACACGCGCGCCCCCACTGTGCGGTCAGTATTGATCACCTCGAAGGTTTTGCTAACAGTGCCATGCTGGGCGATCGCCGCCTGAATATCAGCATCTGCCAGCATCTCATCATCCAGAACGGCACCATTACTGTGAATATCGCCGTGATTTAACCAGGTGCGGTCCTGCGAGACATCGGGCAAATCTAGCAGTGTTGCTAAGGTCAACGAGTCAGTTTTAGCAAGCGCCACCTCTTTGCGCGGCTGCAGCAGATCGGCACGGCCAATGATATCGGCCAGCGAACGATAACCTAGACGAGCTAAGAGCGATCGCACTTCTTCCGCCACAAAGTGAAAGAAGTTCACCACATGCTCAGGAATGCCAGGGAAGCGCTGGCGCAGTTCTTCTCGCTGAGTGGCAACACCAACAGGGCATTTGTTCGTATGGCAAACCCGCGCCATAATGCAGCCCTCGGCAATCATGGCGATGGAGCCAAAACCATATTCTTCAGCTCCCATCAGCGCCCCCATAATCACGTCCCAGCCGGTCTTGAGGCCACCATCTACCCGCAGCAGCACGCGATCGCGCAATTGATTCGCCATCAGCACCTTATGCACTTCCGTTAACCCCAGTTCCCAGGGCAAGCCGGCGTGCTTAATAGAGCTGAGCGGTGAGGCTCCAGTGCCGCCATCGTGACCAGAAATTTGGATGACGTCAGCGTTCGCTTTAGCCACGCCCGCGGCAATGGTTCCAATGCCAATTTCGGCCACCAGCTTCACCGAAACACCAGCCTTCGGATTGATCTGATGTAAGTCGAAGATGAGCTGAGCCAGGTCTTCGATTGAATAAATATCGTGATGCGGCGGCGGCGAAATCAAAGTAACCCCTGGCTTAGAACGCCGCAGCATAGCAATGTACGCGCTCACTTTTTTGCCCGGAAGCTGACCGCCTTCGCCAGGCTTGGCTCCCTGAGCCATCTTGATCTCAATCTGCCTGGCGTTCATGAGATACTCCGGTGTCACCCCGAATCGCCCTGAGGCGACTTGCTTAATGGCCGAGCTGGCAGTGTCTCCCTCACGCAGCGCCTTGAGATTGGGATATAGGTCTGAACGCCCTTCTTCATCGACGTTTCTCAGCACTTTGAAGCGCTTAGGATCCTCGCCGCCTTCGCCCGAGTTGGATTTGCCTCCAATGCGATTCATGGCGATCGCTAAGAGCTCGTGGGCTTCCTGGGATAGCGCTCCCAGAGACATGCCGCCAGTACAGAACCGCGCCATGATGTCGGCGGTGGACTCCACCTCATCGATGGGAATCGGAGTGCGATCGCTTTGCAAATCCAGCAGATCACGCAGAGCCGTAGGCGTGCGCCCCTTCAACTGCTCGCGATAGACCTCATAGTGGTCATACTGCTTGGACTCCAACGCCTTATGCAGCATTTTGGTCAGCGCCGGCGTATTGGCGTGATATTCGCCTTTCGGCATGGACTTCACAAAACCCATATTTTCCAGGCGCTTGCGGCTGATTTCGGGAAACGCCTTTTGATGGAAAAGATTAGTCTCTTGAGCCAGTTCAGCCAGAGTCAGCCCCCCCAGCCGTGACGTGGTGCCGCGAAAAGCCGTTTCTAACAGGTCAGTGCCGATACCGACAGCCTCAAAAATTTGGGCTCCTTGATAGCTGGTAATCAACGAAATCCCCATTTTCGAGAGGATTTTGAGCAGGCCATTTTCCACGGCTTTACGGTAGTTGGCCTGCGCGCCGTTCAAGGATACCGGCTCAATTTTTCCCGCCTTCATCGCGTCTTGGGTGCGGCTGTCCCGCCACCAGTGACGCAACGACTCCAAGGCCAAATAGGGGCAGATAGCGCTAGCGCCGTAGCCAATTAGGCAGGCAAAGTGGTGGGTGCTCCAGCATTGGGCTGTGTCCACCACAATCGATGCCTGCATCCGCCGACCGGCCTGAATCAGATGATGATGGACCGCGCCAGTGGCCACCAGCGGTGGGATATAGGTCATGTCTGCCGTCAGTCGGCAGAGATCGCCATTGCTATCCGTGCGATCGCTCAGAACAATAATTTCGCTACCGGCTTTCACCGCGGCTTCGGCGCGATCGCAAACGGCAGCGATCGCCTGCTTTAAAGCATCAGGACCGCCGTTGATGTCATACAAGGTCGATATGGTTGCTGTCGAGAAATCGGACTGTTCCACCTGCTCTAGCTCAACTTCATTGAGCATCGGTGACTCTAGCCTCAACAGCCGCGCATACTGGGCGTGTTCTTTAAGTAGATTGCCTCGCTTACCTAACTGAGTTTCCAGCGACATCACCAGCCGCTCCCGCAGAGGATCAATGGGGGGATTGGTGACTTGAGCAAACCGCTGCTTAAAGTAGTCGTACAGCAAATGAGCTTTAGTAGACAGTACGGCCAAGGGAATGTCGTCACCCATACAGAACGTGGGCTCTTTACCCAGGGCCGCCATGTCCTGAATCACCATGCTGATATCTTCAGCGGTGTAGCCAAAGGCTGTCTGCTGTTGTAGCAGTTTGTCATCCGCCAGCGTCGACTCCTCGACAAAAAGCTGCGGCTGAATTGACTTACGATGCTGGGCCAGCCAGTCACCATAGGGCTGACGAGCAGCAATGCGCCGCTTGATGTCCCAGTTCTTAAGAATCTCGTGGGTTTCAAAATTTACTGCGATCATCTGACCGGGGCCGAGGCGACCTTTCTCCACAATGGTCTCAACCGGCACATCCACGACCCCGGCTTCGGAAGAAACAATGATGAGGCCGTCGGAAGTGATGATATACCGGGCTGGACGGAGGCCGTTGCGATCAAGCGCGGCAGCCACCTGTTTGCCATCGCCAAACGCAATCAGTGCAGGGCCGTCCCACGGTTCTTGCAGGCCGCTATAAAAGTCATAGAAATCGGTAATTTCAGGATATTCTTCCAGTGCTGGCTGGTTGCGGTAAGCCTCTGGCACCATAATCATCAAAGCTTCCAGCGGCGTCCGTCCCGAGCACACTAGCAGCTCCATTACTCCGTCGAGGTTGGCCGAATCGCTATTGTCGATGTTGACAGTGGGCAGCAGCTCTTCGGTGCGACCTTTCCAAATGGGATGATCCAAATCCGCTTCTCGCGCTTTCATCCAGTTGATGTTGCCCACTAGGGTATTGATTTCGCCGTTGTGGCCCACTAAGCGCATGGGGTGAGCCAAAGGCCACTTAGGCATCGTGTTAGTACTAAAGCGGCGATGATAAATGGCGAAGAAACTGACGTAGTCAGAGTTTTGCAAATCTTGGTAAAACTGACCCAAGACAGCCGAGCGCACCATGCCTTTGTAGACAATAGTGCGCGAAGAAAAGGAGCAAACGTAAGTTTCCTTGAGGGCGGCGGCGATCGCGGCGTCCCCTTCCCAGCTCAACAGCGCCCGATGAACCTGGCGCCGTAGACGATAGAGCTCACGCTCCAGCTGATCGCCCTGGGCGTGGTCACAAGTCACGAAAAACTGTTCGATGCGAGGCTGATTTTGCTTCGCTAAAATCCCTAACACATCTGGCTTTACGGGAACTTCCCGCCAGCCCAGGACGGTAAATCCTTCTGCTTTAGCTGCGGTTTCGAACTGTTCCCGGGCGATCGCCGCTGGTTCAGCCGACAGCGGCAAAAACACCATGGCTACACCGGTAGATTCGGGGTTCAAGGTGGTGTCCCAACCTTGGGAATCAGCCCAATTTTGCAACAGTGTCCAGGGCAGAGCAGTCATGACTCCAGCGCCATCACCGGAATCTTTGTCAGCACAGCAGCCGCCGCGATGTTCCATACAGTCCAATGCTTTCAGCGCCTGCTGCACCAGCTTAAAGCTGGCCCGACCCTGCTGATCAGCAACAAACCCCACCCCGCAGGCGTCACGCTCTTCTACTAGCGATCGCGGCCCCCACTGAAGCATCCCACTAATACCTAGATGACTGGACTGATTAAGATTCAAAGGTGTATTCCCCATGAGACGACTGTCAGATGTAATTTCAACAAGAATTGTCGCCCCAGGCGACTCAAAACTAGCCCGCTACAGCAAAACTGATCGGTCTCCGTGCCAACTAATTGTCTAGATGCGGGGCAAATAATCGCCCTACAACTCAGCAATTAAGGAAGTTTTGACCGAATTCTCTAATCAAGTAAGCAGTTAGCCAGGTCTCAACATTGGACGGGAGTCTAACTGTTCATGATTAGGCGAAACCTTAGTCAAATCAAAAACAGGTCGTTTAGGATTACTTTTACCATGACCTGGATCAATGATTATACTGCTCTGGCCCATCAGAGACAGAACTTTTCGCTAACCACCTATCGTTAAATAGAGGTCAGCCAATCAAAACTTGGCAAAAGCCAGAAGCGTTGATAAGTACTCTATTTTTACAAAGAATTCATTTATTTTGCTGTGTGGATGATTACGCTTTTGCAAGAAGTTAGCTCTATCAAAATGACGAGATTCGTCAGGAAGCAGGATATGCAAGCAAGGTGGTCGGCAAAATGGCGGTCTGTCTGGATGGCTGTAGGGTTGAGTACAAGCCTCGCCATTCTGGTGACAGGCAGCAATTCCAGATTTCAACGAGTGCTGATTGCTTTAGCCGCTGAAACGAAACAGGACTCGCCTCGCCTCACCGCGCCTTCAGCCCAAATTCCTGGAAATCAGCAAGGTACGAGCATGATTGTCGGCAGTACAACTGTGCCGGTGCCTTGGCAGCAGCGAGGCGATCGCATTGGGGTGGCGGACTTGCCGCTGATGACCCATCTGGGAGTCGATTTACAGAACAGTACCCTGCCCGAGCAGCAGCCGGTGGTCTGGTTTTCAGATGAAGCGACTACTCTGTCGGCCTGGCATCGCCATGGCTATCGTTATTTGGATATCAGCACTTGGGCGGCACAGCGGGGCTGGCAGCTCATACCTCAGGGCAACACTTTGCGCCTGCAGGCACCGGTTGGTACGGTGACGGCGGGACGGCGAGGCAGACAAGAGTGGGGCGATCGCTTGGTGTTAGACGTGGATCGCCCGGTGCTGTGGAGCCTGGATGAAGACGCGACGGCTTTCACCCTGACGGTTCAGGCGCAAGCAGGCGGCAGCTTTGACGCCAGTACGTTGACCACGGCAGCCGGGAATGAGCTGAATTCACTACAAATCAGGTCTCTGCCAGGTGAAATACAGATTCGCGGCACTTTCAAAGAAACCGCTCGCCCCCGCGTCTGGAGCTTGCCTAATCCTAATCGCATCGTGATTGATATCAGCCGGGTCGATGTCGTACCGCGTGAGATTCGCTGGGCTCCTGGCGTTCTGTGGAAACAGCAGTATTTAACTGTCGGCGATCGCCGTTTTCCCGTGCATCAAATCTGGCTAGGGCTAAGCGATAACAATCGCCTAGAGCCAATATGGGGCAGTACTAATCAACTTCCCGGCATTACCCCCCTCAAGACCATGGCCATGAATGCTGAAGCCGCTGTCGCCATTAATGCCGGATTTTTTAATCGGAATAATCAGCTGCCGTTGGGAGCCGTGCGGCGTGGAGGACAGTGGATTTCGGGGCCAATTTTGGGACGGGGAGCGATTGCCTGGAATTCCCAGCGCCAATTTGCCCTCAGTCGCCTCGCTTTGACCTATTCATTGACCACTGCCACCGGTAACGCCTTTACCGTAAATCACATCAATAGCGGCTATGTACAGGCGGGCATCGGCCTGTATGACCGCGCCTGGGGTCCTAGTTACACACCAATCACCGATGGCGAACGGCTAATTGCGGTTACTGGCGATCGCGTCGTGCAGCAAATAACCGCCGGCGCTGCCGGTACCGGCGCTTACGAAATTCCGGCAGACGGTTATTTACTGGCGCTGCGCTCCTTTAATTCAGCCGCTCAATCTTTGCCTGTCGGCACAGCGGTCAATCTCAGCCCCGATTTACGTCCACCCAATTTCGCCAACTTTCCGACAGCGGTGGGCGGCGGCCCGATTCTTGTGCAAAATGGCCAACTTAATGCTGATGCCAGAGCAGAAGGATTCAGTGATGCCTTCGCTGCTCAGGCTGCTCCCCGGAGTGCGATCGCCCTCACCGCCGACGGCAACTTAATTCTGGTCGCTGTTCACTACAGTCCTGGCGGACGCGGCCCCACCCTGACAGAGACCGCGCAAATTATGCAGCAGTTGGGGGCTCGCGATGCCCTTAATCTGGATGGCGGCACCTCGTCTAGCCTGTATCTCGGCGGCACTATCATCAACCGCCATGGCAGTACCGTTGGCCGCGTACACAATGGCCTCGGCCTCTTTCTCGATACTCAGGAATAAGGTCTGTGGTTGTGCTTGGGATTCGAAGCAGCCTGCGGGCAGGACAGCGCCCTACAAAGTTCAAAAAAGAGCTCTTGATTTTGGATTCTCTTTCAGGCTTATGGCCAAGATGCCCACCCCACCTTCCATCACTCCACTACCCAGACACCCTCACACCCTGCTACCCTGCCACTCCACTTATTCCCCACAGCCCTATTCTGCTGAATCAATAAAGTCTTCATCCTCGGCGGCATCAGATTCCGTCGCTTCTGTTGACTCTGATGCCTCATTATTTTCAGGGACCGATTCCTCACCGGTAGTACTGGGAGCCGTTACGGTTTCCTCTCCCGCGGCAAGTTGACGCACTTGGTCCTTAAACTGCGCAGGGGCCAATTCCTCAGCTTGCTTAAACAGCACCACTGCATCGGGTTCTCTGCCGGTCTCTCTCAAGACCAAAGCTTTGGCCAACACCGGACGAAAATCATCTTCGGCTGCCGCGATCGCCTCATCATAAAGCTGCAGCGCCGCATCCGTATCGCCCTCTTCAACATAGACCTGAGCTAGCAGTAGCTGTACTGAGCCCACATCAATCGCGCCTGGAGTAACTTCATTGACCTGCGGCGCTGACTGTAATGTGTCCTGCAAGAGTCCGACGGCGGCTTGGGGACGCTGCTGCTGAATCAAAAGTGCAGTTAAGCTCTGTAATGCATCCATATCGCCTGGACGCTGAGTCAACACGCTGCGATAAGCTTCAGCAGCGCCTTCAAAATCGCCAATATTTTGCTTAGCCTGCCCCAGCAAAATGCGATATTCCGATGTCTCCGGATTCAGCTCAGCCAATTTTTCCAGCGGCTCGATCACGCCTTCCAAATCGCCTAATTGGATCCGAGCTTCTACCAATCCCTCAATCGCCGTTTGATTATTAGGCTCTCTTTCCAGTACCAGTTCATAACCTCTGGCCCGATCCTCTAGCTCTGCTTGAGCATCCGCTGCCCCGGCAGGACCACCGTTGGCAGGCGTCCCCGTTGAAGCGCGATCGCCTCCAGCCGTCAAAAATGGCAGTACTGACAGGGCCAAAAAGGCCCCAACAGCGACCACTAAGACACTAATGACCAACCAACGGTTGCGCTTAACAGCCACAGGCAAGCTTCCGAATTCAACGTGACTTATCTTAGCGCCTCCCTTCCATAATCAAGCCTCGAGTTTGACATGCTCTAAAATCTTCAGATAAGACTTACCCATCCACTCCCTGCATCCCTCGATTTTGAAGATCGTTGGCTGCAATCTTCTTTCAGAATTGAGTTGCAGAAAGGCAAAATTCGAACTCAACCACGTGAGTTCTGCAGAGGTGATACCTTCCGACAATTATTTGGTCACAGCTAATTGCTTGATCGTTGCCAAAACCATACGGATTTTGTCTCAACAATGACGCAGAAAGAAGCAGAGTGCAGGTTGAAATTTTTATTAGCCACCTTAAAGAATTGAAAAAGAATTGACGGGGACAGGATCTCGCGGGATACAAATGGCAATGCTAACCTTGAGTGAATAACCCCCATTCTGTCTATCAAAGGTGGGAGTTTGAGGTTCAGGAGGATCCGAAGATCCATGAGTGCAGCGGAGAATCAGCCCCTAAAAGCATCATCGTCTCAAGACGATGACAAATCGTTAAGTCCTCGTCCTAAGCGGCCTTCATTACGTCAGCCACCACCACGACCGGAAGCTGCAGATCCCAAGGTTCTTAGGCCCAAGGCGAGCGCTTCCATGGCTCCGCCGCCGGTGGTTTCAGAACCGCCACCCGAAGTGCCTGAAGCAGCGGTAGAGACGCCACCCGAAGTGCCAACCAATCATCCAATTGCGCCGCCTAGTGAGCCAATGCAATATCGGGCAATTGGTTTAGTAAAAGGCACATATCAGCCCTCCGAAGAACAGCTCAATCGTGGCGACATGATGACTGAAGATGGCACCACCATGAGCGCTGTCCTATTAGGCCGGGTCACCAGTCTAATTAAGAAGCACATTGACTTGACTGAGTCCCATCTCTGGGTAGTCTATCCTCGGACCCGACAGCCAGCTGAAGACGAAGAAGAGAGCGCTACTGATAGTGGACTTCACTTACAAATTGTCGGCGTTTGGGAACCTGACACTTTAGGGCTACCGGGTGAAAACCCCAAGACTAAAGCTGTAACTGACGAGGCTGACACCGACGCCGACAGCCCTGAAGCAGTAGAAGAAACATCTGAGGCCCCTGAAGCTGCTGCGACTGAGCCTGTTGAGCAACCACCTGTCGAGGTTGCTGACTCGGCAATAGATGCGCCGGCAGAAGTGTCTCCGGAACCGATAAATGCCTCCCCTACCTCAATAGATGAGTCAGAAGATGAGCCAGATGAGTCTCCTCAAGCAATAGCAGCGTCCTCAGAAGCAATGGAAACAGTTGCCGACGAAGCGGCAAAAGCACCTGTTGGAGCGGAGGAAGAACCCGCTGAGAACTATTTTTCAGTTCGCGGTGAGGTGTTGAACTATGACGAACAGACGGAAACCATTCTCGTCAAAATTGTGCAGGGGTCGAAGCGCTCAGGCAAGCCACCCAAGGCTTTCAAGCTTAATTTATTTGGCCAGATTGCCGGTAAGACAGTGGGCTATTTTTGGGAATTTGATATCGAGCGTCAAAGTGAAAAGTTAGTTGTCACCGATGGGCGTTCCATTCGCATGGTGCCTCCTAAAAAGAAAAAGAAGCGCAAACCATCAGGACCGCGACGTGGAGGACCCCGAGGCGGTAGCGATCGCCCCAGCAGACCCAGTCGTAATATCGAAAAGCCGCGGATTCGGCCGCCGGCACCGGTCAAGTCAAATCCTCTGTAAATACCTAAGCAGCGCTAATTCGGGAGATTATGTCACCGGTAAGACACTCACACTATGGCTATCGAGTCGCCATCCGATAGCGTCGCTTGAGAGAACGCAGATATTTGAGCCACCATTCAGCGGGTTTGCCATAAAACGCGAAGATATCACCAAAGGCTTGATTGGCATACTGATGGTGAATCCAGTGACGCTCGGGCGTTGTAATATGCAGCATCCGAAACAGTTTGCTGAGCCAGGCTGGTCGCTGTTGGGCCGCAAAAAAACGGTGCCGCCAAATCACGTGCAGTTCGGCCAAAAACAACCCTAACGCGACACCCCACGGCGAGATTTTCCACAACAGGGGAATAAACATGAAGTAGGGAAAAGCGCTCAAAAAACCATAAATCAAAGCCAGTGGCCGGCGATTTTTAATCGCGTACCGAACGAAACTCCGTTCGGAGCTGTGATGAACCAAGCTGTGAAATTTACCAAAGACGTGCTCCGGTACGTGATAACCAAAAGTCGCAACAAAATCACCCAACAACAGCAGCAAGACAGCCGCAATGAGCAGACGTGCGCATTCCATGGTTTTCTCCTTGGGTCAGTCTGAACGCAAGCTAACAGGCCATGATTAATAAGTACTTAACAATTGATTTAGACGCGATTTAGGCAAAGCTGTCCTGCTGATCGCATCTGGAGGTGATTCGGATAGCAGGCTGCTTATACTAGCAAAGGCAAATTGACCGGCCTCGCATTTAAGTCTGATCAAGGTTATTGAGCTTGATCAGCGCCGCTTTATAAGCTCAGTGCCGCTTTAGAGAGACTCAGAAGATGGTGCTGAGAACCCCACGGATTGGCGAATTCATCAACGTTTTCTCAGAGTCTGTGCAAGTATTTTGTTCACCAGCGGAATGTGATGTTTGTCATCGCTAAAGTGAACGCATCACAGCTACAAAACTGAGGTGAACTCTGTGACATTGGCCCTAAGCGAGTCTAGGACTTTTGCGGCAATATATAGACGTTAATCTAAAGGCTGGTCGACATTGCTCTGAGCAATTTAACCTCAGCGGCCCTATCGTGATTGTTAAGTAAGCGCTTACATTTTTACGGTCGCAGCCAGTCTTTTGCTAAAACCATCTTGCAAGGAATTTGATTGTCAGCCCCATGTATACCCTCAGTCCGTTCACATGCGCTCGCTTGCAGCGACTACCTAAGCAACCCGTTGTTTGGGAAGGCGATCGCCGGTCGATTGCTGAGGGCATGTTAGATGCTTTTGGCTATGACGGCAGCCTGCCAGACGGTGATGAAGAAGCCAGCGACTGTATTATTTGGGTTGATGGCACCGAGGGAGCATTGAGAGCCGTCACCATTATTCCCGCTGACACTGGGCATGAGGCAGTAGTTAGAACCTTGCTGCAGGCTATGGAACATCCGCAAGGAGCCATGCCACCGGCACGACCGCAAAAAATTGTGGTGAGCGATCGCGAAATTCATTTTTATCTTCGAGGAGCACTACAAGACCTTGACATTGTGGTTGACCATATTGACTCGCTGCCGATTATTGACGAGATTTTTGAAAGTCTGCAGCAGCCTGATGAGCCCACTACGCCGGCTTTGCCATCTGACTGGGAAAAAGCGCTTGCTCAGCAGGCTCAGAAAATGTGGGACAACGCTCCCTGGAATTATTTAGGTGACGATCAAATCGTAGAGATTGGCCTCAATCATTGGAATCTAAGCAAGCTATACGTGTCAGTTTTGGGCATGGCGGGTCTGGAATATGGCCTGCTAATCTATCGCTCTTTAGAATCGCTGACTCAGTTTCGTAAAACCGCTACGGCGAGTAACCTGACGACTCGCCAAATGCAGCAGGCATTTTTGTCGCAAGATTGCTTGTTCATTAATTTTGATTTGGTAAGAGAAGATACCGAACCGTCTCTCTTACCTTTGCCTTGGATGCAGGCAGCTCCTTCTGAAGTAATTCCTGAGTTTGGCAGTCTACATCCCTTAGAGGGGCTTAGGCATAAGCTTGAACTTGAAGAAGTAGCCGTATTAAGAGTCTGCTTAGAAGCCTTAAATCGGTTTTTTCAAGCCCACGAGACAGCATTAAGTCAAACCGATTTTCCCGACATTTCAAGCACTTATCGGCTGTCCGATCCACTCGGCACGGCTCGTCTTCCCGTACAGATTTCTACCTGTCCTGACATCACGGCCCAGATTGCTGTTGCAGAAGGCGTTGATACCGCTGAGGACACTCTACCGGGATTCAATTTGCCACGATTTCGCGATGATTATGTCCCAGAGGGGGCAATGGTCTTATTAACTCGCTTATCGCAGGCTACTTTGAAGGCGTTGCGGTTAAGCGAGAAGTTTCAGGGGGGCACGCAATCTCCCCGCAACCTAGCCTCCATGCCAGTGGTGGCGATTCAAACTTCTCGCCCCAAGGCGAAAAAACTTGCAGAGCAGTTGCAAGCTGCCGAAGGCATTGCAGCTGTTTGTTTTAATCCTGGAAGCGATCCCATTTCCGGTGATGAGCTACAGCTCGGTCTGCTGCACACGGGCAATGGTGACTTTCATTTATTTATTGAATTTTTGTCAGTAGATGCTCACGATAGTAAGCTGCTCGACCAGTGGCAGCAGTGGTGTCAAGCTAGCAATGGCTACTGTGGGGTCATGATTGCATCGGGAGTTACGGGAGCCGCTCGCGGCAAACCCGGCTTTAAAGAGAGCGTCGCCTTTTTTGAAACCACCCTAAAGACGCCCAAAGACCTTAATATTCCGCCATTGCAAATGAGCTATGCCTTGGACTGGGAGTAAGAATGATGTCAGGTATCGGTGAAACCTTCAGAGATTTTTAGAATGTGAGGGTTTAAGGGCAAACACAGTGAATGAGTAGCTAAACGATAAGCGTTTCTACGGTCTGTTGTTTACTTGGAATCGGCTGTGCATCCCGCACTTGGATCTCTATAGGATTACTTTACTGAGCCTGTAAAGTTGCTGTGGGCGGCTGTTGAAGAGTTTGCTCGCTCAATGAATCAGCAATAACTTTCAGCGATCGCGGGTCAGTCATCATCAAAGGATGAGCTAGCACCGGCACGTTAATCATGTTTCCCACAGGCAGCCACGAACTATTGGCGGGCAAAATCATCAGGTCATAGGGTGTCCATATGGAAGTGAACTCAACTTGCTGGAGCTCTTCAACCGTGTTGTTTAAGTCTTGTAAAAAAACGCTGTTGGGCCGCATCTGAGCCGCGCCTGTGTTGAATCGCAGATAGCCAGTCCAGGTGCCTCTGTGGGGGGATGACAGGGTGATAAAGCGACGCACCCGCTTTAGACCGCCGAGGCGCTGAAGATAGTAACGGCTAACAATGCCGCCCATGCTGAATCCAATGATGTCAAGACAAGGCACATCTGTTAAGTGACGATCAATGTAATCGCGAATTTGCTCAGCCAAAATATCTAAGCCGACATCGCCATTGTTGGGCTGCAGATTAAGTGCATATATATTTGACCAGCCGCGATCGCCCAGATAGCTTTTTAGCGCGGCAAAAATTTCGACCGTGTCGTCAATACCGTGGATCAACAAAATCGGCGGTGGAGCAATTGCCATCGGTTTTCTCCAAGCAGCGTCGGGGATTGATTTACACGATAATGTGTGCAAATGCGATCGCTTTTCTGACTGTGCCAGTTTCGCAGACAGGACGGCAAAAAGGAAAATTTCCAAGCCAAGAAATTTTCGACAACAGGGCGCAATAGAATGCTGTAGAGAATCCACATAAAGCTTGCTCAAGGGACTATGTGAGTCCTTACAAGCGATAAATTCTTCTTTACGTCTTTTGAGTCTGCCAGTCTTTTGTCATTTACGACTTCCGCAGTGGTGAATGGCAGGTGCCATTGTCAGTATTTATAACTCTGGCTCAGCCTCTAATCTGGGCTCAGCCTCTAATTTGGGCTCAGCCTCTTGGGAGGCAATCATGCGAGAAAAGATGCGGCAAGCTTCAATTTCCTCTTCAGTCCATTCCTGTAATGGACCATTAAAGCCGTCTTTAGCAGCTTCTTCAGGAGAAACGAGATTGAATTCGATATTTTCAGTATGGATGGCGAAAGTCACTTGAAAAACTTCCAAAAAGTTGATTACCCAACTGCACTGATCTCTCGGAAACTGTCTGTAATATTGAATTAAATCAGCGATTCGAGCTTCTAAATAATGATGTGAGCTTTTCGAAATAAGAACGGTTTTTAGCAACAAAATTGCTAATAAAATTGAACTGCTTTGAGAAAGTAAAAGCGTAAATAAAGGCGATGGCGATCGCTGGTCTTCAGTCATTAAGGCATCAATGACTCGGTTACAAGTGCGCAACCGCAAGGAAGCATCTACCGGCTCGCGATCGTGTTCAGTGTATAGCTTGTCTAGCTTTTGTCCTAGATGATGCTTTAAGGTTTTGACGACTTCAGGTTGCCGAACGGAATAAGTTAAATATTCCACCAAGCTTTTCTTAAAGCTGCTGTAGTCTAAATCTTTGACCTGCTCTAAAAAAAGATTGGCCAAATTTTTATAGCTATATTGCCCCTTCCGAACAACAATCGCCTTAATTAATCTAAGCGCCCCATCGCCTAGCACGGTAGGGTTCTTGAGGTTTTTATGGCTAGCGACAGAATAATCTTGAGAATGGGCAGTATACATCGCTAGTTCCATTTTGTACTGGTCTTTTAGTTTCCGAGACAGCGCTCGGGCAGCTTCCCGCTGCTCAATTGGATTGTCAGTATTGACGTATTGCTGAATTAGCAGATAAGAGGTGTATCGTGATGTCCACTGCGATTCTGAAGGAGCAAAACGCGAAATAAACAGCCTTAATTCTTGAAAGTCATCACTTTCAATGAAACTTAGAATCCAGCTTCGAAGACGTTTGAGAGTTGGTGAAACCGTATATTTTTTGAGGCTAGGGTCGTCAAACTGTTCAACCAAGTATTTAATGGCCTGATAGCGACGAGCTACCTCCCAGTTGTTAATCAGAATATAGCAGGAGCGTTTGAGGGTATTCTGAAATTCCTTTTCATCATTGCTGAACAAGAGCACATAAATAGCCGAAGAAACATTAGTACTGGCAGTTTCTCCGTATTCAAAGAAAAGATGTCTGAATTGTTCTAAAACGTCTTCAGGCGACCACTCCTTAACAATACTCAATAAGAAATCATAAATACTCTCTTGAGCCTCTCTTATGGTCATTTGCGACCGGCGATATGGCTGAGCACCTGACTGTTGACTATGATCCACCACGAAAGTTTCAACCCTTGACATATGTATCCATTTCTCTCAGGGGCATTTGATTGCACAGCATTAACGATAGGTAGAGATCAGGCTGGCCAGACATCGGTTAAAAACTCATGGAGGCTTATCCAATACCAAGCTTTGGGGGCAACTTGGCTGATCTCAGTAAATTTCGTGAATTGACCGTGTATCACTACCTTCAGTAGAAACTGGGATAATTCCGCTTGTTACTCAATACAAATTGCCGCGATGATGCAGAAGATAGTGGAATTAGGCTTTCAGCTTCCGTTGAGTGCGTTCAATAAACGCCGGTCCTCTCCTACAAGAGTACAGGGGGCTCAACCGCAACTGTGACAGTGCGGCTTGATGATGACGAATGCCAAAAAAAGATGTTTATGTCTTCATAAATCTTTGGGTCCTATAAGAAGACTGCGATCGCTGTAGACGTCAAGCCCTGAAAAACTCCATGTCAGCTTGAGGAATCAATTAGAATTCCTTTCATAAAGTTATTAGTTGCGGTCACTTTTTTCAAATATGGGGGCGGAGGGACTTGAACCCTCACAACCTTAACGGTCAACGGATTTTCATCCTCCTGCAGCTTTCACTGCTGCTAAGTTGACGTTGCAAAACCAACTACTTAGCTTTGAGAATTGGACCCTCCCTTTACCCTCGCCGCTAGCGTTAGGGTAGCTCCCGTCGGGCCTCTGCACCTTCCCAATCAAAGGATGAAGTCAAAAGAATGAAGTTGAATTTTGCCTTCATGCTTCTGCCCTCTGCCTTATTTTTGGGCTTGGCTCAGGATTGCCATGTCCTCATGAAAAGTGCCTACATAGGCAAAATTCATTCAAATTTAGGTTTCCCTGAGTTTGAGAGCTTACACTCAGCAGATTTCTCCACTGAGGCTCAGTTTTCTAAGTCCGTAGCGTCTACCATTCCGCCACGCCCCCCCAGATGCTGAGAACAGGTGTTATTCCTCTCAGAAATATCTATATTACAGATGAAACCTCCATATCGATCGGCTTTGTACGAGGATTCGTCTGGGCCTTAGAATATATTTACGAAAGTTTTTAAGGTATCTGCGACATTAGCGAGCTGAGTGTTCGCTGTCCAGGGCCGTTTATTGGAGATTTGCATGTTAGACAGCCTGCCCTTTTCTATAGACCTCAATAGTCTGCCTCTTTCTTTGGATATGCTAATTAGTCTGGGCCTATATGGCGGCTTGGCGATCGTCTATTTGCTGGTGATTCCGCTGGCTATTCTGTTTTATCTCAAGGCTAAATGGTACACAATGAGCTCAATCGAGCGGTTCGCTGTGTATGGATTAATGTTTGCCTTTTTCCCCGGCATGGTGGTTTTAAGTCCCCTGCTCAACTTCCGCCCGTATCCTCGTTCCCAAGATTCTTGATGCTAACTTCAGCGACAAGCTGAAAGATTGCCGCCCTTTGATCGCCTAGCCTTGCGGAAAAGAGGCATTGTTCGCTTCTGCAAAAGACGCAAGCACCCATCTAAGGCTCTGAGAAGCCTTCAATTGTCGATGAATAGATGTATCACCATCAGCTTTGGGCATATTCAGTGGGAGTCTAAGGCCGCCAACATCGCTTCATGAATTTTCAAACTGCTAAAAGACGACAGAGTGCTCAGTTTCTAGCCTTAGCGCTCAGTGTCTTGGCTGGAGGAGCCTGGCTCTGGCACCGCCCGACACAGGCTGATTTGTCGCTTGCTGAAGAGGCAGCAGTCTTGGATACGGCGGCGGTTACCGTTCATTTGTTCGAGTGGACATGGTCAGATATTGCGCGTGAATGCGAAACCGTTTTAGGGCCGCAAGGATATCTCGCCGTGCAAATTTCGCCTCCACAAGAGCATGTTGTCGCTCCTGAGTTTGGCTTTCCCTGGTGGCAGCGCTATCAGCCGGTTAGTTATCAGCTAGTAAGCCGCAGTGGCGATCGCGCTCAACTCATTGATATGGTGCAGCGTTGCCAAGCCGCCGGAGTGAAGATTTATGCCGATGCGGTCATCAATCACATGGCCGCTATTGATTCAGCTCCGGGCTCTGCGGGAACTAAATTTATCCGCTATGAATATCCAGGACTATATCAGTCAGAGGACTTTAGTACCTGTCGTCAGCCAATTACGGATTATCAGAGTTTCGAGCAGGTGACACGATGCGAATTGGTCAGCCTGCCAGATTTGGATACAGTTTCGCCCCGAGTACAAGCTCAACTAGCAGATTACCTAGCTGATTTGATTAACTTGGGCATCTCAGGACTCCGCATTGATGCGGCCAAACATATTCCTAATGACGACTTAGCTAGCATTCTGGAGCAGTTGCGCGATCGCGTTGACATTGAACCATTTATTTATCAAGAGGTCATTGATCCTGGCACTGAAGCCGTTCGCAAACAGGATTACTATGCTCTGGGCGATGTGGTTGAGTTTGAGTATGGTCGTTTGGTAGGAGAAGCCTTTTTGAACATCGGCGATCGCGCCCTCGCCGAATTACACAGTTCTCTATCAGCCGCTGATTTAGTCCCTAGTCACCAAGCCGTCGTTTTTATCGATAACCATGACAAACAGCGGGGGCATGGCGGCGGTGGTCACTACGTGACTTATCACCATGGTGAACTACACACATTAGCGCTGGTGTTTATGCTGGCCTATCCTTACGGCAAGCCGCGGGTGATGTCGAGTTATGCATTTGAGTCGTCAGAGCAGGGGCCGCCCGCCACGACTGAAGGCCAGACTCGTACTGTGTATGCGCCGGACACTCTGGGATGCGGTCAGGAATGGATTTGTGAGCATCGGCATCCCTCAGTTACGGCAATGATCGATTTTCGGGCAGCGACTCAGACTGTACCTGAAATTACCAATTGGTGGAGCAATGGCGATAATCAAATTGCCTTTGGTCGCGGCGATCGCGGTTTTATCGTCATTAACCGTGAAGCGGCGCCGCTGACTCGACGTTTTCAAACCCAGCTGCCTGCCGGCAGGTATTGTGAAATCATTGGCGCTGAGGCTAGTGCTAACGGGGACTGTAACCAAGTCGTGACGGTAGACGAAGCCGGACAGTTTGTCGCTACTGTGGAACCTATGGCCGCAATCGCTCTCCACCAAGACGCAGTTATAAATCGATAAAAGTATCTGCATCCTCTGTAGCATGCAGAGCAGAAGTCTGAGTTCTCTGTGTCTCGTTGACCGTTGCCCGGCCCTACGACTCGGCAAAATTCCTTGGGATTAGTGATTTATGGAGCTATGCACAGCCAATTTGACGTTGGTAAATGTTTGCGGTTTTAGTGAGAATCTCAGTGGCAGCTCACTAAAATTACCATAATTTCAATTCAACCCATTAGACATCAGCGATCGCGCGGCTACAGCACTACCGATCTTGCCGCATCTGTTGACGCTCTACTTTAAGCAACAGCCAAAGTCAGCAAAGTAGCAAAGCGACTCTTCTGAGTTATCCACAGGAGGAGGCCGAATGATTTGCCAATATTGCAGCTTGCCCAATCCCTGGTATTTTTCACTCCGAACGCAAGTTACCAATAGAATTTATCCGTATAAATCCCGTTGACTGAGAAACATTTATCAAGTCAAATGAATGAATAAAATCTATATTTTATAAGCTATCTGTCAGAGATTAAGCCATCCGTAATAACCGAGAAACCTCTGCAGATATATCATGCTGACAAATAAATATATGGCTGACTTCGGGTTAGTGAATCGCCTGTTCCACCATCAAAAAAACAGACAGTAATTTTTCCGAAATCAACCAAATAGCGTGACATTTTGAACAGTGCATGCTCCTTGAGTCAAGCGTTTTTCAAATATCAAGCTATTGACGCCAGAAACAAACTTTGCACCAGACTCTTGCCTTCTTGACAGAAATTACGGAATTTCTTTATTTTGATTATCAATTGGTTTAGAGAATTAATTCCTATGGGCATACTTTAGCATATTCAAATATTCAAATAAGTTAGGCATTCGGTGATATCTATGAAGCCAATTATTTCGCTCGAATCAGAAAACCATCGAGCTACGGATCAGGTTTCTTCTGCTCCTTCATCCACCTTAAAGCCCATAGATTTAGCGAATACACAGTCGGCCTTTACATTAGCCGACATTGAATTTCCTCTGTTTGAAGAAGCGACACAAACGGCGGCTCGCTTTCTCGGAATTCCCATTAGTTTTATTGGAGCAATTTCCCAGGAGGCTCTGAGCTTGAGAGCGGCAGTGGGACTTTCTCACTTGGGTCTTATGAATCCACTAGCCCGGACCCGTCGCCTGCCTTTGCTTGATAGTTTGGTAAAGACTGTTTTATCGGCGCAGCGTAGTTTAGTGCTGCCCAACATCGCCGCTGATAGCCCTTATGCTCAGTCTTATTTGTCTAGCGAATACGGTATTCGGTCTTACATTGGCATTCCCTTGCTAACAGCAGAGGGGCGCTGCCTAGGACTGCTTGCCGCCATGGATCTGAAACCACGCACGTTTTCTGAAGATGCGATCGCTTTTATGGAACTGCTGGCTCGCTGGAGTGTCAGCGAGTTCGAGCGGTATCAACTCGTGAGCGTATTGAATGATCCGGCTGCGCCCCACAACGCAATCAATTCATCAGCGCCTCAGGAAGGCTATTTGCTTGATACAGTACGGCTAACTTTGATGAGCCAGTTGGCTCAAGATATGCGCAATCCCCTGACGACGATCACTGGCATGGCAAGTGTGCTTAGCCGAGAGATATATGGCGCATTAACTCCTAAGCAGCGGGAATATACCGATATCGTTCATACCAGTAGCCAGCACTTGTTGGCGATCGCCAATGAGGTTTTGGAGCTCAGCAGTCTCGATGCGCAAATGCAGCCATTGCATCCGACATCGGTCGATGTGGAAGTGATTGGACAACATGTTGAATGCATGCTTAATTCTCAGCTTGCACAGAAAAGTCAAGAAATACGCTTCACTGTTGAACCGGGCTCCCGTCTGTGGACGTTAGACCGTGATGTTGTGAAATATTTGCTCTACCATCTGCTGTTCAGCATCATCCAGCTGTCTGGTGAAGGCGGTATCCTGCAGATCCACAGCGCTGAGCGGAATAATAGCTTACAAATCGGGATCAAAATGTCTCACCCCTGGTTGGGCGATGGCATTCCTCAAGCAGTAACTTCCCTGCATAAGCGCTTGGAAAGCACCGACAAAGAACTAGAAATGTTGGCACGACTGCTGGCGCGAGCCTCCGGACGAGAAGACCTGACAGCTAAAGCAGCCAAGAGCGATTCTCATTTTCAGACAAAGAATGAGATTTTGCGATCGCGCGAAACACTGTCACTCTTGCTAGGACGCCATCTAATTGAGCGACATGGCGGTAGCTTGGCCTTGACAGGCACGCAAGAGTCCGGCCATCGCTTCACCATTATGCTGCCTTTTCTATCGGCATCGGCGACTGGCCGCTAGGGCTGATAGTGGGTCATGGGCTGGAAGTTAAGTTGCCTACGCCAATCATCTAAAGGGCGATCCCAGTGATCTTCCCACCGCTGCGCCAAAAACGGCTCGGCAGTGGCTCCCAGTCGATAGCCAATGGCAATTTGTTCTAGCAGCGCTCCGATGCTCTCTGGAGCCTTAAAGACTGCACTCAACACGCCTCCCGATAACAGAACCGCTGATAGCGGCCGTCGAGTTTGAGCGAGCTCAAAGGCTTTAAGACCCAATTCACCAGGGACATCGGTGCCAAAACCAGCCACCAAATGCCAAATATCATGGGTTTGCCGCATACGCATTAAAAAGTAAGAAGCGTCGTCTTCAACTGTTATCAACCGATAGAAGTTGGCATCAAATCCCGACTCGTCTAAATAAACAGCATACAGATTGCCCAGGGAACCTGCGGGTAGCTGGGCTAGAGCCGCTAAATCGGGCGACTTAGCCAAATATCGATCAGCAAAAATGGCGGCAACTTCCGAATGCTGCTTAACAAACTCGACAGCAAGAGCGGTTGCTCGATGGTGCCGTAGTCCGTCTTCAACGTCATATACCGATTGAGTTTGCTGTGGATCAAGTACGAGGGTGATGGCGCCCCGAATCACATTCAAAAGATCCCAGTCAAGCCGACGACGTATAGATGACATGGCAAAACTTATCTGGCTAGTGCTGAGTCAGTGGAGACAACAAATAGTGAATACGGCAAGCGGATTATTCAAACTTTTCTAACTGGTCAAGCCGTAACCAGATGTTAGGAGTAGGCATGCTGCCAAACATTACAAGGGCGTAATCGTCCCGAGTTTCTAAAATTTCCCCTTTAGTTTCAAACAAATAGGGAGGAAACCGCGTATCGCTCGCAGTTGCTTCAACACTGTTCTCAAGTTTTTCACGCACTGCCCGAACGACATCGCCACGCCTCAAACCACCAGCCATATCAGACCGCACCTTTAACAACTGCTGTTTTATTGTAAACCGCCGCTTAGCTTCGCTGACATTGCGGACAAAAATGAGCAGAACGTCCCGCTAGCTTGATGCGTTGAATCGGCGTTCCACAAACTCGACAAGGCTGTTTTTCGCGATCATATACGTTAGCTACGCCGCCATAATTGCCGTTGATGCCGTGCACATTGCGAAAATCGCTGAAGGTGGTGCCGCCCTGGGCAATACCCGCTGCCAGCGCCGCGCGAATGCCATCGTGCAGCTTCTGAATACGCTGTTTGCCCAAGCGAGTGCATAACGTTGTAGGACGAATGTGGCTCAAAAACAGGGCTTCATCAGCATAAATATTGCCGATACCGGCGACCAAGGCCTGGTCAAGCAGGGCATTTTTGATGGGGCGCTTACGTCCGCGAGTGGCTTGATAAAGGTAGTCAGCGGAAAAGCGATCGCTAAAAGGCTCTGGTCCCAAAGCTGCAATTCCAGTTATCACTGACGCTATCGGCACGGCCGGCGGCACCCACCACAATCGGCCAAAGGTCCGCTGGTCAACAAACCGCAACTCGCAATCATCGTCAAGCTGGAATCGGACCCGGCAATGCTTCGATATGGGCGCCTGCGGCGACAGCCAAAGTAATTGCCCCGTCATTCGCAGGTGTACGCCAAGATAACCAGCAGATTGGCCGTTCGACTGCTCGAGAGCCGCCAATAGGTATTTGCCACGGCGTGACCAAAGCTTAATTGTGGTGTCCAAAACGCCTTGCCAGAAGCCTGCAACAGAATCAGGATACGCAACACTGCGAGGAAGCAGCACTTCCCCACCTTGGACATGATGATTAAGCGTAACTTGATTGAGGCCGCGACAAACTGTTTCAACTTCAGGTAACTCTGGCACGATCCCAAAAACCACTCAAAACGCGATTCAAGATTTTGCCCACACTGTCAATCACCACTCTTCAGATACCGCCTAGATGCCCAGTGAAAATATCTGAATGTGCCGTTGGTGGTCAACCGTTCTCGCTTTACATGAAGCTACTTCTTCTTTTTATCAGGGGGAGATTCGACTTCCACCACTTCAGTTAATGCAAAGTTATTAGTGTTGACGCCAGCATAATTAACTTTTTCAAACCGCACCACAACGGGATAACGAATACCGCTTTGGTCAACGCTGGCAACTTTGCCAAGCTCTTGATACCAATAAGATTCTTTTCGCATGATGCGAACGATAGAGCCGCGTTTGACCATGAATACCGTCCCGCTTTAAAAACAAGTCTTAAGCTGTGAGTGCTTGTTAAACACCCTACTACGGAACTATTGCGTTGCCGCCTCCACAAGTTTAAGTTTTGTGTCCAGCCTTCTATTGTTAATAAATTTTGCAATATTTTGACTGGTCAAAATCGGTTAAGAGGGCAAATCATTTGTTGACAAATCGGCTTTTCCATCAATGTTTATGCCTTGAACTAATTGCCTTTTCGGCTCACAAACTTATGCCCACTGTCGGTTTTATGATTTCGATTGGGGGCGCTCTCAAAAGTCTAAAGGATGAGTAATGGTCAATAAGCGTCAGACCGTTTGATATACTTGCGACACTCGCGATCGCGCTTTCAACAGCCGGACTCATCTATTGATCCCCCCATGTAACCCCAGTTTTGGGGAATGGTGGATCCAACCCTCTCCGAAATTGGAGAGCCCGGTGGGCAAATCGGATTCAACTGTTTTGGTCTCAACTAAAAATAAGACCCATAGGGGGTGTTATTCACTTTGGAAAAGAGTGCAGCGATCGCATCAATTTTTTCTAACTTTCAACGGGATGAGGAAAAATGCTTGGCTTTCTGACGCTGTCGGCTCTTGATTATTCTTCCACCTTAAGTACGATATTTTACGGACTTTTGGCCACAGGCTTTTTTGCCGCTGTCATTATCGGCTCCATCGCTTGGTATAACTCTAAAAAGCCCCCTGGTTGGGAAGGCGCAGACAAGCCTAATTGGGTGCCAAAAGTCGGAGAAGAAGAGACGTCAGAGAGCGAACCAGAGCAGTAGAGTTTGACCGTTCATACGACGGTCAACTTACCTGACTTTGCGGTTTTTAGCCCACCGGCGAGCTGCAAGGCTGAACCTATCTGAATATCAGAGTCAGCAAAACCTTAATCTCGGAGCAACGTTAAGGCTAATCTTGTGCCATCAGGACTCTGGCAATCAAAAATGCCGGACGAGAGTTTCCCCGGAGATATCCCCACAAGCGGCAAATTTCTTGTACGGCTCTTACGGAAAGCAACAACCGGCATAGAATCATCTTTTAATCAACGAAACTTGGACGGTTAATTGCGATTCAAGTTCGGCCACACGCTATAGCGCGCGTAGCCAAAAAAGCTGCAACGAGCTTTGCGATCAAAACAGAAATTTGAGTAACCCCTAAAAACAGAACCGCATGGGCGTTCAAGATCGGACCCTGCTAGTCAGCTGCGAAGCGATTTTTTATAAAGTAATGAGTTGCACTCCGATTTCACCTCTCTGAAGGCGAGGCAATCAGAGTGCAGATTGGCACCAGAAATAGTCAACCAGCGCTCGAAAGACCGTTTAGTCTAAATCAAATTGGCTACCGCGCCGATACTGCATGTAAGCCGCCACAAATAGCCCAGCTAAAGTCACTGGAATTAAGCCCAACACAATGCCACTTAAAAGAGGTTCAACCATGTCAAACAGTTTCCCTTTGAATACAGCAGGAGAAAATTATGAATGTCTTATTGTCTCATCTTGGTAAAACATACCCCAGCAAAGGGGATTTTTATGACGCCAGTTTAATCCTTCGCAACATTCAAACCTTAAGGGAAGCTGTTCAAGCCGCTTTTCTGAGATATCTTTAAGCTATGTTAATAATGAAACGTAATCTCCATAGAATCATTGACTGACAACGCGTGCGAGCAAAATTTGTCTGAGGTATCTGCGGGGAACCAATTATGGGTGGTGTTCGCCGGTTTATTAATGGTATCCATTGCTGTCGCTGCATTTGTCGTGCACTATGGTCTGGCAGGCGATCCTTATGTTCAGGATGTTCTCGAACTGGATGGCAATCGTAATCGCGGACAAGAGATTTTTCAGATGAACTGCGCCGTTTGCCACGGCATCGAAGCCCACGGAGAGGTAGGGCCGAGTCTTTTAGGCGTATCGGGTCGCAAATCCAAATCCCGGCTGATTCAACAAGTCGTTAGCGGGCAAACGCCACCGATGCCCCAGTTTCAGCCAGAGCCTAAAGATATGGCCGACCTGCTGGAGTATTTAGAGCAGCTTTAAATTTAAGCTCAAAATGGTTGGTATGCGGTCAAGCTTTACCGCTCGATACTGTTCAATGCCCATTGGTTAAGGATCAGGCGTCATGCATCTTAAAGAATTTTGGGGCTGGGATTTTGTGACCGCTTTGCTTACCAATGACGTGTGATTTGCTTTTGCTAAACCAGCAACAATTTAGTAGTTGCGGGCAAGCGTGCCGTATTGGCCAGACCATTGTTGTTTGATACAGACAGCTTGCCTGTAGATGAGACGTAATGCTGGGTATTAGTCAATAAATGCGTTAGCAATTCACGCAACTAGAAGACATTTGACCTACGACAGATTTCTGGCTCACCGGCTGAGGTTGGTAGCGCAAGCAGCCTGAATGTCAGAATAAAAGCGATCTCGTGAGTATGAATAGTCCCTCCTACAGCGGCCTCATATATTATTGGACTAATGTCGTCTGTGCAAATTCATGTCTTAAATTGGGCATTTTGGTAACTGAGTTAGGGTGATTTGCTGCTACATATTGTGGTCTTTTGCAGCCATTATTCAAAGATGGATGAGCATTATGACATCAGTATTTCTTAAGTTGTTTCGGGCTCGTTCTAAAGGCTATGCCATCTCCCGTTCAGGTCTATCAGTTTGAAGAACAAAAAACCCCCAATCATCAGGGCGTTCAAGTTGGTTTGGTTGAACAAATCGACGATGTTGTTCATTTCCTCAACGGGACAGGGTTGGCGGTGCCGCGCACGACCCTCGTTATTGTTGGTGGAGCCAGCGGTCTTGATGATGATCAGCAGATGCAGCTTGATGACCTATTTCATCGGGTGCTGGCGCCGCTAGCCCACGAAATGCAGCTTTATGTGGTTGATGGCGGCACCGATGCCGGTGTTATGCGGCTGATGGGGCAGGCTCGCACTGCCATCAATGGAGACTTTCCGCTAATTGGAGTGGCGCCGCGATCGCTGGTGCATTTGCCAGATAGTCCGGTGAGCCATCCCGATGCTTCAACCTTGGAGCCCAACCATACCCACTGCATACTGGTGCCAGGGGCACAATGGGGCGACGAATCGCCTTGGATTTCCGAAATTGCCACCCATCTTTCGGGACATCACGAGTCAATGACGATTTTAATCAATGGCGGCTCAGTCACGGTGCAGGATGCCTACGCGAGTGTGGCGGCTGGCCGTGACATTGTCATTGTTGCCGGTACCGGACGCATCGCTGACGACATTGCGCAGGCCCTGCGCTACAAAGTGGTCGAAGGCAAAGCGATTGAAGATCCACGCTTGGCCAAACTAATTGACACTTCCGACGAGTTGCTAACCGCCATTGATTTAGACAATCGACCGGCTGATTTTATTCAAGACCTCAAGACTTTGTTAATGGGTTAGATGGATTAGCCCGCCCCCTTAAGCCCCCTTATCGATGGATTGTGCGAAATATTGCGAAAGTATTGGCGCTAAGTGCCGTCGCTATGATGAAGAAGTAAATACAGCTACAAAATAGCCATTACTGTCTACATCGATTAGGTCGTCATAACCGTGGCCAATACTGCTTTCACCGTTCACGGCTTTATCAATCAGGAGTGTCTATGGCAGACGATGCGCTGAATGCGCTCTTAAAGGGAAAGTCAACCAAGCGATCGCGGCGTCCCGGCCTCAGAGTGGCTGATATTTTGACCATGCCTCCGGAGCAGCAGTCCCTCATCAACTGGCTGCTGCGCCATTATGAAGCCAACGCCTCGACGATTGCTGACAACATCGGTCAGTCTTTACCACAGGTGCAAACCAATTTGCACGCTTTGACTAGAGAAGGACTGCTCAAGACGATTGAGCGGGATACCGATACTTTTTATCGGGTTAGGCTGGCACCCAAATCCGGTCGCCAAATGCCGAAAGACGTTTGGCAAGTGCTGGATGGCGATATTAAGCAGGCAAATGTTTTTATTTCCTATTCCCGGCGCAATAAAGAGTTTGTGCAGGAACTGTATGGGGCATTAGAAGGCACTGGACGAGAGGTTTGGGTCGATTGGGAAAATATTCCTGTGGCGGTGGACTGGTGGCAAGAAATTCAGTTAGGGATTGAGCTGGCTGATACCTTCGTCTTTGTCCTGAGTCCCGATTCCGTCGCTTCCAAAGTTTGCGGCCAAGAAATTGAAGAAGCTTTGAAGCATAACAAACGCTTGGTGCCAGTGGTTTGCCACGATGTCCAGCCCGATCAGGTACATCCAGAGCTGGCGCGCCTTAATTGGATCTTTTTGCGCCCGCAGGATAATTTCAATACCGGTTTCAAAAATCTGCTAGAAGCGCTGGACCAAGACCTGGATTATGTGCGTACCCATACCCGCCTGTTGGTCAGAGCTTTGGAGTGGGAGCGTAACAATCGCGACGGCAGCTATCTGCTGCGGGGCGCCGATTTAGAACGAGCTAATCGCTATTTGTCCCAGGGCAAGGCCCAAGAGCCCCGCCCCACAGCCCTGCATCATCAATATGTGATTGCCAGTGCGGAAGTCGAATCGGCGGCTCGCGATCATGAACTGCGTTACCAAAAAGCCGCGATCGCCGCGCAGCAGCGGTGGCTACAGTTGGTGACGGCGGTTTCGGTAATTGCTGTGGTTATGGGCATCACCAGTTGGGGACTATCGCGCCAGGCCCAGCAGGCGCAAAAGCAAGCCGAACAGTCCCGCGTGAGAGCGTTAAGTCAATCAGCACAGGCGCTATTTTTGTCTGATCGGCGATTCGACTCGCTGCTGTCGGCTACGCAAGCGGGCCAGCTTTTTCAGTCGCTAGCGCCCGAGCAAAAGCTGCCAGAGCTACAATCGCAAGTGCTCAGCTCTCTGCAACAGTCCCTGTTTTGGGTGCGAGAGCGTAATCGATTGGAAGGACACACCGGCATCGTTTGGCAGGTAGCCTTCAGCCCTGATGAGCAAAAGCTGGCCTCCGTCAGTGCCGACGGCAACATTCGCCTATGGGGATTAGATGGGACTCCCCTCGAAGTTCTGGAGTGCAACGGCAATCCTTTACTGGATATGGATTTTGCGCCTGATGGCGATCATCTGGCAGCTGTTGATTCCGATGGCTCTCTGCATCTCTGGGACGGTGACGGCAGTTTTGAAGCCACCTGGCAGGCTCATGAACAGCCCACTCGGGCGCTGGCATTTTCGCCGACGGGCGATCAGGTGGCGACGGCGAGTGAAGACGCCACTGTCAAAATCTGGGCCCTCGATGGCAGCTTGGTGACGACCTTGAGCGGCGACGTTGGCGGTTTTCAGACCCTGTTGTGGACGCCCGATAATCAGCTGATTGCCGGCGATGAACAGGGCAATATTTATATTTGGGATGCTGCTGGCACCGCGATCGCTAAGTTTGAAAGTTCTCAGTCAGCCCTCATTGCCTTGGCTTTGAGTCCCGACGGACAGACTTTGGCGGCGGTGGGCAGCGATCGCCAGGTAAGACTACACAACATCGCTGACCAATCGCTGATTCGCGCTTTTACTGCCCACGAAGGGCCCATTTACAACGTGCAGTTTATGCCCGACGGTCAACAATTAGTGACGGTCGGCGATGATAAAGTAGTGCGGATTTGGCAGCTAGACGGCACCTCATCGGCTAATTTAGTGGGCCATCGCGGCCTGGTCGCGGGTCTGGCGATTAGTCCTGACGGCAATTTGATTGCGACTTCTGGGGGCGATCGCGCCATCCGCATCTGGGATTTTCAGCGGGATAATTTGCACGCTTTGCTGGGGCACAGGGGGCCAGTCAACGGGGTCGCCACTTCCCTAACCGATAATCTGATCGCGTCTGGGGGCGTCGACGGTACGGTGCGGCTCTGGAAAGAGCATCGCGGCACCCTCCGCCAAACGTTGACTGGCCACAGCAATGCCGTCAATGCCGTAGATATTAGCCCGGATGGCGATCGCGTAGCGTCAGCAAGCATTGACGGCACCATTCGTCTGTGGCAGCAGTTCACGGCCAATACGCCGATGGTCAAGGTGCTGGAAGGACATATTGGCAGCGTTAATAATGTCGCCTTTCATCCCAATGGCGATCTCATTGCTTCCGTTGGCGAAGACCATACGCTGCGGCTTTGGCAACTCGATGGCACCCTATTAGCCCAGCGCGAAGCCCATCGCGATGGCGCTTTTGGTTTGGCATTTAGTCCCGACGGCCAGTATGTTGCCACCACCGGCTGGGACCATCTCACCAAAATTTGGTCGGTTGATCAGATTTCACAGTCTGCGCCTCGTGTCTTGCGGGGACATCAAAGCTGGGTGCTAGACGCGAAGTTTAGTCCCGACAGCAAAGTGCTAGCAACCGCCAGCTATGACAATACGGTCAAACTTTGGCAGGTGGAAACGGGCGAGCTGTTGACCACTTTTGAAGGCCACGAAGATGGTGTGCTTTCAGTCGCCTTTACCCCCGATGGGCAGCAGGTGATTACGGCCAGCAATGACAACTCGATTCGCATCTGGGATCTGACCGGTAAGTTGCTGTCTACCCTGTCTGGACACACTCAAGGGGTCCGAGACGTGGAGGTTGACCTGGCTGAGGGCTATATCGTGTCTGGCAGCAGCGATGGTCGAGTACTGGTTTGGGAGCGTGAAGGCATGGAAGATATCGATACCCTCTTGGCCAGCAGTTGCACCTGGCTAGAGGATTATTTAGCTCATAACAGCCACACGGCCCCTGAAATTCAGGAATTCTGCCAAGCGGATTAGTTCTGGGTTCTTGGCTTTTGGCTTTTCGTTTTTGGATTCCCCACTTGCTCTCACGCCCTGCCACCCCATCATCCTCATACCCCGCGGCTCCCACCATTCACCCCTCTAATCCAGACTGCTCACGAATGCTACGGGCGATCGCGGAGACGTCTTCATCACCAAAGCCGCGTCCAATTAGGCCGGTTTCAATCTGCTCAACGTAGGCGGCCATGGGCAGAGTAACGCCTAATTCTCTGGCCGCCTCAAGTGCAATATTGAGATCCTTGCGGTGCAGTCGCACCCGAAACCCCAAAGGATAATCGTTGTTGATCATATTGCTGGAACGATGGTCGAGTCCCCAGGAGCCAGCTGCGCCACCGCTGACCGCTTGCACCACCTGCGCCATATCTAGATCGGCCTTGAGTCCCAGGGCCAGGCCTTCGGCGATCGCCCAATAGGTGCCTGCCACAATGATCTGATTAATTGCTTTGGTAGTCTGACCGGCCCCAATTGGCCCCACATGGGTAATGGTTTTGCCCATTACCGCCAGCACCGGCTGCGCGAAGTCGACTGCGGCGGCATCGCCTCCCACCATGATCGACAGCGTGCCCTGCTGAGCGCCCTCTGAGCCACCGGAAACCGGTGCATCAATCATCGCGATTTGGGCCGCCGCTAGTTTATCCGCAATTTGTCGAGTCGCGGTAGGGCTAATGGTTGACATATCAACAACGACGGCGCCGGGTTGAGCCCCGTACACAATGCCGTCGGCTCCGAGCATGACCGCCTCGACATCGGGAGTATCGCTGACACAGGTGATGATGACCTCAGCAGTTTGGGCCGCCGCCCGAGGAGAGTCAGCCCGCTGTCCACCCGCTTCAGCTAGCGGTAATTCGCGATCGCGGGTGCGATTATGAACAGTTACTTCGTGCCCCGCTCGCAGCAGATTCATCGCCATTGGTGCGCCCATTGTGCCTAGGCCAATAAATGCAACTTTCACAACTGCTCTCCCTTGCTCAGCTTCATTAGGCTATCGTGGATCTCGGAGCTGCTACCCACTGTTCCCAGACAATAACGGGGGAGAGATGTCTAAATCTCCTTTACAAACCTCAGCAATCGAGCTGTATCCGGAAAGAAAAGCGCTACTTTTTGGCGAACTCGATATACTGTGCCCAGCTTGGAACATTGACTTATTTGGCCATATATAGAGTAAAGAAAGTTTAATTTCAGGTCAGTCACGCTAGATAGTTTGCTGCCAGACCTTAATCACAAAGCCCATGAGCAGTCTTTATAATTCATCGCCCAATGGATCGCAGGGGCCGCAGCGACCATCTTCTCCTTCCGGATTTGATTCTGGCTCGCCACCGCCGCCAAAGCGTGATCAGCGTCCTCGGCCTCATCCTGGCCAGCCGCGATCGCCCATGACGCCCCTACCCCGCAGTATCTCTTCGTCTCGCCAAGCGTCTCGGTCAACGGCAGCTTATTCCCCAGTGGATAGAACTGCAGCGGCTACTGCACCGGCTATGGCAGACGAAATCTCCTCTGAGCCCCGGTTTAATCGCTGGTTAGTGGGCGCTTTTCTGATGGTGATTGTGTTGGGCGGAGTTGCGGGCGCTTCTGCTGTCAGCCTGTTACGCATTCCCAACTTGCCCAACTGTCGAGCGATCTTTTGGCCGCTGGCTTCCGCAGCAACGCGGCTGCAGTGCGCTGAGGCCTATGCCGACCAGGGGTCAGTCGAAAGTTTGCTGGCCGCGATTTCCCTAGTGGAAGCCTTGCCCGCCGATCATCCCCTGCGCAGCGAAATCAATGACCGGGTGGAACTGTGGGCCGACGAGATTTTATACATTGCTGACCAGACCTTTAACGAGGGAGAACTGGAAACGGCTATTTCTATCGCTGAACAAATTCCCCAAAATACGGCGGCAGCGGCTTTAGTCAGCGATCGCATCGCCCAGTGGCAAACAATTTGGGAACAGGCTGAATCCATCTTCCGCAAAGCCGAAAATCATCTGCGGGCTTCTAATTTCCGCGAAGCCTTTTCGGCGGCGATTCAGTTGCGCTCCGTAGACAATGAGTATTGGTCAAGCACTCGCTATGACGAGTTAACCAGCTTGATTTCCCTGACCCGGGAAGAAGTTAACATTCTGGCTAATGCTGAGCGCACTGCCCGCAGCGGTAACCTTGACGACATTGTGGCGGCCATTGAACAGGTCGCGGCGATCGCACCCGACAGCTACGTTTATGATCAAGCCCAAACGGTTTTAGCCACCCTAAGCGGTGACCTGCTTGATTTGGCCGAAGCGGCTTTAGCGGATCAAAACAGCGCTGAGGCGTTGAGGATTCTGGGTGAAATTCCCGATTCCGTTGGCCTGGAAAAAGAGATTGCCGACTTTCGCACCTTGGCAGAAGCCTATGAGCTGACCTGGATTGGCACAACGGCCGGCTATGAAGCGGCCATTGTGCGTTTACAAAGCATCGGCAGCGATCGCCCTCTTTATGCCCGTGCTCGCGAGCTGCGTCAACAGTGGCAAGCCGAACTTGAAGGAGTGGCGCAGTTAAATTGGGCGCAGCAAGTGGCGCGATCCGGCACCGTCGATAGTTTGCGAGCGGCCATTACGGAAGCGGAAGAGGTTTCTCCCAGTAACCCCGTGTGGGATGAAGTCCAAGCACAAATTGCAGCCTGGCGACGCGACATTGCTTTAATCGAAGATCAGCCCTACATTGACCGAGCCAAACTAACGGCAACCAGCGGCGATCGCACTGGTCTACAAGCGGCGATTACTGAAGTGCAGCAAATTTCCAGCAACAGCGCTCTTTATGATGAAGCACAAGATTTGGCTGCCGACTGGCGCTGGCAAATTCAGCGGATGGATAATCAGCCCATTTTGAATCAAGCTCGCACGCTGGCCGATTCCGGTCGGTTGGAACAAGCCATTGAGGTGGCTTCTCAGATTCCGGCTAATCAGGCAATTTATGATGAAGCCCAGACTGTCATTGCCAATTGGCAGTCGCAGCAGCAAAGTCGCGAGTCCTATCAGCAGGCGCTACTGGTGGCCGAGTCCGGCACTGCCGGCGGTCTTACCCGCGCGATCAACCTGGCGCAAAGCGTCCCTCAATCGAGTCCCGATTGGACTTTGGCGCAGCAGGCCGCCGACCAGTGGAGTTGGGATGTATTGGCGATCGCTGAATCGACAGCCTTTAGCAATCCTGTCGCCGCTGCAGAAATAGTCCAACAAATTCCCCAAGGAACAGCCGCCTACAGTGCGGCACAGCAGCGTTTACAGGAGTGGCGCGCTCCTCTGAACGGGGCTGACGCCATTGAAGCAATCAATCAATAACGCTTTTAACGCCAGAGACCTTGTGCAATAGGCGCTGTTCAGGTGTACGCTGGCATCGCTGACAGAACCAATATTGCAGCCTAAGCATTACTTGCTGAAAAAACCGCAGTTTCTAAATCAACTTGGTTTGACTGCCTAATAAAGTAGGTTTAAACAAAAATCTTGAGGCATACAATCACCGCCAGTGCCAAAACGACGGTTGAAAGCCAAGAAACGCGACCCCTTAAAGCAATAATTTCCCGAGCTTGTCGTTCAAGCAAAGGCGAAATGGACTGCTGAGGGCTGTTAGATACTGGCGGCTCTTCAGAAGCCTGATCGTTATTGGTTGGTTGCGGATCTTTCGTCAGGGGGTCCGTAGATGTAGAGTCTATTGGCAAAGATATAGCGTCGGGCGTCGGCAGCACGTCAATCGGCTCGATATTTTCTTGAACTGCCTCAAGCAGCAGAGAGCGATCGCCAAATCGCACCTGCTGATATAGCCAGTCGGTAATTAGCTCCGGGCAGTTGCGTCGAAACCAGCGCCAGGCAAACGCCTTAAACAGCGGTTTACTGAAGTGGGCAATGCCTTTAAGCGGCCCCCTTAAAGCTCTAACACTAATACTCTTGTCGATTAACCTGACTGAACCGACTTCATACAGACTATCCAGAATGGCCCTAACAGTGGCCTTTTCGCGCTCTGCCAAATTCCTCAACAGCGAGTGCGTGTCCTGCATTAGCTGCAGCTCTTTTTCATATTCCTCAGAGTTGGGAGACAGTCGCTGGGTTTCCCCATCTTTCAGAGTAGGCTTAGGCTGAGAATCCGACATCGGGGACTACGATAAAGGGCGGAATCGACCTTCGCCCCATAAGGTAAGATGGCGTCGGCCAGAAGGCTTCAATTGAGCTAACTAAATGAACTTTAGCTAATTCATTCTCTAAAATCCTAGCGAACTCTTCGACTTGAAGGGTACTGACGCAATTGTCTAGACAATTTTTGTAACGTTTTGTAACCGTCAACCGCTCCGAAAGTTACTAAAGTCTCTGATTAAACCTAAAAATCGATCAAATTTGTCCAGTCTGAGTCATTATTTCAACGTACTGTCAGATTTGCTCCCAAACGTTGGCTGCTTATGCAACTGTCGCCCCAAGAAAAAGACAAGCTTCTGATTTTTACTGCCGCTCTACTGGCAGAACGGCGTAAAGCCCGCGGCCTCAAGCTCAATTATCCAGAGGCAGTTGCCTATCTGTCGGCAGCAATTTTGGAAGGGGCACGCGATGGCCGCACGGTGGCCGATTTGATGCACTATGGCACAACGCTGCTCACTCCAGATGATGTGATGGAGGGGGTGCCCGCCATGGTTGATGAAGTACAAGTAGAAGCCACGTTTCCTGATGGCACCAAGCTTGTAACAGTGCATAACCCTATCGCCTAATGCAGTCATTCGCCTTGGTCAGCACGATCGCGTCGGCGATCATGCCAATACTTTGAGGCGCGAAAATTTACTCAAGTGTCTATTCTGAGTTTTGAACTTGCTGACAGGCAACTGACTCAAGATGCAAAATTGAGAACTTAAAGCTCATCCATTCCTGATCTGGAGACTGCCGATGATTCCTGGAGAATTGCTGCCCGCCGAGGGTGATATTGAACTCAATGCGGGGCGAGAAACCGTCACCCTCACAGTTGCTAATTCTGGCGATCGCCCCATTCAAGTGGGGTCACATTTCCACTTTTTTGAGGTCAATACGGCGCTGCAATTTGAGCGCGATCGGGCTCGCGGCATGCGTTTGGATATTCCGGCTGGAACGGCCGTGCGTTTTGAACCCGGTGATGACCGTGAAGTCACCCTAGTTCCCTTCGTCGGCAGTCGCCAAGTTTACGGCCTCAACGGATTGATTAACGGCGCTCTGTAGGCATTTTGTAATTGGCTCGAAGCGGGCAATTACTCCCTGAAATCTCGGCTTTGAAAGCATTGCTTGCAGCAGGTGCGCTCAAAGTTCGGGAGGGCAGGGCTGAGCCGGCTGGCCGGGTGAAAGCAGGCACCAAAGCGGAACCTGGTCTAGCTGATCAAACGTGGCCAATTGAAAGCCGCTCTGGGTTAATCCGATTTGCCACGCTTCAGAAATGCTATAGACAAAATAGTGGCTATATCCCTGGGGCACTCTCAGGCGGTCATCAGTTTGCGTCAACATCAGCATTGGCGTCTCTGGATTGAGATAGTGGGAGAACGCTAAAATCCAAATGTCACCACCGCTAATCAAAAATGGTGCCGGAGTCTCGTTAATAACTTGACTCACTGGAGGAATGTAAGTGCCAGTTTTGTGCCATCCGCCAATGGAGAGTAAATTGCTCAAGCAAGACAGCAGCCCCAGGGCCACAATGCCACTTAGCAGCCATTTGCCATATCGCTGCGACCCTATTGAGGTCAGGGCACAAGCCACAATCAGGACCAGCGCTACCCAACAGGGGACAAAATACCGCGTCGCCGTAGACTGCTGCCCGCCCAAAAACAGATCGGGTAGAATGACGCCTAATGCCGGTATGACAACCAATAAAAGCAAAAATCCCCAGCAGTCAGGCGGCGTGGTTTTCACCAGCCGATAAACGCTGTAGCTGACTCCGGCGATCGCCCCCAGTACGACTAATCCATAGGGCCAAAGCTGATTGAGCCCAAAAGCATAGGTCTGTTCAAAATCGACAAAACTGCGAGTTATGTTAAGCAGCCACTGCAGCGGTAATGCCAAATACGGCTGCTGAGCCGACTGCAGTTGCCAAGCGGTACTGTCGAGGCCAGCTTGTCGATTTTGGACGATCACCCCGACCCAGGGCAAAAACAGTAGCGCACTGAGGCCCGCTGTGACTGAGAAAGGCCGCCAATGCGATCGCTGCTGCCAACCCACATAGACGCTATGGGCCAAGAGCACAAAGACCGTATAGACAAAGGTATAGAGCGTTAATGTGGCCAGCACTCCATAAATCAGCCAAACTTGCCAAGTGCGCGATCGCAGCGCCCACAGCAGGGACCAACTCATGGCAATCACGCCCAGCGTCCATAGGCTGTAAGGGCGCGCTTCTTGGGCATACAGAACTTGAAACGGAGAAACTGCCATCAGAGCCACTGCGATGTAAGCCGGAAGTTTGCTGACAAACAGTTCGCGGCTGAGCAGGGCCAACATCGGCAACGCCGCGATGCTGGTGAGCACGCTAAAGCTGCGGATGGTCGCGATTGAGTCGCCCAAAAGCTGTACCCACCAGCGGGTCAACACAAAGTACAGCGGTGGCAGTTGTGGCTCGTGGACGGCCAGCTCGCGAATAGTGGTGACAAAGCTCGTGCCTGCCGCAGGAAACTGATACTGCAGTAGATCTCCAGCCGTGATCAGCGGCGCATCAGTCCAGGCCTGCAGCAGGTCTGACTCAGTGAAACCAGACAGGCGAAAAGCGGTAAAAGCTTCGTCAATCCAGAAAAATTTGCCTGACAAATTGAGCAGGCGCAGCAACACTCCAATGCTGACAATAATGACGAAAGCCGCTTGGATCGCAGAAAGCTGCTGGTTGATAGAAAAGCGATCGCCCTTGGCCATCGTACTCAACTCTCATTGTCAGTTGTGGCCGCCGCTGCCGTGGGGAATTTTAGGGCGATCGCGACGCCAAACTATTCAGACGCCAAACTATTCAGACGCCAAAGTTGACGCCACTGATAAGTGATATTGGTCGCCACTATCTTCAAATTGTAAATCCATAATCAACCGCTGGTTGTCAGGAAACAGTTGAAGCTTGCGTTCAATTAACTCATCCAACAGCGGATCTAATGCTTTCAAACTGTCTTGACTGCCGCGTCGACCGAACTTATTGTGCATCTCTTCTCTAGCCGCTTGCCTTTGTTCCTCCGGCATAATGGCCAAATTCCAAGCGATGGCTGCTAACTCCAGAAAGCTTTTGTGTTCCAAGAAGTCGTCAATTTCTTCTACATAAGGTTCCGCAAACTCCTCCAAAACCTCAGACATTTTGACTGCGCCTTTGGGATTTTGAACAATGCCATCAAAGTGCTTGCCTATAGGACTTTTCTGAAGCCGTTTTTCCAGCCTGTTGAGGGCTTTTTGATTATGGCTGGCGCTTTTTTGCTTTTGCTTCAGGAGTTCCTGAAAACCCTTAGATTTTCTAGCCATGATGCTACTGGTTATTGTGAGTTGATTTTTCCAGATGTTCTATCCTAGCCAATCGTCCTCAATCCATCTGTCCTGATCGAATTTGCTCTCTAAAATACAGATAGTCTACCGAACTGTTAGCCATGCCGATTCCCCATCTGACGCCGACAGCCATCCAGCGCCACACAACGGATAAATCATACGCCCGGGGACAGAGTTACTTTCAAGCAGGCGCTGTTGTTGCAGTCACTCAGCGCCAACAGACGCTGCAGGCGGCGGTTGAAGGTAATGAGCCTCGGCCCTATCGAGTCACCATCGATTTCGATCATGGCGGCATTACGCAAACAAGCTGTACCTGCCAATACAGTTTTGAGGGTTGGTGCAAACATGTGGTTGCCACGCTGCTGACCTGCATTCATCAGCCAGAGCGCGTGGAGCAACGGCCGACCTTAGCACAGCTTCTAGACCGGCTGGATTGGGTACAAACCCAGGGGCTGGTGCAAAGCTTGGTCAACGACAACCCAGACTTGATTGAAGCGGTTGACCTGTATGTGACTCGGTTGGGTCAGCCTCAGACGACTGACGTCAACTCCGCTCCTCCCCAGCGTCAAACAAGCGTTGATCCAGTTCCATTCAAACGAAGCGTTCGCGAGATTTTGCGAAACACGGTACGCGATTGGGAGTATGGACGCGAGGATGACGACATTGCTGCCGATATGGGCGCGCTGATCGATAACGCCTTGGAGTTTGTTGAACAGGGAGATGTTGACAATGCCATGGTTGTGCTGCAAGGCATCACCGAAGGCTGTGTTGAAAACTGGAGCGAAATTGACGAATACATGGGTGTAACGCCTGCCGATATGGAAGTTGATCTGGATGCGGCTTGGACTGAGGTATTTTTAAGCACTGAGCTAACCGAGCAAGAAATATTGACATGGCAAGAAAATTTAGAAGTTTGGCAAGATCAGCTCGGCAGTTTTGCGATGGCTTTGGCGGCCTTAAGCCAGGGCTGGGCATATCCGCCTCTGGTGAAAGTCTTTGCTGGTGAGATGACCGCAAAAGGCGCCTGGTCTGACGACGCTCCCAACTGGGCAGGCCAGTTTAGCCAGATTCGGCTCAAGATATTGGCCCGTCAAGAACGCTATGAAGACTATCTGAAGCTGGCTGAAGCGGAGGGCCAAACCCAGCAGTATATAACCATGCTGGCGCGCCTGGGACGTATTGAGCAGGCGCTGGCGGTGGCGCAGAGCCAAATGACTCAGCTGCAGGAGGCGAAGGCGCTGGCGGAAACGTTGCGATCGCAAAACTATCTGCCGCAAGCGCTTCAGATCGCGCTAGAGGGACTCAACCGCGATCGCCAAAATCCTTATGCCGTTTATGACTTTGCCGCCTGGACGAGCGATCTTGCCGCCGGTTTAGGCAACTCAGAAGCAGCTTTAGAGGCCAGCATTGCAGGTTTCAAAGCGCGCCCATGCTGGCAAGACTATCAGAGAATTCAGACACTAGCTGGAGCTAACTGGCCGGAGGTACAGCCAACTCTCTTAAAGCGCCTGCGCACTGACTCAACATGGGGAATTGAAACTGCTCAAATTGATATCTTTTTACATGAAGGACTATTTGAGGACGCGATCGCAGTGGCGTCTGACTTAAGTAGCTACCATAGCCGCCTAATTTTGCAGGTAATGGATGCCGTTATCGCTACCCACAGCCAATGGGTAATTGACAATGCTCGTCCTCGAGCCGAAGCAATTATGGATGAGGGTAAGGCCAAATACTATCGGAATGCGATCGACTGGCTTAAACGTATAAAAGCAGCTTATCAAGCGCTAAATCGCGGCGATGAATGGTCTCACTACAATCGACAACTTACTGATACTCACGGACGTAAACGCAAGCTTATGGGTCTAATGCAACAGGCCAGACTGTAAGTTCTTATTCAAAGACAGCTCTAGCCGTTGAAGGCCTGTCGTTCGGTTTCTGCTGTAACTCCACTGTTGAGAACGCATATCATCGCGCTCAATACTTTCACCATTGCAGCCTTATGGCTGTCACAAAACTGACACGTAATGATCAAAACATTTGTCTCTTTAAAGAACGCTTATAGCTTTTCTATTCCCATTACTCAAACCAGTAGTCTCTCAATTTTTGATTAAAAGAACAAAATATGTAGCGTAAAACGTACAGCAGACATCATTTCTTGTTGTCATTGCTGCAAACTTTATTAGTAAATCAGATCATAGAAATTTTCCGAATCAACCAAGAAAACGTTTACTTAACACATAGATTGGTTGCACTGAACTAGAAAAGCAAGCGCTTATACAAAGGAATAAAATGTCATTCATCATATGAAATAACGCGCTTAAAATACCAGGAATTCCAAAACTCAAGGTTTTCTAATACGACTGATCGTCTTCAGAAACACTTTAAATCTATCTCAAAAGTGAACGATTTCGGCGCCTGCCAATACTTGAGCTAATTTGAAAGAAAGATCGTTCAAATGCTTACCCGGTCTCACCTAAAGGTTTTTAGGCTTTCTTCGCAAACCCACCCTTAAGGTCGTTTACTAAAACACAAATTCAAGAATTTAAAGGCTAACATTTATTAGCAACAGCGCATAGGAAAACAATTGCAATTTACTAGCTCGGCAGTAAAAATCAATTCGGGCTTGAGACAATTTCATGAAACGAGTGGAGCAATATCCATTAGTAAAAGTTTTCATATAAATTAATGATATTCCTTACGGAAATCTAATATTCTCCATCTCATCTGCATTTAATATAAATTCTTGAAGAAGACCATCTTGAAACATTCATGTCGCGGAATGGAGAGGGATAAATTGAGATATCAGAATGATGGTTTAGACCCCTTGATTTCAGTCAGGTTAAATCGGCTTTTCAAACACTTACAGATGTTCGGAGCTCTGCTCTGAGCGTGGATTTTGGCATCGCAATCATTCTGACGTCAGTCTCATCGAAGCGCTATCTAACGGTTAAATCGTTAACGCTGTTATGAAGCCAGCGATCGCGTCCCCTGAACTCGTGGGATTGACTCCTTCTTGGTACAACTTTCCTTGTAATAACCGTGGCTGTTTCTCAAACCCAAGCAATTCAAATTTGGCATGGTCAGGCTAGCGCGCTATTCAATGCTGGTCGCTATCAATCTGCGATCGGACGTTATGAAAAAGTATTAAAGACTAACCCTAACGACGCTAATGCCTGGATTGATAAGGGCTATGCTCTGTGTCAAACAGGGCAATACAAGCTGGCATTGCAAGATTTTCAACAAGCGATTCGCCTGGCTCCTCAAAAAGCTAGGGCTTGGCACGGTCAGGGCATCGCTCAGGCCAAAGCCGCCAGCTTTGAAGCGGCGCTGGCCAGTTTTGACCGCACGATTGAACTCAACCCCTTAGACTCGAAGGCTTGGCGCAACCGAGGCAACGCCCTGCTGCGCCTTAATCGCTATCAAGAAGCGGCCGACACGTTTAATAAATTAATTCAGCAAGAGCCTGATAACTATTACGCTTGGTACGATCGCGCTGTGGCGCTAGCCGCGATGCGTCGTTACCATGATGCCTTGAGCTGTCTTGATACGACTGTGGCAATCAAACCCAACTGCCATTACGCCTGGACTTACCGTGGCGTCATGCTCAATAAACTGTATCGCTTCCAGGATGCGCTGGCCAGTTTTGATCGCTCTTTGCGGTGTCGGGTGCCTAACCCCAACGCTTGGTACGGCAAAGCATCGGCATATGCGCTGCAGGGTAAAGCGGTTCCCGCCGCCCGCTGGTTACGGAATGCTGTGGCAGTCAACCCCAACCTATACCGGGCAATAGTGCGCACGGATCCTAATTTCAGCGTCGTGCTCAAAAGTCCTGAAATCCAATCAGTGATTCATGGCTGCGACCAATCTGAAGAAAATTCCACCAACTCTTTAGAATGGCGGCAGTGTTCTTCAATGGCAGATGGCCCGAACTCCTCATTTAACTTTTGATCGCGGCACCTTGATTTTGCATCCGCCACCGCGGGGCAAAACTTGGATTGATTTTGCTACCTGGGACGATCGCATTGAGCGATTTCGCATTCCCGCCCATCAATATCGTTCCTTGGTGGAAACTTTGCGGCGTGAGCAAGTGAGCTTCACTGATCGCGTCACGCAGTTTGAGGCCCTGCCGCTCAAACTACAGACGCCCTTTGAACCCTATCCCCATCAAAAAGAGGCCTTAGATGCCTGGGTACAGCAGGGCTGGCGGGGCGTTGTGGTTTTACCCACGGCGGCGGGTAAAACTTACTTGGCCTATCTGGCCATGCAGGCCACGCCACGTAGCACACTCATTACCGTGCCAACGCTGGACTTGATGCATCAGTGGTATGACCAACTGCTACAGGTATTTCCCGATGTGGAAGTCGGACTATTGGGCGGGGGCTCGCGCAATCGCACTCCCGTTTTAGTGGCCACCTACGACAGTGCTGCCATTCATGCCGAAACCCTGGGCAACCAGTATGGCCTGCTGATTTGTGACGAATGTCATCATTTGCCCAGCGACTTTAACCGAGTGATTGCGGAATACTCGGTGGCTCCCTATCGCCTGGGCTTAACCGCCACGCCCGACCGGGCCGATGGCCGCCACGACGATTTGAATCAACTACTTGGGCCAATCGTCTACCAAAAGCAGCCCGAAGACTTAGCTGGTAGTACCCTCGCACCTTACGAAGTGGTGCAAATTAAAGTGTCTCTGAGTTCCGATGAACAGCAGCGATATGAAACACTAATTCACCAGCGGAATGACTTTCTGCAAGAGGCCAATATCTGGCTGGGCAGCTTGGAAGGGTGGCAGCGGTTTGTGCAGGCCAGCGCTAAATCAGCGGCAGGACGACGCGCTATGTTGGCCCATCGCGAATCGCGGGCGATCGCCCTGGGCACCGAAGGCAAACTGCGCGTTCTCAGCGAACTGCTAGAGCGGCACTTCCCAGAACGCTGCCTGATTTTCACTGCGGATAACGCGACGGTCTATCGGATTTCCCAGGACTATTTAATTCCCGCAATTACCCACCAAACGCCCGTCAAAGAACGCCAGGCCATTTTGGAAAAGTTTCGCAGCGGCGATTATCCCACCTTGGTGGTGTCGCAAGTATTGAATGAAGGCGTTGACGTTCCCGATGCGCGGGTAGCCATCATGCTATCGGGCACTGGCTCAACCCGCGAGTACATTCAGCGGTTGGGGCGTATTTTGCGAAAAGGGTCAGAGCAAAAACAGGCCATTCTTTACGAAGTGATTGCCGAAGAGACGACCGAAGAGGGCATCTCTCGTCGTCGCCGTACCCAGCCAAAATCTCGCAAGGCTGGGCAACTGGAGCTGTTGCCATCAAAACAGACATATCCGCACGATGCGCCATCGCTGCCCAAAGCGGCGGAACCCGAAGCAGACTGGCCGGATTAGAATTCGGGGTTCGGAATCAGCAGGGCGCACGTTAGGGGAGTGCTGACGAGCAACTCTGGCTCTGGGGTTTTCCAATAGAATCAAGAGCATGTCCCTTTGATTGAGGCTGCTTATAGGTCAAACAGAAACCTGGCTAAACCAAAGGTGGATACACCTTGAAGTCGAACAAGATGAAGAACAGTTTCGCCTCGACGCTAGCTAACCGCGGTTGGCGGTTGGCGGTTGGCACCAGTAGCCCGTTGACGAGGCTCGGGATACCGACGGGGCACCTCTGTATTCGCCAATACCTCAGCGAAGGTCGGCTTGAGATCCTCAAATGTCTTCCGGTTCAATCCGCTCAAGGCCCGCAGGAGACGGTCACTCTGCAAGGCGCGTTGGAGATTCAGCACGACTCACCTTCGTTCACTCGTCATGCAACTGCATAACTCGCTGCCTCATATGGACGCACTTACTCCTTTACTTACCTATTTCTTCACGGCCTCCAGCTTACTTATCCTTCCATGTCCGCAACAGATTTAGGGACCCCAGCCGTGAGCACCTCATGTCCAGTGTTTGTAACCAGCACATCGTCTTCAATGCGAATGCCGATGCCGCGCCAGCGATCGCTGACTGGCGGCTGGCCTTCTGCCGGCTCATAGTCTGGGGTAATGTAAATGCCCGGCTCCACGGTGACAACATTGCCGGTCTCGAAAGGCTTCCAGGTCTTATCAGGATTTCGTAAAATGCCCGTGTCGTGCACGTCTAAGCCGAGGAAATGGCCAGTGCCGTGCATAAAAAAGGCTTTGTGCTTTTTCTCTTCGATTAGAGTGTCGATCTCGCCGGCCAGGAGTCCCAGGTCGACTAAGCCTTCGGTGATGGTACGCACTGCCGCGTCATGGAAAGCATTGAAGGGATTACCGGGTTTAACTGCCGCGATCGCCTTGAGCTGCGCTGCCAGCACCAATTCATACAAAATGCGCTGCTCATCGCTGAATTTACTTGATACCGGAAACGTGCGAGTGATGTCAGCGTTGTAGTAGTCAATGCAGCCGCCGGCATCAATTAACAGCAGGTCGCCAGCCTGCATTTGTCGATTATTCTCGACATAGTGCAGAATGCAGGCATTTTCTCCCGACGCCACAATGGAAGGATAAGCTGGGCCGCCACCCGCCAGCTTAAAAAGCTGCTCCATTTCCGCCTGAATTTCATATTCATAGCGTCCCGGCTGAGCTATTTCGAAGGCATGATTGTGAGCTTTGACCGACACAGCGACTGCCTGGCGCAGCAGGGCAATTTCTTTGGGGCCTTTAATGCGGCGGTGAGCCTGTAACAGCAGCTTGGCGTCTTCGATCGCGACAGGCCCGGTGCCCCGCTTGACATAGCTGGCCAACAGCCGCCGCCAGTGCTGGAGAATTTTGCCGTTCAGCCTGTCATCGTGGCCAAAGTGATAATAAAGGCGATCGCCACCTTTGAGATACTCGGGCAGCTTTTCATCCAGCTCATTTAGCGGAAAAACCTCATCTGCCCCCAATCGATCTTTGGCTGCATCTACGCCCAGGCGCCGTCCCGACCAGATTTCCTGCTCTTTATCTTTAGGGCGCACAAACAGGACAAATTTGTGTTCTTCATGGTGAGGCGCCAACACCGCCACTGCCCCTGGTTCGTTAAAGCCCGTGAGGTAGTAAAAGTCACTGTCTTGCCGAAAATTGTATTCCACATCGTTGTGCATCACCGCCAGGGGAGCGCTGGCAAAAATGGCAGTGCCTTCACCAATTAAAGAGATGAGAGCTTGACGACGCTGCTGATAGACGGATTGCATAGTGTTGAGTGGGTGTGAGGGTGCGAAGGTAGCAGGGTGGCGGAATTTTGTTCTTTGTCTTTTGTTCTTTGTTTTCAGACTTTGAACTCTGAACTAAGATAGCGTCCTATCTCAACTCATGCGGCGTTGTCATCTATTCGGCAACTATCTGCAAAGTATGCGGTCTGACGACGTCGCATACAAAATTGTATACAGAAGAAAGGACGGATCGTATGATCCGTCCTTCTAACGCTGATCGATCTCAAATGAATCGCTTAGGCGGTATTGGTTGTTTCCGCTTTACGAGGATTCCAGCGCGATCGCGATTCTTCGATGTGCATGTTCTTCTCATCTTTCTTGAGATGGCGTGGGCTGCTCTCGAACGAGAGAGAAGAGGGTAGCTCGTCGCTGCCGTATTCTGCATGAATAAAGGCAGAAACGGCTTCGTAGCTGGGCGAAAACGGTTCGTTGCCGAGTTCGGCGATCGCCTGCCTCAGCTTCAGCGCAGCGGAAAACAAGCCCGTACCATCATCAAAGAAGCGCTCAGTGGTGGCACCGTAGGCTTCATAGGGATGGAACGAAAGGTCTGCCGGAGCCGTAGCGGTCACCCAAGAGGAATAGATCCAGTATTCGCCAAAGGTGCCAAACTCGTTGGCCGTCCGCATCATTAGCTGAAGCCAGGGCTCATCTGACTGATAGTAAGCCTGCACCCGCTGGGCCATCGCCTTAAGGTGCGACTGCTTAAACCACATGTGATGAGGAATAAAGGTACCAGCCTCATCCACAATCGGTTCTACCTGAAGCACAGAACGAATCCAGTTGGCCCAGGTATCGACGATTTTAGCGTTGCCGGTTTGATTGCTTTGCAACAGAGCAAAAGAATGCTTTATCTCGCCGCCCACGTCTTGAAAAATCGGCCAAGTGGCGACGGGCAGCAGGTCGCTATCCCACACCAGGTACCATTCACTCAGATTAGGCAATGCTTCATAAGCCCCCACTTTCAAGAGCTGTTGGTAAAACCAGCCCGGCGTGTAAAGAGACTCGCCTAAGTCTAGCTCGGCACAAATCGCCTCTTTCGATAAACCCACTGGGTTGAAGAAGGGCTCCTCTTCGTGCACCACAAGAGGAGCCACCTGCCAGTTTTTGACCTGTTCTCTAAGATGCGCCGCCTCAGTCGTCGGCGTAACGATGTGGATGGTGCGGGGCTGATAGTGCATAGTCAGCCCCTCCATTACCGCCCGCGTATTCCACCGCACCTTAAAGAGGGGAATCACAAAGTCGAAGGGGTCAGGAGTCATCATCTATTGAGCGATCGCCTCCTGAATGCTAGATAGAATATCTTCTCCCATCGGAGTCTGATGAGCCACAGTAGAGGGATCTTCAAGACCAACATCGCTGCAGAGAGGCTCAATGCCGACGCCGGCGCGGGGATATTCGGCACAAATAGCCTGGTATTCGGAAACCGCCATAATCAGGTCATCTTGAGTCATGGTGTTGAGATAGCCGCACTGGCCAATGCTGCCCTTAGGCATCGGCGCCACCAGATTATTGCCGCGCTTTTGCACCATTTTTTCTTGTGCTTCCCACATCAGGTCGCGATCAAGCAAGATATCGCTCCACAAGCTGAGACCAAAAGAACTAATCAAGTTCAAAATCCGCTCGAAGTCAGCTTTACCAATCCACTCTTGACGGTAGCTTAGGTAAGCGCCGAAGCCCATGCCGATGGCTACCGCATGGCCGTGCAGCAAACCGGCGGCAATCTCAAAGCCAGGAGACCAAGTGTGTCCATAGGCATGAGGACGACACTGGTGGGTTTCGTAGAGATTGTCATATTCGGCTTCGACATAGCTGCGCATGGCCGCGCCTAAAATTTTCTGCGACAAATCACAGATGGGAGCGTCGGCCTGACAGTCCAGGGTGCCAAAGCGCGTGGTGATCAGCTCAGGGCCAGCCTGCTCTAGATAACTAAACAGCTCAGCATCTTTGACTGTAGCCATTTTGATGATCTCGGCGATACCGTGGCGCAGCCAGCCTTCCTTAAGCGTCTTGAAAAAGGCGCGATCGGTAATGGACAGCACCGGCGCATGGTAAGCCCCAAACAGATTTTTATAGCCAAAGCCGTCGCAGCAGGTGCGGGGGGAGGGACCCGCATCAATGCCCGCCACAATGGAGGTAGAAAGCATGACGTAAGGCGTGTTGCGGTGATAAAGCGCGCAGGCCAACCCACCCGTATCCGTTAGTACGCCACCGCCAATGATCAGCACTGGCTCATTACGAGAAACGCCAAGGCGCTTAAAGTCACCCAGCATTCGCTCAACGGTATGAATGCCTTTATCGACTTCCATCGCTCGATAAACTAGCTTGTCAAGCTGAATGGCGTGATGACTAAAGTAGTGCTCAATCTGCTCGCCATAGAACTGCTCGACATTTTGGTCAATCAGACACACGCACCGCCCAGCGGAGATATACATGTCGCGCAAGATGGTCTGCTGCGGATCTAACGCATTTTCCAGGACGCGAATGGAAGTGAACGTGCTGGAGGTCATTACTGCTTCAACAGTCTGGTCATCTTCAGTGCTGACGACAAATCCTTGACTTTGACGATAACTGGAAGTGGGATAAATCGCGTGGGGATCAGTTTCGACCAATTGGGCTGCCAGCTCTTGATAAAACTTGCTTTCAGGGCCATGCACCAAGAGGGACAGCAGTTTTTCCTTGCCTAAAGGCGATCGCCGCACACGGTCTGCAAAGTTGGACCAACTGATCCCAGCCGTCACATCGAATGCTGCAAATAGTTCTGATAGCAGACTGACCACGTGATTGAGCGAACCGTTGAGACAACTTCGCAATCGCCGACAAGCAGAAAGTCCCGCGATCGCTCCTGCCATCGCAAATTCTTGGCCCAATTCAGGCGAAAACGCGGGGGCATTGATCAACGCTAACAACAAATCTCGAAACTCTGAACTCGCCAAAAGCTGCTCAGAGTCAAACTCTAAATCATGACCGGTCAAAAGCTGACGCTCGTATGATGAGAGATAAGCCTTCACCGCCGAAGTAGTCGAAATCATCGCAAGTTCCTAAAAACGTAGGCAACAGTTATAAGTAAGTGCGCAAAATTAACTTCCCAACGGATGTACTCGAAAACTCATCCGGCAAAGAACTCGTTGGTAGTTAATTTTGATTAGATACTTAGAGGGTAGTTAACCCGTACTTCATGCAAATTAACACAATTGTCAAAATAAATCTTAAAAGAATATTACAGATTTCCGAAAACTCTCGGTGGTATGCTGTTGGATTAAAGGCTATTGTTGGTCACTTTGGCCAAGACTGATGACTCTGCGGTTCTTGATATGTCAATAAGCGTCTCGGGTGCTGTCGATGAAGCTTGGATGCAGCGCTGCCGAGAGCTAGCCAGTCAAGCGGAGGGCCAAACATCACCCAATCCGCTGGTTGGGTCAGTCATCGTTCATCAAGGACAAGTCGTTGGCGAGGGATTTCATCCCGGTGCCGGACAGCCCCATGCCGAAGTATTTGCTCTGAGAGCAGCCGGCGCTCGGGCTCGGGGAGCCACTCTTTATGTCAATTTGGAGCCCTGCAACCATACAGGGCGAACCCCTCCTTGTACCGAAGCGATCTTGACCGCTGGCATATCGCGGGTGGTGGTGGGCATGATTGATCCGGATCCCCGTACAGCAGGAGGCGGCGTTAAACGGCTGCGGCAGGCAGGCATTGCCGTCACGGTGGGCGTGGATGAAGCGGCCTGTCAACAGTTAAATGAGGCGTTTTCCCATAGTATTTTGCACCAGCGGCCTTTTGGCATTCTAAAGTATGCCATGACGCTGGATGGCAAAATTGCCGCCACTGGCGGTCACAGCGCCTGGGTTACCGGCCCCGACGCTCGGGCCTGGGTCCATCGTTTGCGGGGTGCCTGCGATGCCGTCATTGTAGGGGGAGAGACTGTGCGGCGAGATAATCCTCGGCTAACCACCCATGGGCAATGCGATCGCAATCCGGTCCGCGTGATTATGAGTCGTCAGTTAAATCTGCCGACCCAAGCCAATTTATGGGATGTGAGTCAGGCTAAAACAATCGTGTTTTGCGGCCCTGATCCCGTCGTGGATATTGCCGAAAAACTGCAGCAGCAGGGGGTGGAAGTGGTGAGCCTGCCGGCATTAGAGCCCCTGGCAGTACTCGAAGTTCTGCAGGCACGGGGGATGCGGTCAGTGCTGTGGGAGTGCGGTGGGCAACTCGCCGCTCGGGCGATCGCTCAAGCTTGTGTGCAGAAGGTGCATGCCTTCATTGCCCCCAAGCTGGTTGGTGGCGTGATTGCGCCAACTCCCGTGGGAGAATTGGGAATTACTCAAATGACTGCAGCGATCGATTTGACCGACATTACGATGCAGCAAGTGACTCCAGACGTGCTGATTTCAGGATATATCCCTACATCAAGCCGCTAAAAAACTGCGTCGATTGGGCGTTTCAGCTGATGCAACACCGCGTAACCGCACGCTTAGTTCAGCCTGAAACCACTGTGGTTGAAACCTGAGTTTTGAAATTGTGCCAATCCTGCCTGAGCCCGGTCAATTCCACCGGCTTTAGAGTAAACCATCCCTACTAGACAGGACTATGAAGCAATATTCTCAGACCTCGGTAAAAGGCTGAATCTGAATAGCTGGCTCCAAAGCCGCTAAATTATGGCTGAAACTTTGCATGAAACTGGACAGGCTCGCTTTCAACTCTTCACGACTGTTGATGCCATCGATACGATGGCAAAGGCGACCATGTTGAAAGACTAGCAGCGTTGGTAAGGTCTTCAAACGATACTGGTTCACCAGCTTGAAATTCTCATCAGCATTCACATCAACCAGGCGTAGATTGCTCAGCCACTCTTCCTGCAAACTTAGCAGTAGTGGTTCTACCAGCCGGCAGACCCCGCACCAAGGAGCCCAAAAATGAACGAGGACGGGAACTGACGAACCCAACACCTCAGTTTCAAAAGTCGAGTCGTTTGCCTTGAAGGACATAGGTTTGAAAACAGATTCATAAAAAATTACTTTTATAGATATTGTATCGGAAGCAGTGACCATCCTTCGTGTCTTTGAGCAACTTTGTAGGCTTCCGATAACATGCGACAAGGAATATTTTTTAGAGTAAGTATTTTTACCTGGAAAGATAATTTAGCTGAAAGTAACTTGATCCCTCTGGAATAACCGGCGATACCCTGCAGACTCGTCGTGATCTCATCGAAAGCACCGTTGTCGACCTTAATATTGAGTAACGCTTTTTTCAGATTATTTTGTTGTCGCTGAGAGAATCAAGCAAAAGATTCAAATAAAGTTTACAAATCCAGGAAAATTCTATTGTCGACCTACGATGAAGTCTGATTTATCAACACTTTGCCTGAGTTCAAATCCTCCTTAATTAAAATCCGAAGCCGGCACGATCGCGCGATGGATGGTCTGTCGGCTCCCTGATAGGGATGGCGGGGGTTGTTGATTGCTGACCCGTGCAGTGCCGAATCGACAATAGCTGATAAGTTAGGCTCAAGCTCTGCTTTTGGTCACTTACGCCGCTGCCTTAATGGCGCGCTTCGTACCCTAAGTTATGAGCGTCGAATGTTTACAGTCGCTATTTGAGCAGCATTTTGAAACGGGTTTGCTGTAGCTCATCTGGCAGCTTGGTGACGAAGCGATCGCCCTGGGCGGCTGGATAATAGATGTGAAAATCCCTCTGCGATTGATGACGGTGCGACCCGCGCCGCCGGGTGCTGCTAGCCGTACGCCATCCGACACATTCCTCATTAAACTTTGCGCAGGGGTATACCGTGTTACGGTATATCGGTCTCAGAACTCAGTATGTGTAATGGAAGCGGCTTGGAGAAATGTAGATGGCTGGCTTGGATGTGTATGATCCCGGCGACTTTTTTGATGAACTTTTTGCGGCAGCGGGAAGGCCTCGACCGGCGGCGGCTGAGCTAGTTAAACGTATTCAGTCGCTGCCATTAGAAGAGCTGCAGCGGCGACAGGAAGCAGCGCAAAATATGCTGTTTAAGATGGGGGTGACGTTTAACGTTTACAGCGACAATCAAGGCACTGAGCGGATTTTTCCGTTTGATGTCATCCCCCGTTTTGTGCCCTACAGCGAATGGGAGCGGCTGGAAAAGGGGTTAAAGCAGCGTATTGCAGCCCTGAACTGTTTCATCCACGACGTTTATAACGATCAAAAAATCATTAAAGACCAGGTAATTAAACGAGAGGTCATTGAATCAGCCCCTGGCTTTCTAAAATCCTGTTTGGGACTGCAGCCGCCCCAGGGAATTTGGTGTCATATCACCGGTACCGATTTGGTTAGAAACCGCGACGGCAACTGGTATGTCTTGGAAGATAATTTGCGCTGTCCCTCAGGCGTTTCCTATATATTGGAAAATCGCCGGGTGATGAAAAACTCGTTTCCACGCTTTTTTGAAGCCCTGAACATTTTGCCAGTGGACGATTATGCCAGTCAGCTTTTAGAGGCATTACTGAATTTGGCACCGTCCAATGTGGCTGATCCCTGTGTAGTGGTGCTCAGTCCAGGTATCTACAATTCCGCCTATTTTGAGCATTCCTTTTTGGCTCAGCAGATGGGCATAGAGTTGGTGGAAGGCAGTGATTTGGTGGTGGCCGACGGCTATCTGCAAATGCGCACGACTAAAGGACTGCAGCGTGTAGACGTGATTTATCGTCGCATTGATGATGATTTTTTGGATCCCCAAGCGTTTCGAGCCGATTCGATGTTGGGCGTTGCGGGACTCATGGAGGTGTATCGGCAGGGACGAGTGGCGATCGCCAATGCCCCTGGCACCGGCGTTGCGGATGACAAGATGATTTATGCTTACGTGCCCCAGATGATCAAGTACTATTTGGGCGAAGAACAGATGCTGCCCAATGTGCCTACTTACCTCTGCGAAGATCCCAAGCAGCGTGAATATGTGTTGGCTCACCTGGATGAACTAGTGGTCAAAGCGACTAATGCCTCGGGCGGCTATGGCATGCTAATCGGGGCCCATGCCACTGACGAAGAAAGAGCTGCCTTTGCCGAGCATATTAAAGGTAATCCCCGCAACTACATTGCCCAGCCGACGTTGAGCCTGTCGCGAGTGCCCACCTTGATTGATGGACAGTTTGAAGGTTGCCACGTTGATTTGCGGCCTTTCATCCTCTACGGCAAAGACATTTATGTGAATCCGGGCGGGCTGACGCGGGTGGCGCTGCGACGCGGTTCGCTGGTGGTTAACTCTTCGCAGGGAGGGGGCAGCAAAGATACCTGGGTAGTGAAGGAGGGGACATGTTAAGCCGCGTTGCCGATTCAATTTATTGGCTCAATCGCTATGTGGAACGAGCGGAAAATGTCGCTCGCTTCGTCGAGGTGAATTTGCATCTGCTGCTGGATACGCCAGTGGCTGATTTACATCAGCAGTGGTCACCGCTGGTGACGACGACCGGTGACCAAACCTTGTTTAATGAACGATACGGCGGGGATGCCAGTGCTGAAAACGTCCTAAAGTTCTTGACCTTTGACAGCGAGTACGGCAACTCGATTTTGTCCTGTGTGAGTGCGGCGCGAGAAAATGCCCGGGTGGTGCGGGAGGCGATTTCCTCAGAAATGTGGGAGCAGGTGAACGACTTTTATCTGTGGGTCAAGGAAGCCGCCAATATTGACCTTGGCGGCGAACAGCTCTACAGCTTTTATCCCAAGGTAAAGACCGCCAGCCATGTGTTTGCCGGAGTGATGGAAGCGACGATGGCCCATAATGAGGGCTGGAATTTTGGTCTTTTGGGGCGGCTGCTAGAGCGCGCCGATAAAACAGCTCGCATTCTAGATGTGAAATATTACATTCTGCTGCCGTCAGTCAAAGATGTGGGCACTCCTTTAGATGACTTGCAGTGGATTGCGTTGCTGAAGTCAGCTAGCGCCTATGAGATGTATCGCAAGCGCCAGCGGCGGGTAACGCCCCAGGGCATTACCAAATTTTTGATTTTGGATGCGGAGTTTCCCCGTTCGATTCAGTTTTGCCTGCTGCAGGCGGAGCGATCGCTGCATCAAATTACCGGCACTTCACTAGGGCGCTGGTGCAACAGCAGTGAACGCACCCTCGGCCGCCTCCGCTCGGAGCTGGAATATATGACGATTGAGGAAGTGTTTGAGACGGGCCTACATGAATTTCTAGATCAGCTGCAGACTCGGCTCAACACCGTGGGTGAAAACATCTACGCAGACTTTGTGGCGATGCCCGTAGCAGCTTGAAGGGGACAGCCTGGTGCGATACCACATTCGTCACAGAACGACTTATCGCTATCCGCAGCCCGTCAAGCTCGCGGCCCATACGGTGCGGCTGCGGCCTCGCAGTGATGGCAGCCAGCAGTTGGAGCACTTTGCAATCGCCATCCACCCCGCCCCCAGCAAGCGCTCAGAATTTTTGGACATCGAGGGCAACCTCTGCCTGCGCGTGTGGTTTGAAGATGTCCAAGTTACTGAACTACAAGTGCAAACGGAAGCGACCGTGCAGACTTGGCGCACCAATCCCTTTGACTATCTCAGTGAACCGTGGGCTGTAACTGCGCCGATCGCCTATCCTGAAGCGATCGCCACCCATCTTGCCCCCTATCTCCGCCCTCATCTCTCCACAGCCTGGCATCCTCAAGTAGTCGATCTGGCTCAAACGTTGCTCTATGAGGTACAGAGCAATGTGGGTCTGTTCCTTTCCAAGCTGACGCAGACGATTTATGAAGAGTTTGGCTATACCCACCGACTGCAGGGCGAGCCGCTCCCGGCGGGAATCACCCTGCGGCAAAAGTCCGGCTCCTGTCGCGATTTTGCCATGCTGTTTGCAGAAGCTTGTCAAGTGGTAGGTTTGGCGGCACGATTTGTCAGCGGCTACCAAGAAGGCGACGAAGATCAAACGACTCGCGAACTTCATGCTTGGCCCGAAGTCTACGTTCCTGGCGGCGGCTGGCGCGGCTTTGACCCGACATTGGGCCTGGCCGTCAGCGATCGTCATATCGCCCTTGCCGCCGCCGCCCATCCGAAGCATGCTGCTCCCGTCTCCGGCCAGCTCCAGCCAGGATATATTGGACAATCGACGCTGGAGTACGAGATTCAGATCGAGCGATTGTCCGATTAGTTTTTATCCCTCTTTAATCACTCTCGGAAGAGATAAAGCAGACTAGCAACAGTTCTGAATTGCTGCCAGTTGCGGATTCCATAGGGCACGGGCATCAGGACTGCACAACTACTGTCAGCTTAGTACAAACACTCACAGAGCTGTCATCTGTGCGACAACACCAAGAACTTTATTGCTCGCAGGGTGCACTCAGCAAAGCCAATACACCCTATTCACAACTCGCCCTATGCCGCCACCAACTGCTTAGTAACTTTGTCAGCTTTCAGCATGTGATAAGTAATGAACAGTTGAGTCAGAGCTAAGGGATAACTCCGCAGTGTCTCACCGGTCGTTCCCACCAGGGTGCCAATTTCCTGGTTGCCCTCAATGCTGCAGAACTGCCCCAGATAGGGAACTTCCTTACAGAGAATACGCTCTAGCTCTTGTACCTGCTCTTGAGTCGCCTCGCCATCAATTTCCAACACGTCAACAGGCTTACCCATGTCGCGGTCCAGCACCAACCGTATGGAATCTCCCAAATGATTGCCGGTGTCGTCCAAGATATGAGTAAGGTCTGGGTGCGGAATTGTCGGACGAAGCACCAGTTGGACGTCTAACAGCAGGTCATCGTTACCGCCATTGCCTTCTGCCGGCGGATAGAACGTGACGATGACATCCGCCCATTGGCGCTGGGGGCGGATAAATGCCTCGGAGTCAGGTTCGCGAGCTTTCAGGGCTGCCAGCACTTGCTCCTCGTTGTAGCCCCGCTTACGAGTGTCGCGCTTAATTTTCCAAGTGGTGCGCAGATCTTCCGGTGGAGCCAAATACACCATGACGTCGTAGCAATCGCGGGCGATGGCAGTGGAATATCCCAGCAGTCCCTCAACAATGACAAATTTGGTGGGTTCAATGTACTCAGGAGGATCAAATTTGCCGGTGCTGTGGTTATAAATTGGCTTGAGAATCGGTCTGCCAGATCGCAAAAGTTCGAGATGCTGCTCGATAATTTCGAGATAGTTGCAGTCTGGATGCAGTGCAGAAATTCCCATCTCCTTACGCTGTTGGCGATCGTATCGATGATAGTCATCTGTGCAGATAGCGGTGACCTGATCTTCTCCTAAAATTTGTGCGATCCCGCGAGTAAGGGTGGTTTTACCAGCGGCGCTGTCGCCCACGATCCCCAAGATAATCGGACGGTTGGGCATGATTCCTCCTGACCAAACTGCGTATTTTTGCTTATTTACGAATATGTCAATTGTAGGGATCAATGGTTCTCTACTCAAGCAGCTTGTTTATCTGTTGCCGAAAAATTAGGACGCAACATTCGGCACCATTTTTGGGGAATATCAAAAGTTAATTGTCGAATCAGAGAAGGGCTACTTTGCTGCCCATTAGCATTGGAAATCCCTCTGAACAGTAAAGGCGTATAGAGCCTATTTAAGATCTTAGTCAGCGGCTGCAAGCCGCTTGAGCATTAG